>Ga0209512_1001591_pt1 | contig 27266 bp, 25 predicted proteins | sample frozenSSSSmetaG_FD_184142 | JGI IMG/M metagenome (GOLD analysis project Ga0209512, IMG submission 184142) | Glacier valley bacterial and archeal communities from Borup Fiord, Nunavut, Canada, to study Microbial Dark Matter (Phase II) -... | ecosystem: Environmental > Aquatic > Freshwater > Ice >...
TTCGTCGCCGTCAGCGATCCTTTCAACGTATAAGGCCTCGAAGCGCATTAATTTATCCCATTCTTTTTCAACCCGATTTAGTTCTGCTTTTTCGGTCTTCCCATCGTTGAGCGCTGCAATTAATTTTTGCTCAAGCTGATCGGTTTTCTCTTTTAAGACCACTAATGCAATATCAGGATTCGGAAAATATTCATTATCCGACATCGATGTGTATATATGCCTTCCAAATACTACTTTAACCGAAGGCACCGTTGTTACAAAATCGAACAAAACATGATTTTTTCTCATGATATTTGTTTTAATCAGTTATAATCACCTTCAAATTTATCATCATTAATTTGACTGCCTGATTATTGGGTATCTATTTTCAATATGTCAAGGAACGCTCAATTGCCAACTCTATTTCGATTCAACGCCCATGCCGCTTGTTTTGCTTCATCGCTCCGATTTTCTAAAAAATTTCACCGCCGGTTAAAACAATTCCTGATTTTCCGTTGAATTCGGGCCTCTTTTCGCAGATTCGGGCTTCTTTTCGCGGATTCGGGCTTCTTTTCACAAATTCGGGCTTCTTTTCACAAATTCGGGCTTCTTTTCGCGGATTCGGCCTTCTTTTCGCGGATTCGGCCTTCTTTTCGCGGATTCGGGCTTCTTTTCGCGGATTCGGCCCCCTTTTCGCGGATTCGGCCCCCTTTTCGCGGATTCGGGCTTCTTTTCAAAATTACTGTTGTCAATTTTTGTCAATGAACAATTTATCTTATAATTATGTGAAACATTTATGGTTTACAGACTGTTTAAATAGTGTTCAGATTGAGATGAAACGCTTGTAAACCGATCTTTTTAAAAAATGGTAGCACTGCGTTAAATTAGTGTACAACATTCATTTTTGAAATACCACCAAAGTGGTATTTTTTCGCCTAAACTTAACAGATTAACCAATATGGAAAAAAAGAATAAAACATCGGCAAAAGTGGTTAAAAAAGAGATGGAATATTACAAAAATATTCTCGATTCGATTCCGGCAGTGGTCTATATCAACGAATTAAAACTGTCGGGTGATATCAGCTCTTTCAAAAATGAGTGGATGAATCAGCGCGGTCACGATTTTTTAGGATCTACACGCGAGGAGATCGAACTGATGGGGTTCGATTTTTTTAAAGAGATGGTTCATCCGGTCGATCTGCAACTTTTATCGGTCGGATCGAAGGTTTTGTGTTCGGTGACCCCGGAATCGGATACTGCTATGGTTCTCAGGATCAAATCTAAAATCGAGGGTGAATACCGTTGGTTCTTTTGTTTAAAAACGGTGATGGAGGTTTTCGACAACGGAACAATGCGAAAAATACTGACCGTTGCCAGCGAAATCAAGGAGATTGTCGATCCCGATCATCAAATCTCATTGGCTTTGAAAGAGCTTCTTCGCCGGAATAATCGCCTGAAGGCATTGAATATTACCCTGCGGGAATTTGAGGTGCTGCACCTGATTGCAAAAGGTAAAACCAACGATGAAATAGCAAAAGCATTCAATATAAGCATCCATACAGCAAAGAAACACCGTACAAACCTGATCCGGAAAACGAGTACGAAGAACTCAACCGCCCTGGCTGCGCTGGCTGTTGAAAGCGGCGAATATTAAGAGGATGTGCGAAAACTGAGTGAAGTAAGAGTTTGCCCGTCTAACATCCAAACCGATAGCCAATCCCCGATTCTGTATTCAGCAATTTTGGTTTTGAGGGTTCATCCTCGACCTTTTTACGCAACTGAGCCATAAAAACCCGCAGGTATTGGGTCTGTTCGACGTAACCCATGCCCCAGACTTCCTTTAAAATATATTGATGCGTTAAAACACGTCCTTCGTTTTTGGCAAGGAGCGCCAGCAGCGAAAATTCGGTGGAGGTTAGTTTGAGCAACTCGTTGTTTTTGCGTGCGATATGATTCACTAAATCGACTGTTAAAGCGCCAAATACGAGGATCGGATTATCAGAATTGCCCTGGCTCTGCCGGATGGCAACACGGATGCGCGCGAGTAATTCACCTGTTCGGAAGGGCTTTGTAAGGTAATCGTTGGCGCCGTTATCGAGCGCTTTAACAATGCCGTAAAAATCAGGGCGTTTATTAACGACACTGCCATATCGCTTCTCGTCAATCTGTTTATCGTATTCTTTTCGTTTGCATTGATGTTTTTGTATAGTTGGAAACTTGCGATGATAATATTGACAATCGTACCTTTCTATGCTATATGTTTACGACATCACCAATCGGCTGAACAAAAAACGTGAACGGAAACTTATGGAGAATTCTGCCGAGTTAGAGAGCCAATTGGTTGAATCGCTGAATTCGGTAAGGACAATAAAAGAGTTTGGTCTTGAATCGTATTCGAATATGAAAACAGAGTTGCGTTTTGTCGAACTGCTCCGTACAGTTAACAAATCGGGGCTTAACGCGATATTTTCTGGCAACAGTACCGAGTTCCTGAGTCGAATTTATACCATTATATTGCTTTGGGTCGGTTGTTATTTTGTGGTCGACAATACGATCACACCTGGCGAATTGCTCTCATTTTATGCCATACTTGGATATTTTACGTCACCTGCCGCAAGCCTCATCGGGATGAACAAGTCGATACAAAATGCGCTCATTGCTGCCGACCGACTTTTCGAGATTATGGATCTTGAGTGCGAAAATGAAGAGAACAAGATGGATTTATCGCCCGAAAAAGCTGGAGAAATTATTTTTAGCAATATCTCCTTTACCTATGGAACACGAACCGAGGTATTCGAGAATTTCAATTTCACAGTTCGGAAAGGGCAAATTAAAGCTGTGATTGGCGAAAGCGGTTCGGGTAAAACCACACTTGTCGCACTTGTGCAGAAACTCTATCCTTTAAATGGTGGATCCATCTCAATCGGAGGATACATCATCTCCCATATCACTTCTGAAAGTCTCCGAAGCATCGTAGGAGTTGTTCCGCAGAAACTCGATCTGTTTGCAGGAAATATCGTCGAAAATATTGCGGTAGGTGAATCCCATCCAAATATCGAACGCACGATCGAAATATGCAAGAATTTGGGAATGCTTGGTTTTATCGAAAGTTTGCCGATGAGCTGGGTATTAGTGAAAGTCATTTGTATCGGTATATCGAAGAACTTAACGAAATGGGAATCCCTATTCATTACAGCCGCACACGAAAGACTTACTATTACGAAAACAATACAGAGCTTTCGCTCAGTTATTCCATGAAGATAATTTCTGAAAATGGGGCAAAAGAAATCATCGGTGGATATAAAATAATTCCTTCCCTACTTTTTTATGAGAGTGGCCGTATGTTACTTTGAAACTGTAACATTACGCGTGCCAAACCTTGTAGCACGATAAAGAAAGCAGGGATTAATTTTATGAAAAAGTTTAATAAATTTGAATTATGAAAGAGTTACAAAAAAATGAGTTAATGGAAATTGATGGTGGTTTTCTCGGAATCAGTATTGGTACTGGTGGACATTGGTGGATGTAAGCATTAGAAATTTTAGCTATAGCTACTGTAATGTTGCTGTAATTCTTTTTACATAATAATTTAGGAAGGGCTTTTATCTTCGTTAGAAGTCCGTCTATTAGTTTCTATTCTGTATTCTAATAATCGGAATAGCGTATTTTATATCGTAAAATTCATGAAAGGTTTCCCCTTAACTGTATTCCTACTATTGCTGTTCACATCTTTAAATGCACAAACAATAACCATTTCCGGTAAAATAGTTGATGCAGAAACGGCCAATCCTTTGCCTTATGCAAATATTCAACTTGAAGAAACTGGTATTGGCACGATAAGTCAATTATCCGGAGCGTTTAGTCTGAAAATTCCGCATAATTACTGACAGGTCCTTTTGACGCTGCCAGGTTAAACGACTTACCTGACCTTTCAGCGTGGATAGACCTGAAAGCGTCAAAAAAAAATAACGAACTAAATAACATTAAATAAAATAAGGTTGTTGGTGGGAGGTAGGGCATCCGGCTACTAAGGTCAGAGAATAAAAATAAAATTTTATAAATCAGTAGTTTGGTGTTTGATTATTCTTATTTATTCATAAAATGCATTTCCCCCACAACAATATCATCTGATTCCCGATCTCTGCATTTAAATCCTTCTTCCTACAACCAAAAAATCCCGAAACAAAGTCCGGGATTTTCTATTCTTTCAATTTGAATATCAATTAATTCATACGTATATAATTTGTTTTTTAATGGTCGTATGGAATTAACTTCGTTGATCTTCGATTCGCATGAATTTTATATTCATTCCGATTTGTGATTGAAGAATCATGCTCATTTCAAACCTCTGTTTTTAAGTAAAGGCTCAATTCCTGGTTCGTGTCCGCGGAAATTAAGGTAAAGTTTCATCGCTTCGTCGGTTCCTCCACGTTCAAGCAGATTTTTGCGGAACGAGGTGGCAACTTTTTGATCGAATATACTGCCTGCTTCTTTGAATGCCTCGAATGCATCACAATCAAGCACTTCTGCCCAAAGATAGCTGTAATATCCGCTTGAATATTCACTGCTGGCAAAAGTGTGGGCAAAATAGGTCGATCTGTAACGAGGGATAATTTCAGGAATCAGTCCCAATTTTTCCATTGAGGCCTTTTCAAACTGTTCAACATCAATGTCGCCACCTTTTGTAATTGTGTGGTAATCCATATCAAGTATGGCAGCGGCAAGGTATTCAACCGTTGCAAATCCCTGGTTAAATTTGCCAGACTTCACAATTTTCTCAACCAGGGCTTCAGGAATTATCTCGCCTGTTTTATAATGTTTTGCATAGATTTTAAGCACTTCGGGTTCTGATGCCCAATGTTCCATCACCTGTGAAGGAAGCTCAACAAAATCGCGCGCTACAGTAGTCCCAGCCAATCCTTCGTAATGACACTGCGAAAGCAAGCCGTGCAGGCCATGACCAAATTCATGATACAGTGTTTCCACATCATCATAACTTAGCAGAGCCGGTTTATCGCCCGCTGGTTTTGAAAAATTGCCGGTGATAGATACAACCGGACGGATATTTTTGCCATCCTTCGTGATATACTGCTCACGATAAACTGTCATCCATGCGCCCCCTTTTTTGGAAGCCCTCGGGAAGAAATCCATGTAAAGCACACCAATTTCGGAACCGTCGCCATCCTTTACTTCATAAACTTCGCATTCGGGATGAAAAACAGGCATGTTGTTCAAACGGGTAAAAGTGAGGCCATAAAGCTTGTTGGCTACTGCAAAAACGCCATCACGCACATTGTTTAACTCAAAGTATGGGCGGATCTGCTCTTCATCAAGATCGTATTTTTCTTTTCTGACTTTTTCGGAATAGTACCACCAATCCCAGCTTTCGAGTTTGAATTTTCCACCCTCTTTATTGATCATGGTCTGCATATCTTTGGCTTCTTCCTTTGCTCTTTTAATCGCAGGTGTCCAGACCTGGTTCAGCAATTTATACACATTTGCAGGGGTTTTGGCCATATTATCGTCAAGCGTAAAGGCCGACCAACTATCGAAACCCATGATGTTAGCTTTCTGAAGCCGCAGGTTGACAATCTTACTGATCACTGCCTTATTATCATTGGCATTGCCGTTGTTCCCACGGTTGTACATGGCTTTGTAGATTTTCTCACGCAAACCGCGGTTTTCAGCGTAAGTAACGAAAGGAATCCAGCTTGGTTTTTGAAGCGTGAAAACCCATTTACCTTCCATCTTTTCGGTTTTTGCATCATCGGCAGCTCCCGCGATAGCAGATTCGGGTAAACCAGCCAGGTCTTCTTTTTTGTCAATCACCAATTTAAAAGCATTCGTCTCGGCGAGCATATTATCGCCAAATTTAAGTTCGAGCAACGAAAGCTCTTCGTTCACCTTCTTTAACTGCTCTTTTTTGTCTGCGGGGAGATTCGCACCGCCACGTACAAAACGTTTGTAGGTCTCTTCGAGTAACCTCGATTGCTCAAGATTAAGGTTCAACGTACTTTTCTGATCGTTTACAGCCTTTACACGTGCGAAAAGCTTTTCATTCAGATTGACCGCATCTTCGTGCTGCGATAACATCGGAACGACGGTCCGCGCAATTTCCTGCAACGAATCGTTTGTAACCGCTTCTTTCAAATTAAAGAAAACCAGGCCAATACGTTTAAGAAGCGAACCACTGAAATCGAGTGCCTCGATTGTATTTGCAAAATCAGGAGCTTTTTCGGAATCGGTAATAAATTTGATTTCAGCATCATGCTGTTTAATTCCCTCTTCAAAAGCGGGCAGATAATGCCTGTTCTGAATTTTATCAAACGGGGGAACTTCGAAAGGCGTATTGTAAGCCTCAAAAAATGGATTCATCACGGTAGATTTTTTCTCTTGTTTTGTGCAGGAAGTCATTAGACAAATGACAGCCAATGGAATAAGTAATTTTTTCACGCTCATAATGTTTAATGTACAATCGGATTATTCCGACAAATTTACGAAAACTATAAAGATTTGTCTAATTGCATATTATGACTTATTTCATGTAATGGTTTTTACTATTATATTTTTCAAAATAGCCAGAGCATTAAAACTAAAAAGATATAAAAACCATATACATCAAACATCATAATTACAACGAGTTGAAATGCACAACAATTTTTTTCAGCGCATCATCCTCCCGAACTGAAAGTTTATTCTTCGAAATATAAGACTCCATTTCATCCTTTCGGTTTCCAAATAATTCAAGGAGGCTCTTTTTATTCGTAATCAATTTAGCAGGAGCTTCATCGATTGTCATATAGTACTCCTTTTTAGGCATATCAAAGCGGGCGGGTTTGGGATCTGCAAAAGCCTGAACTTTATCTTTTTCCAGGAACTTTATCGTAAATTTTACAAGTAGTGTCGCCTTTCCCTCTGTCAGAATTTCAAATAATCCATTTTGAATTTTATCAAAAAAATCATATTTAATGCAGCCGAAAACAGCCCCTCCAAATTCTGCCCTCCCGATAATTGTCTTTGGATCGATATTGTAGGTGTCTTCCCCTTTTTGAAATTCCAAATCATCGGAATAGGCATTGTATCTCAATGGTATACCTTGGTAGATTACGCCTTCTGGCGTAATAATTTTCCCGATACTAAATTCCTCCGCAAGATAAGGTGTGCCCTGAATATCTGTCATTTTCAGATTGTAACTTGTATAAACTCCATCCGTCATTTTTTTAAACCGATAATTATCCATCAGACCGTTAAGCATAGTTTGTGCGTTTAAACTACTGGTCAGAACAAACAACAAGATGAAAAAACAGACTCGCTTCATTAGAAATGATTTAATGATTTGCATGATGATAAAAATAAGTAAATAAAGCAAACCAATCATCAATTAAGAGAATTTTGAACCTTTTTAATTCCCGGTTGTTGATAAGGTGTATTTAATTGGATTACCATGATTTGGTTTGGTTGGTTTTGGTAGGTTTTCAATGTTATTTTGGCCCCGGTATACAACTACCGGGGTCAATCTTTTTATCAACCATCCGCTTTTATCCCCTCTTAATATCCCATTTTGTTGGAAATCAACTGTTATATTTGAACAAAATTTTTGCTTTGAAAAATCAGTTGTTCTCAAGTCATCTAAAACTCCATTTTGTCGTATTAATTTATGGTTTTACAGCCATTTTGGGAAAGTTGATTAGCCTTCCTGCTGCCCAACTGGTGTGGTACAGAATGCTGATTGCAGTAGTTGCCTTTTATCTGTTCATCCGATGGAAAAAAACAGATCTCTCCATTAACCGTCAACAGTTTTTTACGTTATTTGGGATCGGAATCATTGTAGCCATTCATTGGATTACTTTTTTTGGTGCGATAAAAATCTCAAACGTCTCGGTCACGCTTGGTTGCCTTGCCACCGCCACGCTATTTACAAGTCTGCTCGAACCCTTTTTCTTCCGTAAACGGATCAATGCAGTTGAAGTAATCGTCGGGTTACTGATTATTATGGGATTGTACCTGATTTTCAGGTTCGAAACAAGGTATTCATTGGGAATTACAGTTGCCCTGATCTCTGCATTCCTTGCAGGTCTGTTCACTGTGATCAACAAAAAAATGGTGGTGAATCAGAAAGCATCTGTGATCAGTTTCTATGAGATGTTGGGAGGACTTACCGGAATAACAATTTACCTGTTGTTCTCCGGATCGGACCAATCACCGCTGGTACTTCCCTCACCCATGGATTTTGTTTACTTACTTATACTCGGGACGATATGCACTGCTTATGCATTTGCGGTACAAGTAGATGTAATGAAGCATTTATCAGCTTATATTGTAGCTTTAACCATTAATCTTGAGCCGGTTTATGGAATCGTAATGGCTTATTTTATCTTCGGAGAGACCGAACACATGACCGGTGGTTTCTATATTGGTACCGCCATCATCCTTGTTTCGGTTTTAGGATTCCCCGTCTATCACTATTACCTGAGAAAAAGGAGTCTGAAATATTACAAATAGCTTCTATTCAAACTGATTAATCACACCCTGATCGAGCATAACAGGTTCAATGTCGAGGTCGTGTTCCAGAAATTCATCCATATCTTCTTCGGAAGTGAATTCTGCGATTACGCCATTGTAGATAACCGTCCAGGTTTCGGAGGACTGAAGTATCTTCAAACCTGGCAATTCCGGACTAAAATCCTTAACCGGAAAACCTTTTTTCCCACCATCTTCTGCTTCAATATCCTGAAGATATGTTGTATAATAATCACGGGCAGGAAACAATTCATCAAGGACATCATCATCTTCGGCACGTTCGTATAGCTCGGTTAAGGTAAGACGGTAAATCACCATAGCTGCCTCACCATTCACATAAAGAATATCAGCAAACGGCTTCTCTGGTCGGTTTTCAATCTCATCAAAATCAAGTTCTTCAACTTTCGCCAAAAACCTTGGATGGTGGTTGTGAAGAATAAACTCAGCCGGTTGACCTTCTGTGGCCAATATATCGTTACAAATCAGGTATTTTGAAGTCTTCATAGTTAATTATTTTCCAATTTTGGCGCAAGTTAAAGATTTTTTGAGCGATATTCCCCGAGTAATGATCAGATTCAGATATTTTTGCAGGATGAAGCCCGATATTTACCTTTTTAATCCAACATGCGAGCTGGCTGTGGCAAATTGTTCTGTGAACTATATGGCACCGGCTCAATTGCGTAAATTTGAAAATGAACTAAGTACACTTCCGTGGATTCTTGCAAGTTCTCAGGATATTATTCTGGTTGATAAGGTTCCATCACAACAATTTACGGATCAGCTGGAAACTGCCGGATTCAGTCATCCTATTTTTCAACCACTGGAAAGCGCATTATCTGACACCACATTCATTTCAGCTGAAAAAGGTTTTCTTTTCCCCTGGGGCTGGAGTCCTGCGGCGCATAAATTGCTTTCTCCTTTAAAACCAGGGTGCTGCCCTGATTTTATAAATTCTCCTGTAGCCGAATGGCATGACGTACATTGTGAATTGTACAGCCGGAAATCTGCACTCACAATTCTGCAACGTATTACAAATGAAAATCATTCGGAGCATATACTTTTATTAACGGATGTACCTGAAATCTGCACAAACCACGAACAGATTATTGCGCTGCAGCATAAATGGGGAAAGGTGGTAGTGAAAGCACCCTGGAGCTCTTCCGGCCGTGGATTGCAGATTTTGAGACCCAATGAATATAACCAGACGAACCGGCAGGTCATCACAGGATACCTGAAGCAACAGGGATTTGTTATTGTAGAGCCATGGCACAATAAAGTACTGGATCTCTCTTTCCAGTTTTTCTCTTTTGGAAACGGGAAAATAGAATATCGGGGACTGACCACCTTTTCAACAGATCATTCAGGTCGTTATATTGGCAACTACCTGCAGGAACTTCCTGATGATATTGCACCTGAAGTAAAAGAATTCCTAAGTGAAAACCTTGATGAAGTTAAACTTGCACTTACTAAGACACTAACTTCCAGTGATTATTCAACAGGTTATTACGGATGGTTTGGCGTTGATGCGATCATCTTTAAATCACCTGACGGAAAGTTGAAGTTCCATCCCTGTCTCGAAATTAATTGCCGGTTTACTATGGGTGCGATCGCCTTAAGTTTAAGAACTCAACTTGCAGAACAATCGGTGGGTGAATTCCGGATCACACATGGAAAGGGAGGACATTTCGCACAATTTTGCGAAGATATGACGTGCAAAGAACCGCTCATTACCGACAACGGAAAAATTGTCAGCGGATTTCTGCCACTAACTCCTCCCCTGCCTGAAAACGGTTTCGGAGCATACCTAAGCATAAAGGAAATGAAGGATTGAAAAATTCTTAATTCATAAATCATAAATCATACTTCGTAATTCGTAATTTCATTCCCCTCTTTATCCAGTTTCGATTTCAGGTCTGCAAACTGACTGTTATTGAAAGGCAAATAGGTATTCTGTTCAGGTTGTTCTTCGATTTCAAAAAGAATTTCATCGATGCGGATGTCATTGAAACCTATTCCAGTGACACCTGATATCTGTTTCCGTACCGATACCTCATCAGTACCAATCTCCCGCATATGGATCACCCTTCCGATCATCCCGATTGTATCACCAACGGGCAACGATTTTCCGGCGATTTCACAAATTCGTTCAATAATCGCGTTAATTTGTTCCTCCTGACCAGCAATTATATTCTTTTGCATACGCTGTTTTTTTAAGTAAACATAAAGCAAATCGGTTACGCGAATAAAAATAGGGACTATTTTTCTATATTTGCGCTCTCAAAATGACAATACAAAAGTAATGGAAATCTTAATCAGGAATAAAGTAATTGAAGCGATCAAAGAGATTTACGGACAGGACGTTGACGAAAAACAGGTGCAGGTTCAAACGACCCGGAAGGAATTTACGGGTGATAAAACCCTTGTGGTTTTTCCATTCCTGAGGTTTTCAAAAAAGACAGCCGAGCTGACTGCCGAAGAAATCGGTACCTATCTTGTAAAAACAATCCCTGTAATATCCGCCTTCAATATTGTAAAAGGATTTCTCAATCTTGTGATTGACAATAGTTATTGGATAGCTCAACTCAACCTGGCAGCCAATGCTGAAAAATACGGATTTAAAGCCTCCGATGAAAAGTCAGAGCTTGTGATGATCGAGTACTCCTCCCCCAACACGAATAAGCCACTTCATCTTGGGCATATACGGAACAATCTGCTCGGTTTTTCCATCAGCGAAATCATGAAAGCGAATGGCAATAAAGTGGTGAAAACCAATATTGTCAACGACCGCGGCATACATATTTGCAAGTCGATGCTTGCATGGCAGAAACTGGGTAACGGCGAAACTCCCGAATCATCAGGAAAAAAAGGGGATCACCTTGTAGGCGAATACTACGTGAAATTCGACCAGCTTTTTAAAGCCGAAGTTGCAGGTTTAATTGCCGAAGGATTGAGTGAAGATGAGGCAAAGGAGAAATCACCTATCATCAACGAAGCCCGCGAAATGCTGCGGAAATGGGAAGCCAATGATCCGGAAACACGCGATCTGTGGCAAAGGATGAACAATTGGGTTTACAAAGGATTTGATGAGACTTATAAAACACTGGGAGTTGATTTCGATAAAATTTACTACGAGTCAAACACTTACACCGTTGGTCGTGACGAAGTGCTGCGTGGTGTACAAGAGGGTATCTTCGAACAGGTGGAGGATTCCTCCGTTTGGGCCAATCTTGAAAAAGATGGTCTCGACCGCAAAATACTGCTGCGTTCCGACGGAACCTCTGTATACATGACACAGGATATTGGTACCGCCAAAATACGTTATGCTGACTTCCCGATCGATCACATGATATATGTCGTCGGAAATGAGCAAAACTACCACTTCCAGGTATTGTCGCTCCTGCTCGATAAATTAGGTTATAAATGGGGTAAAGATCTCTACCACTTCTCCTACGGAATGGTTGAACTTCCACAAGGCAGAATGAAATCTCGTGAGGGTACAGTCGTTGACGCTGATGACCTGGTAGCCGGAATGATTGATGTTGCACGTAAAGTCTCCGAAGAACTTGGGAAGCTTGATGGTTACACGGATGAGGAAAAGGAGAAAATCTATCATACGGTGGCACTCGGAGCACTCAAGTACTTTATCCTTAAAGTCGATCCTAAAAAGACGATGATGTTCAATCCTGAAGAATCGATTGATTTTAATGGAAATACAGGACCATTTATACAGTACACCTATGCACGTATTCAGAGTGTTTTACGAAAAGCGGCCGATGCAGGTATTGTGATCCCTCAGCAAGTTCCTGAAATTGAAATTAACGAAAAGGAAAGCGCATTAATTAAAATTTTAAGTGGATTCCCCGACGCAGTGAAAGAAGCTGGCGTGAACCATAGCCCTGCGCTTGTCGCAAATTTCGTTTACGAACTTGTGAAGGAGTTCAACCAGTTCTATCACGATATCACAATTATGAATGAGCCGGATGAAGATATTCGTAAGTTCAGGTTACTGTTAGCCAAGACAATTGGCCAGACAATCAAGAACGGTTTTTCATTGCTTGGGATTAATGTTCCGGAAAGGATGTAGATAAATCGATACAACACATTATTTGACTTTTTGAAGTGCCATTGGTTCTTTTCTGAAAAATTGTAACTTTGAAATAAAGTAGAACCATGTTTTTGGAAGTATGGATGCGAAATACATTGGGGACTATAAGATTAGCCTGATTTTTAATATAGGTGAATCTAAGATTGTGATTTATCAGAGGAATTAAATGGTAAAGTATTTGAACCGCTGAAAGATAATTAAGATAAAATACAACACGATTGAATGGAGTAATGGAGCTGATTTTGCTCCTGAATTTCTCCTTGAGCTTGGTAAAACACAGGAATTCAATAATTCCGAAAGATCTATCGCAACTATTTAAAATCAATATTCTTCTGGTGAGATGGATGTCGAAGATAAACATATTTAAAAATCAGAGAAAGCCAGTATAATGCGGAAAAGATTAAAGATAGAAGACCAGGAGGAACTTATATTGACGCTCGAAGAGAGCGAAGATCCTAAGAACCTGATCAGCCATGATGAAATGAAAAAGAAACATCAAAAATGGCTTCAGAGATCGTCCGGTAAGGATATAGCTAAATTGATAATAAAAGGTTTTGGAGTAGCTTAATTATTTGATTAAATTCGCATAAAAAGATTATGCCTGAATTAAGCAGATTTTTAGGAATTGTTATTTTCATGAACTTTAATGATCATAATCCACCGCATTTTCATGCTAAGTATGGAGATTTTGAGATTATTGTTGAATTAAATTCTGGTATTATCGATGGTAAATTTCCAAGACGCGCATTGGGAATGGTAATGGAATGGTATGGAATACACAAAGAAGAACTCTTACTGGACTGGGAATTAATTAAGACAACTGGTGAGTTTAATAAGATACAACCTTTAGAGTAATATTTATGATACTAAATGTGACATACGCAGAATATAAAGGTGAATACAAGGTATTCTTAACTTTCAATAATGGTGAGTCTGTCGTTACGGACATAAAAGAGACCATAATGAATGACCCTCGCAGAATATTTCTTCCATTGCGGGATCTTAATTATTTTAAAACCTTCAAAATCAGATTAAATACTATTACCTGGGATAATGAAGCTGATTTTGCACCTGAATTTCTCCTTGAATTAGGTAAAAAGCAAGAATCAATAAATAAGATATGTGCCTAATGGTTTAAACGGTCATATGGATTCAGTTGCTTCCATTTCAAAAGTTATCATGCTAAAAGAGGATGTCCCAACCAATGAGACATCCTCTTTTATTATTTCTTGACAACTAAGAAACACTTAGCAATCAATCTATTTCAAAGAAGCAAAGAAGTCATTCCCTTTGTCATCGACTATGATAAAGGCAGGGAAATTTTCGACATAAATCTCACGGACAGCTTCCATGCCGAGCTCTTCGAAGTCAACAACCTTCACTGATTTAATGCTATCTTTTGCAAGAATCGCAGCAGGTCCTCCAATCGATCCGAGGTAGAAACCACCGTGATTTTTGCAGGCATCGGTCACCTGGATCGAACGGTTTCCCTTTGCAAGCATAATCAATGATCCTCCAAGGCTTTGGAAAAGATCGACATAACTATCCATTCGACCTGCTGTGGTAGGACCAAAACTACCCGATGCCATTCCTTTCGGAGTTTTTGCAGGACCTGCATAATAAACCGGATGTTTTTTGAAGTATTCAGGCATTGGTTGACCAGCATCGATCATCGCTTTAATCTGAGCATGGGCAATATCACGGGCAACAATCAATGTTCCTCTGAGGTTTAACCTTGTTTTAACGGGATATTTCGAAAGTTCTTTGCGAACTTCATCCATTGGTTGGTCAAGATCAATATCTACTGCAGGTTGCATAAACGGAGCAGTTTTGGGAAGGAATCGTGAAGGATTGCGCTCCAGTTCCTCAAGGAAGATACCATCTTCGGTAATTTTTGCTTTGATATTACGGTCAGCACTACAGCTTACACCAATTCCTACCGGACACGAAGCAGCATGACGTGGCAAACGGATCACTTTCACATCATGAACGAAATATTTTCCACCAAACTGTGCTCCGATCCCACTATCCTGACAAATCTTTGTGATTTTCTTTTCCCATTCAAGATCGCGGAAAGCTTGTCCACCTTCGTTTCCTTCGGTTGGAAGGTGGTCCAAATATCCTGTTGATGCTTTTTTCACGGTAGAAAGGTTAGCCTCAGCTGAAGTACCTCCAATTACAATTGCCAGGTGATAGGGAGGACAGGCAGAAGTTCCTAAATCCTTGATCTTTTCCTTGACAAATTTGGATAGACTCTCCTCATTTAGTAATGATTTGGTCTGCTGATAGAGATAGGTTTTATTAGCTGATCCACCACCCTTGGTCACAAACATAAATTCGTAGGTGTTTCCTTCAGTTGCGTAAATATCAATCTGGGCAGGAAGGTTTGAGCCTGTATTTTTTTCATCAAACATCGTATATGGAACGACCTGTGAATACCGTAGGTTACGATCACGGTAAGTTTCGTAAATCCCTTTTGACAACGATTTTGCATCGTCGCTGCCGGTCCAAACATTCTCTCCCTTTTTACCAAGAACAATTGCAGTACCGGTATCCTGACATGTTGGCAATTCACCTTCAGCCGATACAACCTGGTTCAATAGCATGGTGTAAGCCACGAAGATATCGTTTTCACTTGCTTCCTCGTCTTTTAATATGGTCGCCAGTTTTTCGAGGTGTGCCGCCCTCAGATAAAAGGAAACGTCTGCAAAACCCTCTTTGGCCAATAGTTCAAGTCCTTCGGGTGCTACTTTTAAAATTTTGCGACCTTCAACTTCAATCGTCGAAACAAAATCTTTGGTCAATAACCGGTACTTTGTAGTGTCTTTCTTAATCGGGAAAGGTTTTTGATAAATAAATTCTGACATGATTAAAATATCTATATGATTATTAATACGATAAACAATTCATTTTAAAGAATATTCATTCTGCAACCGAAAGCAAAAATACACAAAAAGATGGAGAGAGAGGGCAGAATGGATGAATTTTATAGACTGGATATGCAAGGTGGTTTTGAACTTTAAACAGAAGCGGCTGGCTACTGGCGACTGGCGGCTGGCTACTGGAAGATGAATAGCCTCCAGCTTTAGCTGGAGGGATTAAATTTCAATTCCTCTCCGGCTTTAGCCAAATTCTTCATCAAATAATAGATTTATTTTGATCTTCAATATTTTGGCTAAAGCCGATTTGCATTCTCAATAATAGCCACAGGCTAAAGCCATGTGGCAATTCATAAAAGCCAGTTGCAAGCTGCCAATTGCCAGAAGCCGCTATCTAAAACCAGCTGCCAGTTGCAAGCCGCTAGAAGCCAGAACCAATCAATTCCGCCAACGGAATCCGGTCTGTTTCGGAATACTTCCCATTTTCGAAACCGGCCACAAAATTTTTATTGATCTGATAAAGCTTGCTGTTAATCCGATCCATAGGGTAAGTATTCTCTTCATCAAAATCGGCCATATCGAAATCGGTGAAATTCAGCTCGCAACACGACAATTCATATTCGTCGCCATCCAGGCTCATATAAAGCAATGGCAAGCCATGCGTCCGGCAGATCACTGGTCTTGAAGGGTATATTGCACAACTGTGATCAACCAAATAACGACAATCCTCATCATTTGGAGGAACAGACAATACGGAGATAGATTTGATATCTAATTCAGCTTTGATTGCATAAAACTCTACAGGAAAAACTGAAATGGCCATGCAACACAGATCACATCCTTTCTTACAATTAAGATGCTGGTGATGCATCTTTTCAAGCGATTCGCTCAACGCATCAATCTCAGTACGTAACTGATAATAAGGGGCAAAAGTGGCTTTATCCGACTCGTTCATATGCTGCTGTATTCTTAAGCGGCAAAGGTAGGGAATTAATAAAACTGAGTTAGATAATTTTTACCATCCTGGGCAGCATGTGCATTTTTTTGCACATACTGAAATTAAAACAGCGTTTAATAATTTTTACCATCGTGGGCAGTTTGTTCCAAAATGGAACAAACTGAAATTTCTTTTAGTTCTCCGGTTTGAAAAATATTTACTAAATCTTTGATAATTGGCATACATTGAATAATCTAATCATATTTCTGATCCCACTTTCCCGTTTCTTCTCCCATAATCCTTTCCGTTTCTCTCCTTTTTCCTATTTTTGTTCCCTTGTTAAATGAACAGGCAATTTGTTGCAAACATTTGACTGATAATTTGAATGATAAAATAGTAAAGGTGATGATTGAAATTCCGAGCAAATACGATCCTTCGGTAGTTGAAGACAAATGGTATAAATACTGGATGGAGCAAAACTTCTTCCATTCCGAACCCGATGAACGTGAACCCTATACCATTGTAATCCCACCACCAAATGTGACGGGTGTTTTGCACATGGGTCATATGCTGAATAACTCTATTCAGGATATTTTGGTGCGCCGTGCACGTATGCAGGGGAAAAATGCATGCTGGGTACCCGGAACTGACCATGCATCGATTGCAACAGAAGCCAAGGTTGTTGATAAATTGCGTAAAGAAGGAATCTCCAAAGATAGTCTCACACGTGATGAATTTCTTGCTCATGCCTGGGAGTGGACTGACAAACACGGCGGAATCATCCTCGAGCAGCTTAAAAAACTCGGCGCATCATGCGACTGGGAGCGGACCTGCTTCACAATGGACAAGATCCGTTCCGAATCGGTCATCAAGGTTTTTGTCGATCTTTACAATAAAGGTTATATCTATCGTGGTGTGCGCATGGTCAACTGGGATCCGGCTGCCAAAACCGCCCTTTCGGACGAAGAGGTCAATCACAAGGAAGAAAAATCAAAACTCTATTACGTCCGTTATAAAATTGATGGAACCGATGACGAATATGTGACGGTTGCCACCACACGTCCGGAAACCATTTTGGGTGATACTGCAGTTTGCGTCAATCCAAATGATGACCGCTTCCGACACCTCGTCGGGAAAAAGGTTATTGTTCCACTGGTAAACCGCCTGGTTCCGGTGATTGCCGACGAATATGTTGATATGGAATTTGGTACAGGATGTCTTAAAATCACACCGGCTCACGATATCAACGACTACGAAATCGGATTGCGACATCATTTAGAGGTCATTGACACTTTTAATGATGATGGTACATTGAGCGAAAAAGCACAATTGCTTGTGGGTGTCGATCGTTTTGAAGCGCGGAAACAAATCATCCCGATGCTTGAAACAGCCGGAAATTTGGTTAAGATAGAGGATTACAACAATAAAGTAGGCTATTCGGAGCGTACCGATGTACCAATTGAGCCAAAACTTTCGGCACAGTGGTTTCTCAAAATGTCTGAGATCACAAAACCGGCAGCCGATGCAGTTGAAAATGATGAGATCAAATTCTACCCCGCCAAATTTAAGAATCTATACCGCCATTGGATGGAGAATATCAAAGACTGGTGCATCTCGCGTCAACTCTGGTGGGGACATCGGATACCGGTTTATTACCTGGCAGACGGTTCTTTTGTCGTAGCCGACAGCGAAGAGAATGCTCTTGAACAAGCGCGTCAGAAGACAGGAAATAATCAACTTACATTAAGCGATTTGCGTCAGGATGAAGATGTGCTCGACACCTGGGCTTCATCGTGGCTTTGGCCGATTTCGGTTTTCGATGGCATCAACGATCCCGATAATAAAGAGATAAAGTACTATTATCCAACCAACGATCTCGTAACCGCACCAGAAATCATTTTCTTCTGGGTAGCCCGAATGATTATTGCCGGATACGAATATCGTGGCGATCTTCCGTTTAAAAACGTCTATTTCACAGGTATCGTTAGGGATCAGCAACGTCGGAAAATGTCGAAATCGCTCGGGAACTCACCCGATCCGCTCGATCTGATTGCAAAATATGGCGCCGATGGTGTCAGAGTTGGTATGCTGTTCTGCTCACCTGCAGGGAACGATATCCTTTTTGATGAATCACTCACCGAACAGGGTCGCAATTTCAGTTCGAAGATCTGGAACTCGTTTCGTTTGATTAAAGGCTGGGAAATAGATCAAACAATTCCACAACCCGAACATTCAAGGCTGGGAATTGAATGGTTCAATGCTAAATTAAGTGAAGTGATCGTTACGATGGATGATCATTTCGACAAATACCGGCTCAACGATGCTTTAATGACCATCTACAATACAATTCGCGATGAGTTCTCGGGGTGGCTGCTTGAGATCATTAAACCGGCTTATCAGCAGCCTATTGATGCAAAGACATTTCATGAAGTCAGTGAACTCTTTGATGAAGTGCTGCGATTGCTCCATCCGTTTATGCCATTTATCTCGGAAGAGATCTGGCAATTACTGAAGGAACGCAAACACGGAGATTCGATCATGATTTCGGAGTGGCCTAAACCGGTTGCAAACCAGGAAGCTATATGCGAAAAATTTGAGTTGATCAAAGAGGCAATTACAGGTATCCGCGCCATCCGAAAGGAGAAAGATATTGCCAACAAAGAACACCTTAAGTTATTTATCGTTCCGGGTGAAAAAGGGTTTATTCCGGAATACAACCCCATCTTACTGAAAATGGGGAACCTTTCAGAACTAGAGGTTACAGACCAGGAAGTTGATGGTGCAATGTCATTCAGGGTCAATACATCCGCATTTTACATACCGCTTGGTGATGTTGTGAATCTTGAAGATGAGATCCTGAAAATTGAGGAAGAGCTCAAATATACGATCGGTTTCCTCGAATCGGTGAAGAAGAAAACAGGCAACGAACGTTTTATGAACAGCGCACCGGCACAGGTTGTTGAACTGGAACGTAAGAAACAAACTGATGCAGAGGAAAAGATTAAGATGCTTCAGGAAAGGATTGTATCGTTTAAATCGTCGATGAATTAATTCGACAATTTGAAAATGTGACAATTCGACAATGGGTTAACGTGCATATATGTCAATCTGAGAATGCTCTGACTTAAAGATATTAAAATAAATGATTTACTAATGCAAAAAGACCTCCCGGATGTCAAACATCGGAAGGTCTTTTGCATTTTAAGAATCGGGAATATTATCTCAATACTTCATTGACTTCATGGTAAGGGAGGCCAAAAGCTTCAGCTACACCTTTGTAAACAACTTTTCCGTCAACAATATTCAGCCCTTTTTTCAGGGATTTGTCTTCAGCACAAGCTTTTTTCCATCCTTTGGCAGCTAATTGCAAAGCGTAAGGCAAAGTTGCATTGGTTAATGCAATTGTTGAAGTACGTGGAACGGCACCAGGCATATTGGCAACCGTGTAATGAATAACATTTTCAATTACATACGTCGGATGATCGTGTGTTGTTGGCACTGTCGTTTCGAAACAACCTCCTTGATCAACTGCAACGTCAATCATAACTGTTCCAGGCTCCATTGTCTTCAACATATCTTTGGTGACAAGGAAAGGGGCTTTCGTACCTGGAATAAGCACTGCACCTACAATCACATCACTTACTTTAACCTGTGCCCTGATATTGTAATCATTCGACATCATGGTCTTAACATTGGCGGGCATAATATCGTTGAGGTATCTTAAGCGACGAAGGCTTATGTCCATAATTGTCACGTCAGCGCCTAAACCAGCGGCCATTTTAGCAGCTTCGGTTCCAACAATACCGCCACCAAGGATTAAAACTTTAGCAGGAAGAACTCCGGGAACTCCGCCGAGCAACATGCCACGTCCTCCAAATGTTTTCTCAAGGTATTTTGCACCTTCGTGAATCGACATCCTACCGGCAACTTCAGACATTGGAATCAGCAAAGGAAGAGAATGGTCATCAAGTTCTACAGTCTCGTAAGCAAGACACACCGCTTTACGGCTGATCATCGCATTGGTAAGCTTTTCGCCTGATGCAAAGTGAAAGTAGGTATAAACCAGTTGACCTTCCTTAATAAGGTTGTATTCTGATTCGATCGGTTCTTTCACCTTCATAATCATCTCGGCAATGGCATATACATCCTCAATGGCAGGTAAAATTTTTGCTCCTGCCGTAATATACTCTGCATCGGCAAAACCGCTGCCATTTCCGGCAGTTGCCTGAACGTATACTTCGTGGTTCCTTTTAACCAATTCGGCAGCACCTGCAGGAGTCAGTGCTACACGGTTCTCGTTATTTTTAATCTCTTTCGGTACACCTATAATCATAATGGTTTTTTTTATTTTGGTCAAAATTAAAAAATACTTAGAATTCAAAATATGACTAAAATCCATATATTCAACGACTTTTAGTGATATATCCAAATGAAATAAAACAATCGAATTTTGAAGATATTTTCTATTAATCACCGGCATTTATTAATGAAAAGAAAGTAAAATCATCGAAAGAGCGAATAATTATAATTGTATCTTTGCCCCTTGTCAAAAATGAATATAAAAAATGCCTAAAATTTCAAACAGGGGAGTATTATTACCGGAATCAGCAATCCGTAAATTGGTGCCATATTCCGAAAAAGCAAAAGAGTTGGGAAGAACGGTTTATCACCTGAATATTGGTCAACCCGACATTAAAACTCCCCCACATGCCATTGAAAGAATCAGAAATTTTGATTTTGAATTGATCCCCTACGGACATTCGTTTGGAAACGATTCGTACCGGAAAAAACTCGCACAGTATTACAGAGACCGCAACCTGGAGGTTGATCCTGGCGAAATTTTGATCACAACTGGAGGTTCAGAGGCAATTTCATTCGCGTTTATGGTTTGCTTTAATCCAGGCGATGAAGTCATTGTCCCAGAGCCTTTTTATGCCAATTACCTCTCGTTTGCCATCGCAACAGATGTTGTTATACGCCCAATCACTGCTTATATTGAAAATGGGTTCAAACTTCCTTCAGTTGATGATTTTGAAAAGTTAATCAATCCAAAAACGAAGGGGATTTTCATTTGTAACCCAAATAATCCGACTGGATATGTTTATACGAAGGAAGAACTGGAGAAATTAAGCAAACTGGTACTTAAATACGATTTGTACCTTATTTCGGATGAGGTTTACAGTGAATTTGTTTATGATGGAAAAACACATCACTCCGTACTTGGACTCGAAGGAATTGGTGAAAATGTAATCATGATCGACTCGGTTTCCAAGCGTTTCAGCGCCTGTGGAATCAGGATTGGATCGCTTGTATCGAAAAATAAATTGGTAATAAAATCAATACTAAAGCTGGCCATGGCACGTCTCTGTCCCCCGATGCTTGGACAAGTTGTGGCAGAAGCAGCTGTCGATTCTCCTCCCGAATATATGGAAGAGGTTTATAATGAATATTTAAACCGCAGAAATTATATTATTAACGCTTTAAATGATATTCCGGGAGTTTATTCTCCAATGCCCATGGGCGCTTTCTATTCGATCGTTCGGCTTCCAATCGACGACAGCGATAAATTCTGTCAATGGATGCTCGAAGATTTTGAATATCAGAATGAAACAGTGATGTTGGCACCTGCTTCCGGATTTTATTCAACGAAAGGAGTCGGTAAAAATGAGGTCAGGATTGCCTACGTTCTTAATATTGAAGACCTGAAACGTGCTGTTGAATGTTTGAAAGTTGCACTTCAGGTTTATCCGGGAAGAACGAATTAATTCGACATTTAGGAAATTCGATGATGTGGGACATTCCAACGATTTATTCGATGGCTGGCAAATGAAAACGGGTATCTTTTAAAAATTTGGTACATATAATATTTATATCAAAAATATTATCTTTGGGGTTTATGATTAAATTATCAGGGGTAAATATTTTTTAATCTAAATATATCAGCCAAATGAATCCTAATTCACCTAAGTTCAAATTCAGAAGTTCATTCTTTTCACTTCTTTTTGTTGTGTCGCTTATATGCAATGTCGAAACGGTATTCGGACAGACCCTGACTTATAAAAATCTATGTCTTTCGGAAGCTTTGTCAAAAGCAAAAAAATCAGATCAAATTATATTTGTACAATTAGAAAGCGATTGTGATCCATGCAATTCAGTTGCCAATGAAGGGCTTTCGGGTGACGAAATTATTCGGCTTTATGAAAATTTCGTCAGCATTAAAATTGGTTTTAACACGGAAGATTACAAAAAAATAATTTCAAACTACCGGATTTTCCCTAACCTTCCCTCCTCTCTTTTTATCGATTCAGATGGCAATTACCTGGCATCACTTCTAAACTATAGCACAACCAACCGAAACGAATACTTTAAACTGGCTGCTAATGCAATGGCCAATGAAAAAAATCCTCCTTTCAAAATATACACCGACGATTTATCAAAAGAAAAGTTTGATAAGGAGTTACTGAAACAGTACATCAGCAAATTAAATGAAAAGAATTTTAATGTAGCTGAATTAACAGAAATATATGCGGGGAATCTTACCTTAAAGGAGTTTGAGGATACAACAGAATTAAAATTTCTGATCAAAACAGCTCCAATCGTAAATTCCAAGTTGTATAAGCTTATCCGCAACAATAATGAATTGTTCCAAATAGCTTTCGGATCAATTCCTTTTGAAGAACGGGTAAGCATTAACCGGAAAGTAGTTGCACGATCAAAAGAAAAGGCGTTCTATGAAAAAGACAGGAATTACCTATATGCGGTATCTTCCTTTCTGGCTTCAACATACGATAAGGATTTTAAAGCGGCCAGGAAAGCAAGCACAAATCTTCAACTGGACTTTTATAATGCAACAAAAGATTCGTCGGAATATTTTTCACTTTCAAAGCAATATTATAACGCTAATATCAAAGCACTTAAAATGGATTCAGTATGCAACGCAGAATTGAGCCAAACCATTAAACGCCCGGATGGCATGATCATTAAAGGCGGGTCGCTATATCAATATGGAAATCAATTAAACAAAATGGCCTTCTCGCTTTTTGAGCTAAGCAACGACAAAGAGTATCTTGGTTTTGCACTTAAGCTTTCGGAGCAAACCCTAAGCTACAATTATCCGGCATATATCGATACCTATGCCCGGATTTTGTACAAGCTTGGTGGAAAAAAGGACGCCATCGACTGGCAACAAAAAGCGGTGGACATTTGCGATTCGCTTCATCAGCCAATTAACGAATTAAAGGAAGTGCTTGCAAAGATGAAAAATGGAACACTTTAAAATTCACCGAATTAAAAGTAGGGACGATCAGCATTTTGCTGAATTCTGGAAGATATATTCAGCCAGTTTTCCGCTCAACGAACGAAGAGTATTCACCCAACAAACCGATGTTTTTAAAAAGCAGGAATATCAGGTTGAATTATATTTATTAGTTAATCATGTTGTTGGGTTTGTTGCGTTCTGGGCAACGAAGGATTTCATTTACATCGAGCATTTGGCCATTGCGCCTGAAGTTCGGAGTAAGGGTTTAGGGAGTGCAATTTTAAAGCCATTTATTGAAAGGGAAACAATCCCCATGATTCTTGAGATAGAACCAACAATTGATGAGCTGACCCACAGGCGGTTAAAATTTTATGAATCTTTAGGTTTTGTCCGGAATGATCACCTTCATTTTCAGCCACCATATCACCCCGAAGACCAACCACTCAAATTGGAAATCTTAACCTATCCGCATCAAATCAGTGCTGATCTCTACTTTCAATTTTCTCAATTTCAGAAAAATACCGTGATGGAATAAAAAAAATGAAATAATGTTTTCATTTTTCAATGGATTTTTAGTCAAACAAATTCATCATCTATTAAAATTCACTAAATTTGAAAAAAAGAAAAGATGGAAACATTAAAAATCAATATAATTAGGCAAGATGCTTTATCCATTTTAAAAGTAATGGAGGAGGCTGGCTTAATATCTATCCCTAAACAAGAAACAAAAATTAAAAATCTGGCACAACAACTAAGAGGAACAATGTCAAGTTCCCGTGCAAAAGAAATGTCTGAATTCATTGAAAAAGAACGAGGAGAATGGGAAAAAAGATATTAGTTGATACAAATATTGCCATTGGGTATATCGGTAATAGGTTGAACATTCAACTTATGGATAAATTAGACAAACTATTTAATAATCAATATCATATATCGGTTATTAATAAAATTGAAATGCTTGGTTATCCAAATCTTGATAAAAATGAAGAGTCCAAATTTAACCTACTCATTGACAATTCTATTGTACACGACATCGACAATAAAGTAATTGACAAAACAATTCAAATAAGGAAAAAATATAAAATTAAACTTCCGGACGCCATTATTGCTGCAACCTGTTTAGTAAATGAATTAGCAATAATCACCCTGAATTCGAAGGATTTCGTAGATATTGAAGGCATAAATGTAATTTCAATTGAGTCGTTACAAAAATGAGAATACCTGAATTTGGGTAAAGGCTGATGACAAGTCAAAAAATATCACACTACCCTCAAGCTTTATTCAACCACTCCATAAAGATCAAAATCTTCTGAACCAGTAATTTTAACCTGGTAAAAACTGCCAATCTCCAGATCCAGATCAGCAGATATCAGTACCTCACCATCCACTTCAGGTGAATCGAATTCGGTACGTCCAATAAAATATTCACCCTCCTGGCGGTCGATCACAACCTTCATCGTCAGACCAATCTTTTCCGCATTGATTTCAGTTGCAATTTGTTGCTGAATCTCCATTAATTCGTCAGCCCTGGCTTGCTTCACTTCCTGTGGAATGGAATCTTTATATTTTTCGCCTGCAAAAGTATCTTCCTCATGAGAATAGGGGAAAACGCCCAACCTTTCGAAACGCATATCACGAACAAATGCTTTCAACTCCTTAAAATCCTCTTCAGTTTCACCTGGATGCCCGACAAGCATCGTCGTACGGAGATGAACGCCCGGAACCTCTCTTCTGACCCGTTCGATCAGGTTGATAGTCTCTGCCTTTGTGGTATTCCGACGCATCAACTTCAACATCTTATCGCTGCAATGTTGTAAGGCTACATCGAGGTAACGTGCCACATTGGACTTTTCGTTCATCACCGGAAGCAAATCATAAGGAAAATTGGAAGGATAGGCGTAATGAAGTTTAATCCACTCAATTCCTTCTATAGCTGACAATTCTGAAACTAATTGTGCCAGCCTACTTTCTTTGTAAAGATCAATACCATAATAGGACAAGTCCTGCGCTATAACAAGCAATTCTTTAACACCCTTTTCTGCCAGGCCGCGTGCTTCGCTGACAAGGTCTTCAATCGGAATGGAGATATGAGCTCCTGTCATTCGGGGAATAGCGCAATAGGAACAGGTCCGGTTGCAGCCTTCGGATATTTTCAGGTAAGCGTAATGAGAAGGCGTTGTCAGGTAACGTTGCCGCGACAACGACATTTTATAATCTGCCTTGAGATCCTCAACCATCTTACGGACCTGGAATTTGCCATAAAATCCATCAACTTCAGGAATTTCAGCTATCAGATCATCTTTATATCTTTCAGACAAACAACCAAATACAAATATTTTATCAATCAATCCATCTCTTTTGGCCTGGGCATATTCCAATATCGTATTTACAGATTCCTCCTTTGCATCAAGTATAAAACCACAGGTATTAATTGCCACAATGCGGGCATCTGAATCTTCAGAATCGTGAGATACTTCATAACCATTTGCTGCCATCTGGGACAAGAAAAGCTCGGAATCGACCAGATTTTTGGAGCATCCCAAAGTGACTACATTGATCTTCTTTTTCATACTCTATTATATTTCAAACTATTCTATAAAAAACAAAAGGATGCACAATGGCATCCTGAATTTATGCAAGTTGTGTTTACCTCAATTAAACAACGAATCGACAAATTCGTTGCGGTGAAAAATCTGCAGATCTTCGAGTCCTTCGCCAACACCTATATATTTTACAGGAATTTTAAACTGATCAGAAATACCAATCACAACGCCACCCTTTGCGGTTCCATCCAATTTGGTCAATGCCAAAGCAGTAACCTCAGTAGCAAGTGTAAATTGGGTGGCTTGTTCAAACGCATTTTGTCCGGTTGATCCGTCAAGTACCAATAAAACTTCGTCCGGAGCACTCAGGTAAACCTTTTGCATCACCTTCTTGATTTTTGAAAGCTCATTCATCAGGTTGATCTTATTGTGCAAACGACCTGCAGTGTCGATAATGACCACATCGGCTCCCATGGCTTTTGCAGATTGCAAAGTGTCGAAAGCAACAGATGCAGGATCAGAACCCATGTTCTGACGTACCAAAGGAACGCCTACCCGATCAGCCCAGATTTGTAATTGCTCGATTGCGGCAGCTCTGAAAGTATCAGCAGCACCCAAAACGACCTTTTTACCAGCGCCTTTGAACTGATGTGCCAGTTTCCCGATTGTAGTTGTTTTGCCCACTCCATTCACACCAACTACCATAATTACATACGGTTGTCCGGTTTTTGGAAGGTCAAAATCAGATACATCTGTTGTATTACTTTCAGCCAGTAAAGCGACTATTTCTTCTTTGAGTATCCGGTTTAACTCCGATGTACCCATGTATTTGTCAGCGGCTACCCGTTTCTCAATTCGTGTAATAATCTTCAAGGTTGTCTTCACACCTACATCAGCAGAAATCAGGATATCCTCAAGATTATCAAGAACCTCATCATCAACAGTGGTCTTGCCAATTACAGCCCTTGAGAGTTTTTTAAATACGCTCTCCTTGGTTTTTTCAAGACCCTTGTCCAGACTCTCTTTTTTTGATCTGGTAAAACTG
>Ga0209512_1001592_pt1 | contig 27260 bp, 21 predicted proteins | sample frozenSSSSmetaG_FD_184142 | JGI IMG/M metagenome (GOLD analysis project Ga0209512, IMG submission 184142) | Glacier valley bacterial and archeal communities from Borup Fiord, Nunavut, Canada, to study Microbial Dark Matter (Phase II) -... | ecosystem: Environmental > Aquatic > Freshwater > Ice >...
AAAAACGGTAGCTTCTCTTTGATTGTGGCAACGGCTGCCAACACCGCATCCCGATCGGTCTGGGTCATCGTGGCACTGATTTGATTTGTGGTCATCGTAGATTGCTCTCTGTCTGGGTTTACGGCTCTAGAATGCCCTCAGATAAAGTCACAATCTCAAACTCATTGATATCGATCGCACCAAAGATTTTGGCAGAGGTGAGGGTTGTGACGATTCGAGAAGCTGTGATCGCGCTTGAGTCAATCATTGAGGGGCGATCGCAAGTCTGGCAAGGGATATGCCACAATGCAAACAGGATTAGCTGGCGGTGGATACAATGCCCTCACTACTCGACAAAACGACTGACCAACGCATCGTCCATAGTGGCACTTGGGAACAGTTTAAGTTCATTCAAAAGGGCTTTGACGGATCTCCTGGCGTACGACTGTCCTACTATGAGGGCGCGATCGAGGTGCTTATGCCGGGACGCGAACACGAGATCTTTTCGCGGCTGATTGGTTACTTAGTGACCACCTTCCTGACTGAAAAAGGTATTTTCTTTCAGCCAACAGGAGCAATGACACAGGAAAAAGAAGGGGTAGTTTCGGCTCAAGCAGATGAGTCCTACTGCATTGAGAGCGCCAAGACCATCCCAGATTTATCCATTGAAGTCGTCTTTACAAGCGGTGGCATCAGTAAGCTAGAGCGCTACAAAGCGTTGGGTGTGCCTGAAGTCTGGTTTTGGGAAGATGGGGTGCTGAAGCTTTACCGTCTTCAAGATGACACTTATGAACCGATCGATCGCAGTCAGCTACCTGGACTCAATGACCTCGATCTAGATTTGCTGCGACGTTGTATCTTGATGGCTGAGACTGACACTGGAGCAGCGATTAGAGCTTTTCGCCGAGAAATTTAGAGCGATCGCCTTGAATTCAGGACTAAAACGGGTCGCAATTCGGCAATACGCATCAAAGAGGGGTGAACACCGACCTTTCAGAATCGGCTGACTTCTCTACAATGGCTGTATTAAGATCAACCGATATGAGATGTAGAGGGGGAACCAATGCAGCCAACCAACCCCAATCAATTTACCGAAAAAGCCTGGGAAGCGATCGTTCGTACCCCAGAAATTGCCAAACAATATAACCATCAGCAAATCGAAAGCGAACATTTGATGCGCGCCTTGATTGAGCAAGATGGGTTAGCCACCAGCGTCTTTAACAAGCTCGGCATTAACGTGCAAAAACTGCGCGATCGCACCGATGAGTTTATCAGCCGTCAGCCCAAGATCTCTGGTAGCGGCGGATCGGTTTATCTTGGTCGCAGCTTAGATACGCTGTTCGATCGAGCCGAAAATTACCGTAAACAATTCGGGGACGAATTCATCTCGATCGAGCATATGCTGTTGGGCTATGCAAAAGATGATCGATTTGGCAAAGGGCTATTTGCAGAATTTAAACTCGACGAACCTAAGCTTAAATCAGCGATCGAACAGATACGAGGGAGTCAAAAAGTGACGGATCAAAACCCAGAAGGCAAGTACGAATCACTCGAAAAATATGGACGAGATCTCACCGAATATGCTCGTCAAGGCAAGTTAGATCCTGTAATCGGGCGCGATGATGAGATTCGCCGCACGATTCAAATTCTCTCGCGTCGGACGAAGAATAATCCGGTTCTGATTGGTGAACCTGGCGTGGGTAAAACGGCGATCGCGGAAGGACTAGCACAGCGGATTCTCAGTGGAGACGTGCCGCAGTCGTTGAAAGATCGCAAACTGATCGCGCTAGATATGGGCGCTCTGATTGCAGGTGCCAAATATCGCGGCGAATTTGAGGAACGGCTGAAAGCGGTTCTCAAAGAAGTGACTGACTCTAAAGGTCAAATCGTTCTATTTATTGACGAAATTCATACCGTTGTGGGTGCAGGGGCGACTCAAGGCGCAATGGATGCCGGAAACCTGCTCAAGCCAATGTTGGCGCGGGGCGAACTGCGCTGCATTGGGGCAACTACGCTGGATGAATATCGCAAGTACATTGAAAAAGATGCCGCATTAGAGCGTCGATTTCAACAGGTCTTTGTCGATCAGCCCAGCGTTGAAGATACCGTTTCGATTTTGCGCGGGTTAAAAGAGCGCTACGAAGTTCACCACAAGGTGACAATTTCTGATAGCGCCCTGGTTGCCGCCGCGACTCTTTCAGCGAGATATATCAGCGATCGCTTCCTCCCCGACAAAGCGATCGACTTAGTGGACGAAGCCGCTGCCAAGCTGAATATTGGGATCACCTCAAAACCAGAAAAACTCGATGAGGTCGATCGCAAGATTCTGCAATTGGAAATGGAGCGGTTGTCTCTACAAAAAGAAACCGATCCGGCATCGCGCGATCGCTCCGATCGCTTAGAGCGAGAACTGGCGGATTTGAAAGAGGAGCAAAGCCTTCTCAATGCCCAATGGCAAGCGGAAAAAAAGGTAATTGCTCAGTTTAGTGAGCTAAAAGAAGAGATCGATCAAGTCAATCTCGAAGTCCAGCAGGCAGAACGCGATTATGATCTCAGCAAAGCGGCTGAATTGAAGTATGGCACCCTGACCGATCTCAACCGCCGACTTCAAGAAGCAGAAGCCAACCTGGCTCAAAATCAAAAGAGTGGTACGTCTCTGCTGCGTAAAGAAGTCACCGAGGCTGACATTGCCGAAATCATCTCGAAGTGGACGGGCATTCCGCTCAGTAAACTGGTGCAGTCGGAAATGCAAAAGCTGCTGCACCTAGAAGATGAGTTACACAACCGCGTGGTGGGTCAAGATGAGGCGGTGACGGCAGTGGCAGATGCCATTCAGCGATCGCGTGCTGGATTGGCTGACCCCAATCGACCAACGGCGAGTTTCATCTTCTTAGGTCCCACAGGTGTCGGCAAAACCGAACTCGCAAAAGCGCTTGCCGTCTATCTCTTCGACACCGAAGAATCGATGGTGCGAATCGATATGTCGGAGTATATGGAGAAGCACTCCGTCTCTCGGCTGATCGGTGCCCCTCCGGGATATGTCGGCTATGAAGAAGGCGGGCAGTTGACCGAAGCGGTTCGTCGTCGTCCGTTCTCGGTGATTTTGTTTGACGAAATCGAGAAAGCGCATCCTGATGTGTTTAACGTCATGCTGCAAATTTTGGACGATGGGCGCGTTACTGACTCGCAGGGTCGCACGGTGGACTTTAAAAACTCCATCATCATCATGACCAGCAATATCGGATCGCAATATATCTTGGATCTGGCTGGGGATGATACTCAATACGAAGAGATGCGATCGCGCGTCATGGATGCGATGCGATCGAGCTTCCGTCCTGAGTTTCTCAACCGCATTGATGAAATCATCATCTTCCACAGTCTCAACAAGGCTGAGTTGCGTGAGATTGTCAAACTGCAAGTGCAGCGACTTGAGAAGCGGTTGTCCGATCGGAAAATGTCTCTCAAACTGTCTGACTCGGCGCTAGATTTCTTAGCTGAGGTGGGCTTTGACCCCGTGTTTGGGGCGCGTCCGCTCAAGCGTGCCATTCAGCGTGAGTTAGAGACTCAAATCGCCAAGGCGATTCTGCGAAGTGAGTTTAACGAAGGTGACACCATCTTTGTCGATGTGGGCGAAACGGAGCGATTGGAGTTTCGACGCTTGCCGTCTGAAGTGTTGACCACTCATTAATATAAAGTTGAGGGTAGGCAAGTCCTGCCCTCTTTTTGTTGACCCATCATTCCAATTCCATAAACCCGATCGTGCATTAACCCAACGCCGTAGAGACGTTTCGGTGAAATGTCTCATTGATTATGCAATGACGCAAAGATAATCCGTCACATTTTCCGAACCCGATCGTGCATTAACCCGATAGCGTGGAGACGTTTCACCGAAACGTCTCTACAGCGATTTCGTGGTGACGCAAAAATGATTTGTCACATCCAAAATTAAATGGCTATCATCATCCATCAATTTGCGCTACAACCGATTTAGGATTGATTCATCAGCTAATTGTCTTCATGCCGCAAATCCTGTCACCCGACGAATTTTTTAACGCTCCCGGCATTATTTTGGATGTTCGCAGTCCGGCTGAATACGCTCACGGACATATTCCTGGAGCCGTCAGCTTTCCGCTGTTTAGCGACGACGAACGCGCTCAAGTCGGGACTTGCTATAAGCAACAGGGCAAAGATCTCGCGATCGAGCTTGGCTTGACGATCGTCGGGTCAAAACTCACCCAATTTGTCCAAACGGCTAAAAAACTGTCTCCCGATCATCCGATTCGACTTCACTGTTGGCGCGGCGGAATGCGAAGCAGCAGTATGGCGTGGCTGCTCGAAACGGCAGGAATGCAGGTCTCTCTGCTAGAAGGTGGCCATAAAGCATTTCGGCAGTGGGTGCGGTCTACTCTCGCGACACCCCAAGCGATCGTGACTTTGGGCGGCATGACGGGCACCGGAAAAACGATTCTGCTCAACGCGTTGGCAGAGCGAGGAGAGCAGATTCTCGACTTAGAACATTTAGCCAATCATCGCGGCAGCAGCTATGGCAGTTTGGGGCTACCGCCGCAGCCCAGCAATGAGCATTATGAAAATCTGCTTGCGGTGCAGTGGGTGAGCCTCGATCGCGATCGCCCCGTGTGGATCGAAGCCGAAAGCAGTCGCGTCGGATTGTGTCGTGTCCCCGATGAGATTTTTTTACGAATGGTTGAGTCGCCTGTCGTGCAAATCGAGCGATCGCGCTCAGAACGAATTGCGATTTTGCTAGAAGTCTACGGGTCGGCTGATCCTGAAGAACTGATTGCCGCCACGCAGCGAATTAGTAAAAAGCTGGGCGGACAAAATACTCAAGCCGCGATCGCTCACATTCGAGAAGGAAACTTAGCCCCCGCGATCGAGACCGTTTTAGATTATTACGACAAGTCTTATTTGTATGATTTGATGAAACGAGAGGTAGCGATTTATCCAATTGATGTGTCTGGACTTTCTGATAGTGAAAGTGTCGATCGACTGATCGATAAATCTAGAGAGATTCTTTCAGAAAAGCAGGTATCAGCACAAGAGTTAGTAATAAACAGGAAGTAATTATGCAGCTATCTATTAACCACGATCGCTTACGAATTGATCTCAATGCTTGGGAACGAATCCTTGCATTTTTCTTTAATCAAACGCTTGAAATTCCCTTAAATCACATTCACCAAGCCACCGTTGAAAAACCCGAAACCGATTGGAAAGAGGTTCGATTACCCGGTACATTTCTTCCAGGTGTGATCAAGGCGGGCACTTACTATACAAGTCGAGGACGGGAGTTTTGGGTCGTCAATCGTGACGGAGACTGTTTGACACTTGAGCTAGAAAATGAATTCTATAAAAAGATTGTGCTGACGATCGAGCAAAGTCAAGTCTGGCGCGATCGTATCAATCAACAGCGAGATCTGATTCACCAATCGGATTTGATTTAATCTCCAATTCTAGAAATCCAGTTCGTTCATCAGGCGTTCTTAGAAACACTAAATCTTCACTTTCTCCGATGACAATCTCGGCAGTCGTGTAAATAAGATTGCCGTCATTGAGATGTCCACCAATCACCTTTCCGGTTGAATCAGCTACCAAAATATGCAAATGAATTCCATTGATTGAAAGCGTCCCGTTGAGGGAGAGAATCTCAAATCTTTCTTGCAAAATTTCACTATTTGGCTGATCAGCAAATCGAATCGCAGCTTGTTTTAGACTTCCGATCGCCGACAACACAAACCCCGCCTGAATATTATTTAAAAGAGCAAACTCCTTCAAACTTTGGCGCAAATCTTGATCGGGTTTCAGTCGCAGAGCAAAGACTTTCATAGACGCGATCGCTCTTCATCACTTGCCACAAATAACTCGCCGCATCTGCTCAAGATTGATTGGCAAATCAAACTGAATGGCTTGCTCAATCAACATCCCCGGAATCGGAATGATTGGAGTCGCCTGCACCGAATAGGTCAAAATTGTGCCACCTTCGCACGCCTGTAGCTGCAAGTCAGCGCTAAAATCATGAAAACTTCCTGACTCAAGATAAAACTGAATCCGCTGATGTTGAGTTTCTAAGACTTTGAGGTGAATCTCAACCTGCGCTGTCAGAAACAAAAAGGCTTTGCTGGCTTTTTGATAGATGCGTTTGACCTGCCGCTTCAGCACCGTTGCACTAGAGCCACTGATCCCGTTATGCACCACTTCGCTGCGCGTGATGTCAGGAAAAAACAGCGTCCAGCGAGGATAATCGGTCAACTGCTGCCAGACTTGAGCCGGAGAGACGGGCAGATACATCTGGGCAGTGACTGCCCCTCCCCAAGCATTGTAGGAGCGAGTTTTGAGCAGAATTTCACCGTTCATCAGAGACGTGCGCTGAACATCACGAATTTCTGGAATGACAGACGAAGGTTCTGTAGATTTTTGAAGCGAATTGGACTTGCTTGATGAAGTCATCTTAATTCAGCACTCCTCAACAAAGGTCAGCATGGCATTTCGGCTATGCAGAGCAGATTACGCTTGTAACGAGTCGTCGATCGCGCTCCTACCAAGGTCAAGTTATCAATATAATTGACACCTTGCCATAAAAATCAGCCGTTTTTCGATGAAGATTCAGATAAGCTGGCTCACGCTGAAGCAATCGGCGAGAACACGCATCATTATCAGGAGAAATTATGAGTAAGTCATCCAACTCGCGGGTCGTCGTCTTTTTTGGAGTCATTGGGCTGACCGCCCTAGTCTGGATTCTCCGAGGCATAGGGTTGTTCACCTTCATTCCGGGGTTTGTCTTGTGGGTGCTGATTTTGCTGTCGATCGTGCTGGCGATCGTCAACGGACTCATTGAGACGAGATAAACACTCAATCGTTTTCAATTCAAACCAGTTGCTTCTGATACCAAAGTAGGAGTTTGTTGGTTAATCTTTGGTGACTTCAAACCCGTCTTGAGATGGATTGTTCTGACTTCAGCAATCGCGATAATAACAGAGTTAAGCAATAGTTTCTATTTAATTGTTAAGACCCTGTATTCTCAAATTGATGCACTATGAATTCTGAAACTCAAACTCGTGGGCAGCTAGAACGCACTCTTTCTCAACGTATTCAAGCCCTCTATCGAACTCAGCTTGGGCAGCAGCCAAGTCGCGTTCAGTGTCAAATCTTCGACGGTAAGATTGTCATTATTTTAGAAGATTCTATTACGAAAACTGAACAGGTTTTGGTGGCAAGTGGTCAAGAAGAATTGGCAGAACAAGTGAGAGACGATCTCGATAAAGCATTCAATCCTCAATTGACAGAGTTGATTCAAGAAGTGGTCGGAATTGAAGTTGTTGATGTTTTAACCGATGCCACTCTTAAGACTGGAAGGACGGGCACGATCGCGGTCTTAGCCGATGTCCCCTTGTTTCGGGAGCCGCAAGCACCTCGCAAATCCAAGAGTGACACGGATTTAGACGACGCAGAGTGATCGCTTCTAGCTCTTTAAGATTGTAAGAATTGCTTCTATAGTCATCTCTAGCAAGTGCGTCATTGCGATGATGGAAATGATTTCTGTCATAGGTGTCGTAGTGACGAACAGAATTTCTCCATTCTGAAAGTGTTATGAGAAACGTGAATGCTCTAAATGCAATTCTAACTCTTTGCAAAGTTATATAAGCAATAGCTTTTTAATGAAAACCTAAAAAGAATCAAAGGTTAGATTTAGATCAGGGCGCGGTTTGTAAAGGAAAGTAATTTGTACGCTATTGTGTTAAGCAACATGGCTCAACGTTACATCTTTTTTAATTTAGCCGAGTTGATTACTCTTTAAAAAGTAGAGTCTTAAGTTATTGCTTGGAGCGTAAACTATGGGAATTGCTACGACAAACCCTGCAACGGGAGAAGTCTTGCAAACGTTTGAGTCATTGAGCGATCGAGACCTCGACACGAAAATTGCTCATGCCCAGCAGACGTTTCTTAGCTATCGCGCTGTCCCTAGGGTGCAAAAAGCGGTCTGGCTCAATCGGGCGGCTGAGATTTTAGAGACAGAGCGCGATCGCTTTGGCAAACTGATGACCTTGGAGATGGGCAAGCCTTTAAAGGCAGCGATCGCAGAGGTCGAAAAATGCGCCTCGGTTTGCCGCTATTACGCCGAAAATGCGTCTCATCTCTTAGCGGATGTTTCCGTTCAAACCGATGCCAGTCATAGTTTTATCCGCTATCAGCCACTAGGTATTATTCTGGCAGTCATGCCGTGGAATTTTCCATTTTGGCAGGTGTTTCGATTTGCGGCTCCGGCACTGATGGCAGGCAATGTCGGCTTGCTCAAACACGCCTCAAACGTGCCGCAGTCAGCTTTGGCGATCGAAGAAATTCTTCATCGGGCAGGGTTTCCAACCGGGGCATTTCAAACGCTATTAGTCGGAGCGGATAAGGTCGCGGCGATCGTGGGAGACGATCGCGTCAAAGCTGCAACCCTCACAGGCAGCGAACCTGCGGGGATGAGTTTAGCCGCGACAGCCGGAAAGTACCTCAAAAAAGTCGTTTTAGAACTGGGCGGCAGCGACCCGTTTATCGTCATGCCCAGCGCTGATTTAGAAACCGCCGTTTCGACTGCTGTAACCGCTCGCATGATCAACAATGGACAGTCTTGCATCGCGGCGAAGCGGTTCATCTTAGCGGACGCGATCGCCGATGACTTTATCGATCGCCTGCTCGATAAATATCGCGCGCTCAAGATTGGCGACCCGCTTTTGCCCGACACCGATATTGGACCGCTCGCCACTCCTAGAATCCTCAAAGATTTAGACCAACAGGTTAAAACCAGTGTCCAGCAAGGAGCCAAACTCTTAATCGGGGGTGAGCCGTTGCACGATCGTCCTGGCAATTTTTATCCGCCGACCATTTTGAGTGAGATTCCGGTCGGCTGTTTGGCAGAGCACGACGAATTTTTTGGACCTGTGGCATTATTGTTCCGAGTTCCTGATATTGATGCGGCGATTCAACGCGCCAATGATTCCCCGTTTGGCTTAGGGGCGAGTGCTTGGACGACTGACCCAAAAGAGCGCGATCGCTTCATCGAAGAAATCGAATCGGGTTCAGTCTTTATCAACAGTATGGTCAAATCTGATGTGCGCTTGCCTTTTGGCGGCATCAAGCGATCGGGCTATGGTCGCGAGTTGGGAAAAGAAGGAATTCATGAGTTTGTTAACATCAAAACAATTTGGGAAAAATAGACTTGACGAATCGATTCTTAGGCTTAAGCTTTGAAAGCGAAGAGATCAGCTATAACTTGAAAGGGTCAAATTCCTTTCTTGAGAATCGCCGATTTGTTAATCTAAAGTCTTTTTGATGTCACGTAAATTTTAGAAACTCTAGAGTCGAATTTTACAAAAGTCCTACAGGTGTCCTTGATTTAGACACTCGATTTTAAGCTGAATTCTTGATAGAAACCGGATCGATTTATCTAAAGATTTCAGGTCTCGAAAACAAGTCTGAAGTTGCATTATTCACACTTAATCCCTTTTCCCGGAGGGTAGAATCATGAGCGAAATGAACACGGCTGAACTACTAATTCGCTGCTTAGAAAATGAGGGCGTAGAATACATTTTTGGACTGCCAGGAGAAGAAAATCTCCATGTTTTGGAAGCGCTCAAAGATTCCTCGATTCAATTCATCACAACTCGCCATGAACAAGGTGCGGCATTCATGGCAGATGTCTATGGGCGCTTAACCGGACGGGCGGGAGTGTGTCTCTCGACGCTCGGTCCGGGGGCAACCAATTTAATGACCGGAGTTGCTGACGCAAACCTCGACCGTGCTCCGCTAGTCGCCATCACCGGACAAGTTGGCACCGATCGGATGCACATTGAGTCTCATCAATATCTCGATCTGGTGGCGATGTTTTCCCCGGTTACGAAGTGGAACGCTCAAATTGTTCGCCCCAGCAACACTTCAGAAATTGTTCGTCGCGCCTTCAAAATTGCTCAAACCGAAAATCCTGGAGCCGTCCACATTGATTTGCCCGAAAACATTGCCGCGATGCCCGTCATCGGACAGCCTCTAACCACCGGAGCGATCGAGAAAACCTACGCTTCATTTCATAGCATTGAGAAAGCGGCGATCGCCATTTCTGAAGCCAAAAATCCACTGATTTTGGTGGGCAATGGGGCGATTCGCGATCGAGCCAGTGAGATGGTGACTAAGTTTGCGACTCAACTCACGATTCCGGTTGCCAACACCTTTATGGGCAAAGGCGTGATTCCCTTCACGCATCCTCTCGCGCTGTGGGCGGTGGGGTTGCAGCAGCGAGACTATATTAGCTGCGGCTTTGATCAGGCTGATTTAATAATCGCGATCGGCTATGACCTGATTGAATATTCGCCCAAAAAATGGAATCCCAAAGCAGACATTCCGATCGTGCATATTAGCGTCACTCCGGCTGAGATTGACAGCAGCTATAGTCCGATGGCTGAAGTGGTCGGCGATATCTCAGATGCCCTACAAGAAATTTTGTATCGCGCCGATCGAGCAGGCAAACCCGAACCTCACGCGCTAGAACTGCGTGCCGAAATTCGAGCGGACTATGCTCAATATGAGCATGATGATGGTTTTCCAATTAAGCCGCAAAAGCTAATCTACGATCTGCGGCAAGTCATGGCACCTGATGATATCGTAATCTCTGATGTGGGGGCGCATAAAATGTGGATGGCGCGCCACTATCACTGTCACCGTCCCAACACCTGCATTATTTCCAACGGGTTTGCGGCGATGGGCATTGCGATTCCCGGCGCGATCGCCGCTAAACTTGTTCACCCCAATCAAAAAGTGGTCGCGGTCACGGGCGACGGTGGCTTTATGATGAACTGTCAAGAATTAGAAACCGCCCTGCGAATCGGCACAGCATTTGTCACGATTATCTTCAACGATGGCGGCTATGGACTGATCGAATGGAAGCAAGAAAACCAGTTTGGACATTCTTCGTTCATCAAATTCAGCAATCCCGATTTTGTCAAGTTTGCCGAAAGCATGGGTCTAAAGGGCTATCGCATTGAGTCCTGCGCCGACCTGATTCCCACTTTAAAAGAAGCGCTCGCTCAAGACGTTCCGGCAGTGATTGATTGCCCGATCGACTATCGAGAAAATCTCCGATTCACCCAACGCGCTGGCGATCTCACCTGCACTATTTAGCGCCTCTAACCTAGAGGAATCAATCGCTCTAGATCCAAATCAGATGCCACTTGAGCCAGCTTGACTAAATCAGTTGGGTCAGACAGATGCGGAATCAAGCCCAAAACCGGAACACTTGTCAACGATTCGATTAAATCTACAGGTGCCCAGTTCTCAACATCGTCATTAGAGCAAGGCTTTACACAATTTAGAACAATGCCCTTTAGATGAACGCGGCGCGATCGAGCCAACGCAACATTGGCAACTGCTTGCCCGATAGCGCCCAGCTTCACGGGCACCACTAACACGGTTGGAATTCTCCAATCCCATGCCAGATCTGCCACCGTTGTTTCTCGTGTGATCGGTGAACCCAATCCGCCCAGCGACTCCACTAATACCCAGTCTCGTTTTTGGCGTAATGCCTCAAAGTGTTGCCAAACTTTCTCTAAAGCGACGCGCTTCCCTTCTTTTTCAGCCGCTAAAGGAGGCGCGATCGGGGCTTCAAAATAGAGAGGATTCAACTCGTCCAAGGTTTGATCGAGCGAGAATAGACGATGGTAGAGTTCCCGATCGCCCGTGCCCGATTGAATGGGCTTCATCACGCCGAGCGATCGAGTTTTGCAATAAGTCTGCCAATATGCAATCAGCGCAGTTGTCAAAACGGTCTTTCCCGCGTCGGTGTCGGTTCCGGTAATTAGTAGTGCGTTCAAGCAAATCCACTCAAAACTTCTCTTAACTTTACCGAACATTCACCTCTAACTGATAATCAGTGTCTTGACTGGCAATCACATCAATTTGATAATCACCACTTCTTGACAGTTGAGCCTGCCAGTTCACAACGCCCGAAGAATCTTCGACCAGCTTTCCATTGGGATAGCGAATCGCTAACGTTGCCGCACCCGAATTGAGCTGCACATTCAAAGTCTGCCCTTTTTGAGCGTTCACCAGATAACGCCGAATAATGGCTGGAGTCGTCTGACCTGCGATCGAGGTTCCTGTCTGACCTGCCGGAAAGCTAACCTGCTCAGTCTGAACGGTCGGAGTGACACTTGGAGTCGGAGTCGGCGATGGCGATGGCGTTGAAGGAGTCGGAGTCGGCGGTGCTTTCAAACTTACGTCTAGCTTATAGTCCGTTTTTGGAATGCCCTTCACGGTTTTAAGTTCGATCGTATAGTCTCCCGTAAACGGCAACTCGCCATCCCAGCGAGAAACACGACTGGCACGATTGTCCACCGGGTCTTGATTGGGAGCCAAGACACTCAGCAAAACTCCCTCACTTGCCAATGCTGCACTCAACGTCTCTCCTTGCTGACCCGGAATCACAAAGCTGAGAGTCTCATTCGATCGTAACGTCCCATTTTTAGCAGCATTTTCTCCCGCAGCCAAATTGAGACGCTGCTGATAATTGACAGGCTGAGTGCTAGGGCTAGGAGTCGGCGACGGACGAAGGCTCGGCGTAATCGTTGGGCTAGGAGACACGACGATCGTTTGAGTCGGGGTTGGCGTTGGCGCAGGCGGATTCATCAAAGCACGTACCAGCGTCCAGGAACCCAAGCCAGTCAATAATACTAATCCAGTTCCGATCGCGCCCACTGCCCAAGGGTCATCCCACAGTGATCCGCGCGTCGGAATGCTCGGATCTGAGCGAGTAATATTCGTAGGGGTGACAGTGGGATCGATGTTGCGTCGCCCCACGGCTACCGTGTCTATGCTTGAAGAGGGGGGCTGTTGCTGAGGCTGGGGCTGGGTGGCGATCGGAGGAGAGGTTTGCGGAACAGGCGTAACATTGGGCGGAGACTGAATCGCCTGAAGCACGTCTTGGGCTGACTGATAGCGATCGGTGGTGCGATAGCTCAACATCCGGTTGAGCACCATCGCAAAAGCAGGACTGACATTCACCAATCGCTGCCAGCGCCAGGTCATCGTGGTTTCGTCAAATAATTCTTGTGGCTCTCGTCCAGTGAGCAGCACAACCGCAGTCACCGCCAAGGCATAGAGATCACTATTAGGATAGGCGCGCCCCGTCTGCATTTGCTCGGTGGGGGCATAACCCAACTTACCAACCGTCGTCGATTGTCTAACCGTATCGGGCGACTGAATCCGAGTTGCCAATTCTTTCACCACGCCAAAATCGATTAAGACGGGGAGCCGATCGCTCTGCCGCAGCATAATATTGTCGGGTGCAATATCGCGATGAATAATTCCCTTGCCGTGAATGTAAGACAGCACGGGCAAGACTTGCTGCAAAATCTGAATCACCTCCGCTTCTGAGAAGACGTAACCCTGAGTTTTGCGTTCATCAAGTAATGCACGATAGGTTTTGCCTTCGACATAATCTTGCATTAAGAAAAACCGCTGGTCTTGCTCAAACGTCGCTCGAAACTGAGGAATCTGCGGATGCTGAATTTGATAGAGAATCTGTGCCTCTCGCTGAAATAGTTCTTTAGACTTCTCTAGGGCGTAGGCATTATCTTGCGGCGGAAGGAGTTCTTTGAGGGCGCACAGCTCATTAAATCGCCCCTGGTCTTCTGCCAAATAAGTTCGACCGAATCCACCTTGCCCCAAAATGCTCAGAACTCGATAACGATTCTGCAAAATAGTTCCGGTAGGGATAGCTGTTTGCATAGTAGATTCAGTCACTTACACTTCAATAATGGTTAAAGGGGTGCTCAAGAGTTGACCCGACGATTCCAGTCTAAAGTCTACAGCCCAAACCAGGACACGCTGCACCTTAGTCCTTCATATTCTGATAGAGGAGCAGTGCTGAGAGTAGCTACACCTCAAAAGACATGAGCTACGGATCGCTTCTTATAAAAGTAGAACGCTAACTGAGATCTTGCACCTGATTAAAACTCCCTCGTTGCTGGCATTCACCCGCCCGTGATTGAAAATCACGGTCTAACAGTGCGAAGTCCCCTGAAGGGGCTGAATACCTTAAACCTTCTCCCAGTCCCTTTAGGGGACTTCGCAAGGCTAGCCCCGACTTTTAGTCCGGGGCGGGACAGAATCGCAGCGAAGAGGCTGGTGCAAGATTTCAGCTAACCATTTAATTTAGATTTGACGAATTCCTGAACTTTTTTGCCGTCTGCCTTGCCCTTTAACTGCTGCATCGCTGGACCCATCACCTTACCCATATCTTTAGCCGAGGTTGCCCCGACTTGGGCGATAATGCTGTCGATCGCCTGAGCCACCTCATCATCAGAGAGTTGCTGCGGCAAAAATTCTTCTACGATCGCTAACTCTTGTGCCTCTTGTTGTGCTAGATCATCGCGTTTGGCATTTTGATATTGCTCGATCGAGTCTCGACGCTGCTTTGCCACTTGCACCAACACTTCGGTTTCCTGTAGCTCTGTCAGGTCAGTTTGCCCCAGCGGACGAACGCTCACCTCTTTCTCTAACAGCACTTTCTTAATGCTTCGCAGGGTTTCTAGCCGCACCTTGTCTTTAGACTTCATCGCCGCTTGAATATCCTTCGTGATGCTATCTTTCAGGCTCATTCGACAGACTCTCCTTTTTCTTCCGGATTACAAGATAACGCAGATGAATCAGGTTGAATAGACTTTTCTCTAGAGACTAAAGTTTCATTTCTACTCACTAGCTGCTATTGATAGATCGATCACTGTTATCGCTTAAATCCTTGATTTTTATGAGTATATTTTTTATCAAAACCAATTTATTTTTACTTAAATTCCTACTAAGATTTCCTACCTGAAGGGTTACAAATTCTCATTGCAGTCGATGATTAGATTTGGCAATATTAAGAGAGGTTAGATTTAGTTTGACGAATTAATTTCTGAATCGATGCGCTGCTCTGACGACTGCTCTATTTATTTAGGAAATCACGATCGCTTTGACTAGATCACTTGCCTAGTCAATCGTTCAGTCTTCGCCTAAGGTTGTTTCAAAGTCTAAAGATATGAATAAAAACGGTAGATTAATAAAAAATGGGGGAAGTTTTTAATCCCCGGTGATAAGATTGCGATGAATGCGTTCGAGGGCTTATTGTGATCCGTTCTGCAACGTTAACTATTCCTGCTGCATTTGCAGCGGTTCCTGACAACAATCGGCTTCGACTGCTTTCTGGCTCGGCGAATGTTGCTCTCTCTCAAGAAGTTGCACGCTACCTGGGAATTGATCTCGGTCCTATGGTGCGAAAACGGTTCGCAGATGGCGAACTTTATATTCAACTTCAAGAATCGATTCGGGGTTGTGATGTCTATCTAATTCAGCCAACCTGTCGCCCTGTCAACGATCATCTCATGGAGCTGATGATTATGGTAGATGCCTGTCGGCGGGCTTCGGCGCGGCAGATTACGGCAGTGATTCCTTATTATGGCTATGCAAGAGCCGATCGTAAAACCGCAGGTCGCGAGTCGATCACCGCAAAATTGGCGGCAAACTTGATTACTCAGGCGGGGGCAAGTCGCATTCTCGCAATGGATCTGCACGCTGCTCAGATCCAAGGTTATTTTGATATTCCGCTTGATCATGTTTACGGCTCACCTGTTTTGATCGACTATCTAGCAAGCAAGCAGCTTCAAGACATTGTGGTGGTTTCGCCTGATGTTGGCGGGGTAGCTCGTGCCAGAGCGTTTGCCAAAAAGCTGAATGACGCGCCTCTCGCGATTATTGATAAGCGTCGTCAAGCTCATAACGTTGCCGAAGTCATGAACGTGATCGGAGATGTGCGCGGCAAAACAGCAGTGCTAGTCGATGACATGATCGATACGGCAGGCACGATCACCGAGGCTGCCAAGATTTTGCGGCAGCAAGGAGCGCGACAAGTCTATGCTTGTGCGACCCATGCGGTGTTTTCTCCCCCTGCGATCGAGCGTCTCTCAAGTGGTTGCCTCGAAGAAGTCATCGTGACCAATACAATTCCTGTCGCTGAAGAAAACCGCTTCCCACAGTTGACCGTTCTTTCAGTCGCCAATCTTCTAGGCGAAACGATCTGGCGGATTCATGAAGACACGTCTGTTAGCAGTATGTTTCGCTAGACCCACGCAATAATGTCTGCTTTATGAAGGGGCAGTTGTTTATAGGTTGGCAACTGCCCCTTCACTGCTTTGGTGTTTTCAGCCAGCGTTTAGCGAGACAATGCCTCTCTTAAAGTCTTCCTTTATGGGCTGTAGTAGGCGATCGGCTACCTACCTCTCAAACTTATGCACCTTTCACTAAGCCATTTGGCTGAATACTCTACGCCAGACTACTGATTGGTAAGTGAGCCGACTACAGTTTTTTCTGCGCAAAATCAAAGAACTCTGACAAAACTAAATCTTTAATCTATCCATAGGCTGATGCTGCTCATAAATTAAAATATCTAATCATTCGTTGCTGTCTTCCTGTTGATTAAAAAAAGATATGATTCGTGCGGATTAGCCCATCTTCTGATCTAACCCTCCACCGAATCGCAAAACTACTGTTATCGCTATGCTCAGAGTCGTTCTTGTCCATCCTCAGATTCCACCCAACACAGGCAACATCGCCCGAACCTGTGCCGCTACAGGCACCGAACTGCATCTTGTCGGTCCACTAGGGTTTGAGATTAGCGATCGCTATCTTAAACGCGCTGGGTTAGACTACTGGCCCTATGTCAATCTACGGGTTCACGCCTCTCTACAAGAGTTTCAGACATTTCATCAACAGCAAGGCGGACGCTGGATCGGCTTCAGCACTTCAGGAAGCTGTAGCTATATTCAGTTTCAGTACGTCGAAGGAGATTGGCTGCTTTTTGGCAGTGAGACTCAGGGGCTTTCTGCCGACGTGCTGTCTCTCTGTTCTACGGTGGTTCGCATTCCCATGAATCAGCCCAATGTCCGAAGCCTAAATCTCTCTGTCAGCGCGGCTGTTGGCTTATTTGAAGCCCACCGACAATTAGGGCATCTAGAGTAGAAATACCCTCTAATTCCTTTTAGGGTTAACGGGAGGTCAATAAAGGGCTTCAGCCTCTTTGCTAGAAGAGTTACAGTCTTCTCAAAGCTGAATATCACTGCATCTATATATATGCGTCTAAATATCGAGATGTATGCGTCTGACTATCGAGAAGATAACCGAGGAGAAACGATACTGACCAGCGTCGCCGGTCCCTCACGCCTCACTGTCTTCATGAGATGCATCCCAACCAGATAAGTTATCTAGAACACTAAAACGCAATAATTCGATAAGAAATTTGTATCTGATTATGAAGTAGCTCCAAAAGATGCAGTAACTTTACCCACTGACCTCAATTACCTGACTCGTTGAGTGTCTTACGAGCTATATGCTGTGGGGATTGTTGAGAAAGTACGTAAGCTTGAGATAAGGGAGTTGCTTTCCCTAGAGTAGGCTGCGTCTGCATGATTCTACGGTTGATAGCGATTCATCTTTACCGTAACTTCGAGTCATTACGTGCTCACAAACGTTAGCTTGACGAAGCCCTTACTATTGGTCTAGAGATCTTAAACAGACTCTACCTCTCACTCGTCTATCGAGCATGGACTTTGGATGGCAATCTCAGTTTCCATGTTGCAATTTCCGCAGAGTAGGTTAAACTCCTCTTTGGATTTGTCTAGATTGGACAACTGTTAGGCTTCTCGTCACAATGAGTTGACATCAGTTGAGAAAATCTGTTATCGATTTGAGTCTAGTACATCATTAGATATTTGCTGAATGATGTGAACTTGTCTAAATCGAAAAAGCAGGGTAATCTTGCCTAAGTGTAATTACCGATTGTGATCTTGATCGCTTTTCGGAGCAGTAACGATCACTGACAAATGGTGAATTCAATGGCTCAAGGACAGTTAAACGCTGGTCATTTAGGAGGTCGTTTTTTGAAACGAGCATTCCCGCAAGGAGAATCAATTCCTGTTCCGTTCTCTACTGTTAGCAATGATGTGGTAACTGAACAGTTTAAACAAGCGCTCCCTGAGGCAAACCGCCGGGGTCGCACATCTGCCGCTATGATTGGGCTTGCTGCCATTTCAATGGGTGCTTACAGTCTACTTGCTCCGCAGCAGGGTGATGCTGCCGCTGCCGCTGAACCGATCGCGGCAGAGACAATCCCAACCGTTTCTAACCCATCTGAGGTTGCGGTCATTCAGTCTGTGCCCGAAGTTGCCTCCGCAGCTATGGCTCCCTCGATCGTCCAAACGGTTGAACATACGGTTCAAGAGGGTCAAACTCTTTGGAAGATTGCCAAGTTTTATCAGGTTGATGTTCAACGTCTTGCAGCGGCAAACCATCTGCGTTCCAGTGCTGTGCTTTATGTGGGGCAAGTCTTGCAGGTTCCAATAGATGGGCAGACTGCTCAACTCCCTATGATCCAAGAAGTCGGTCAGTTAGCGCCAGATAGCGTCGCAACTTTCCCGACTGAGCCTGTTTCCATCATTGCCTCTAGCCAACCAGGGACTTATGCCTCCCCAGCAGAGGCTCAACAACTGCTCAAATCTCGTCAGGATGTCGCCGTGGCGAATCTGAAGCAAGAGCGAGATCGTTTGAAGCTGAGTCTGGCGGAGTTGAAGTCTGAGGAGTCTAAGAACGCATCGAAGTCCGTTCAAGCCAATGCTCATCAGTCTCTGGGTAAAGAAGCGGCAAGTTTGGTGAGCTATCAGATCAGCCCAGGAGACACTCTGACGGCGATCGCCCAAACCCACGGCATCTCTTCCTCAGAGCTTGCTAAAATTAACCAACTGACGAACCCAAACTTGCTTGAGGTCAACCAGTTCATCAAGGTTCCTCAATCTCAAGCTGTGTCACCTCTGTCTTCGGATGCCGCTCTGATTCAAGTGCCGTCCTCTATGCCTTCTGAGCTGCCTCAGGCTGCCTCAGTGCCGCTGCCAACGGTGCCTAGTCTCGCGACTGTAACCTCTTCAAATCCTGTAGTTTTGCCGAGCACTGAAGTCACGACTCCGATTGGGATCGGGGGCGATGCGCCTCAGGTTGCTCTAAATCCTGCTCGATCGGCAGGGCAATCCTACACGGGCATTCAAGCACCTGCAAACGTTCGTCAGGATGACGGTCAATATGTGAGCAGTCTAGTCACTGAGATCATTAAACTGCGCGAAAAATATCAGTCGAAGCCTGTCAGCGTTCGGGATAGACCCCAATCTTTTGCCCCCGCTCAGGCTCTAGTTCCTGCCTCGCTCGCTCCGACTGGCAATCATCGAGTTAATCCAGAATTCAAGCCGAGCCGCAATCTGGAAAGTTTGCAGGCAGAGCTTCGGAGTTTGCAGAGCGATCGCACGGCTGCATCTGGTTCTCAAACCAAGACGAATTCTCTGGCTGCAGATGCCCCCAAGCCCAAGACTCAAACTGTCGCGATGGCTCCGGCTGGGTCAGAATCCTATGCGCCTTTAGTACGCTCTTCTGTGGGTAAGATGGTCTCGCCAAGTCTGCCTCCGATCGGAAAGCCCGATGCCTACTTACCCGGCAATAGTGGCAAATTCAATGGCTACATTTGGCCTGCGAAAGGAATGCTCACTTCAGGCTACGGTTGGCGCTGGGGACGGATGCACAAAGGGGTCGATATCGCGGCTCCGGTTGGAACGCCTGTTGTTGCTGCCGCGCCTGGAAAAATCATCACGGCTGGATGGAATGATGGTGGCTATGGCAACTTGGTTGAAGTGCAGCACGCCGATGGCAGTGTCACTCTCTACGGTCATAACAGCCGCATTTTAGTGAAAGTGGGACAGACTGTGGCTCAAGGTCAGCAGATTGCTGATATGGGTAGTACAGGGTTCAGCACAGGTCCGCACTCTCACTTTGAGGTTCACCTTCCAGGTCAAGGTGCGGTCAATCCAGTCGCTCATTTACCTCAGTTCCGAGGATAAGGATCTCAGCGATTGATTATTTTATGAATGAGGAGCTACATTGCTCCTCTTTTTGATTTCTAGAATCGCTGTAGATTTCGTTCAAGCATGTGTGGTAAGCTGTCGAAAGTAATGAAAAAATTGGCTCAGTAGCTCAGTTGGTTAGAGCAGGGGACTCATAAGCCCAAGGTCGCAGGTTCAAATCCCGCTTGAGCCATTTCTAAAGACGGACTTAAATATCCCATAATCTCGCGGTTTAGGGAATCGCAAGATACTTGTGTTTTTGGAGTCATCCTTCTAGATCGAAACTCTCTTCTATCCTACATTTTTGTGGGTTGTCCAAATTACACCGATGCTGAGAAGTATCTGCCCACTGGTTCATCAGTCCGCTTTAAGATTGGACGAGATGTTTTACTACTTGATCTTCACGGCTAGAATATTGCTTCTAACTTGAGAGCCAAATCAATCTCACGAGATGACTAGCAGCTATCTTGGACAGCTACTTTTTTCAACGCGTGAAGCTTGGTAACCACATCTTGGTTCCCACAATGCCGCTGATGGCTCCCAACCCTATTAGAATTGCCCAAAGCTGACTGGGACGATGAGTTCTAACGCTAAGAGCTTTTGCTTGGGGATTGTTGAGGAACTGATCAAGCTGATCGCGTTGCATGAATAATTGCTCATTCGCACTCCTTGACCAACGGCGAGTCAACGGAATTTCTGTTTGTAACTGCGTGACCAAGACCAGTCGAAAAATACGATTTCCGGCAATGTCGTTTCTTGACTGCACACGCGTTCGCGTGAGGTCAGTTTTGGCAAGGTACAGCGTTTGTAGGCGACCAATCAGCGGTTCGTGGGTGAGTTCACATCTCACGCGATTGCTTTGAGAGCGGCAGTTAAAATGAACCAATTCGCCCATGTCCACGATCGCATATCCGCCAATTTTGGTCACGATTACAGCGAGGAAGGCAGTGATACCAATCAGAAGAAGCCGCGATCGCGCATTGAGCATGAAGCTATTCTATTGCCTAGAAGTGAGTCAAAGCAGTGATGCACAACTTAGCCAAGAACAAAACGCCCTGCCCTTGTTGCAGCGATCGATTATCAACTCCGGTGTGACGAAACGCTGTTGACGAATGCCCTAACGTATCGGGAGGTCAGCAGATCTGCTCGTATAGGACAGGCATTGAGGGTGAGTTGTGGAGGGAATCGAGTATTAAACCTAGATCTAGTAACTTTTTGAGTATAAACTACCTTGACAGTAGAACACGAGTTTTGATAGCGGTCTCACCTGCTTTAGTGTATAGTGAATGTAAGAGCTATATGCTTGACCGATTCAAACGTAATATTGGGTTTTTCTTTCCTTAAGCGGTGATCGAGAGCATTTACTCTCCAGTGCTATTCAGGGAAGGCGGGTTTTAATTATTCAGATATTTCAGCAGAAGTTTTTGATGTAGCTATCTCGGTTGATTTGGTAGCAAATTTGAGGTTCCCTTGAAGATTCAAGCAGTTGAGATTCAGTCGGGCGATCGCATCGTTGCCTATTGCAACAACAAGATGCAAGTCTGTACTGTAAAGCACATTATTGATCCAACTCTCAGCAACATCACCCTATCCGTTTCTACCTCTGAGCATTCCCGAAATTCAATTTCGCGCGTTGTTCGGTTTCAGCGAGATGCCCTGGTAGAACTACAGGCTAAAGGTTCCAATCAAGATGTGGCTACTGATCTCTCTGGTGAACAGTCATAGCCTGTCAATCTTGAGTTGATGGATTCCTGACCCACCGTTCTGGAAAATCTCTCAACTCATCCTTTATGCTAATCAGAGCCGGGAGGGTTCACCAGTAAAAGAAAAAAACTTCAAGGTAAGTCATGACACGGCAACAGAAGAACTTGCTGATTTGTTTGCAACAGCGATTGTTGACCCCATTAATGTAATCAGCTTAGTGCTGCAAAGTGCAGCTTTGATCGCAGACGTGACTTTGACTATAGAACGCGTTGACTGATCAAACTGGCGATAAACCACACGATCGGTCTGATACTGGTTTGTATAATAAGAAAACCTTCACTCAGGAGCAGCTATGTCAAAAGAGAAAAAAAGCAACAAAGAAGTCAAAAAACCAAAAGCACAACCGGACGAAACAAAGAAGCCAAAGAAAGATCCTAAACGATATGACTAGCTGCCTATCTACGACAAAAGGTTGTTGTTGAAAGCGTTCTGCCAGCGAAAAAGCCGGGGGCAGAACGATGTTTCTACCCGAACCGCTAGCCTTGTGGGAAGGTTTCCCTCCATAAGGGATTGAGCAAGAAGAGGACTGGGCGTAGAGGATGTTAACTACTTATTCCCAATGATCGAGTTCTATAAGCCAATATTGCACCAGCGCGATCGCTCGGCTGCGCCGCGCTTCAAAGGTGGCAGCGATCCAGATAAACGCCAGTCCCAAAACGATGCCCATTGCCCACAAAAGTAGCGATTCGTTGTTGATAAAAAACCAAAGCTGACGAACTACCTTGAGCACAAACGTTGCGGTGCCCACATATAAAAAGGCGCGAATTCGCAAGGTTAACCCAGCCCCGACTAATCCTAAGCTGAACGCGATCGTGAACAGTCCCTGCACCCAACTGCGATCAGACTGATAGAGAGCCGTAAAACAAAACAGCCCTACTGCTAAACAACGCAAAAGATGACGCACTTCGCGAGATGAGGACGATTGCAAAGCCGGATCAATCTGCACACCATAGAGAATTGAACCGCTAATGACCGTCGTAAACCATAGCGGATTGGTCAGTGAATACTCGTTTAACACCTTGAGAATCGCCCAATCTGCCAGCCCAAGCGCCAGATAGCTGAGACGAATTTGAGCCGTGGCTCTTGCAAACCAGGCATAAAATGCAGCCGTGAGCAATAGGCTTTGTACCGTGATGGTTTCATTGGTGATCAGCACGATCGCTCCGGGCAACAGCGCGGCTGAGGTTTGCCAGGGTCGGCGTGACCATCCCCAAGTCTGCCAGGGCAAGGTGTAGAGTCCAAAGGCGAATAGGCTCGCGATCGCGGCTCCCCAACTCAACAGCATCGATTCTGGCAGCGTTTGAGAGAGCGCGTGGGCGATCGCGGCAGATCCTTCAACCACACCGAGATACACCCATTCTTCTCGCGTCCGCCCTTGCCAGATTGCATAACCTGCTAACAGGGTTGTGACTACAATCCACATCAGAAGTCCAGTAGGGCTGAGAGGCGCTATGAGAGCAACAAAGGCGAGAATACTGCCGCCGAGCCAATGGATGTGCGTCACCGTCAAAAGCTGCGATCGCGTGAGTCGCCAATAGAACTGTAGCGATTGGGCAACCAGACGATAAGTAATGGCGATCGCGGTTGCTAACCCTGCCAGTAGCGTTAAGCCATCTCCCACAGCCCCTCCAGAACTGTGCAGCAATTGGTAGGTCAACCCTTCATAAGCGGCGATCGAGACAGTCAAGATTCCCAAATAAGTCAGGAGTTTGAGGTCAGGCTGACGACGACCGACTCCGATTAACGGCAATGCTGCTGCAAGAGTAAACAATCCAGTTGTTGAGGTGAAGTGATCGTGAGCCAAAAATCCGCCAATAATCACGTATAACGGTGGGATTCCATGCAGACTGGTGAGGACAGAATCGGGATGACGACGCAGCCAAACATCGCCTAAGAGTTGACTGAGCAATCCTAAACTGAGCGTGACGATCGCGATATCGTCCCAGGTTCCTTTGCTTAAATGAACGACGCTGACCGCTAGTAACTCAATGCCCCACGCTGCTCCCCACAGTCCTAAATTAGTGGGTTGCTGTGCGATGCGATAGACGATCGCACCCGTAGCTAGCCCGATCGCTAACGCAGATTGCCACTCGATCGAACTGAATGGCGTGAGTTCTTGATTGACGATAATCAAAGTGAACAAACAGAGATTAGTGACACTGAGGGCAACTGCCCAGCCATCTAAAGCGCAGGTGTAGAGGCGTGCGAGAACAGTTTCTCGGCGGCTGCATAAATGACGAATTAGCCAGAGTCCTGTGGTGACGATCGCTACCCAAGACAACACCCAAAATAGTGGAGCCGAGTTCCAAATTCGCCACAGCAGGGTGATTGCAAAACTTGCTCCAAAGCCAACGGTGACTGCTGCCGCTTTTAGCTCCTGTAGCTGTTGCGTATTTACCCACATTACAACGGTTGCGATCGCCAGCGTGATTAGCAGCGGGTCAATCTTCCATATCGTCAACGCTGGGGCAACTAACAATGCAATCACACTCAACCAACTTGCCCTACGAGAATGCAAAAATTGAGGACGATGAGCCAGCAGCGTGAGTAGAATTGGAGTCGCTAACCAAATGAGATCGTCTTCAGCATTAGTAACGGTATTAAGAACGTTAAAGGGAGATAACAGCGCATAGCTACAGGCAGCAAATCCAATGCCAAAATACCAAGCGCTAAGTTGCCATCTACGATTACGAACAGTCGCGCACAGCCCCCATTCTGTCACCATGCTGATTAAAAGCACGATCGCCCAACTCCGCGCTGCAAGAGTCGGAAATCCCCAGTCAATCCAGGCGAAAACAGCCAGTATCCCGGTGAGATGAGTGAGATAGATATACCAAACCTTGCTAGATAATCGTCCTGGTAAACGAATACCGAGGGTCAGCCCAGCGATCAGTAAATAGATCGCTCGAACGAACGGATTTAATGCACCCGGAATTACTAACAGGATTCCTAAACCTAACGCCATTTGTTCAGCAGCGATCGCTAAATCAGAATGCTGCGATCGCCGTAAATAAGCGGCAAATCCCAGAATAATCAAGACATACAGAAAGAATCCTAACCCGGTCAGTTCCCAGGCACCTTGCTGGAGATGCGCCCATTCCGCGATCGTCGCCATCACGCTACGACGCACCGCAGGCGGAAAAATGACGCGCAGCAACGCATAGGTTTGTAGCCCTACGAGAATTAGAGCCACCATCTCTTGCACCCGCCAAAACCGCCGCAGTCGATCGGTCAACAGCCACAGCACTAACCCGCTCACCGCTAAAGCTTGCCATTGATCGGTCATGACCGTCACCGCCCACCCAACCACGAGCAATCCGGCTCCGGCTGGTGTCCAGAGTGGCTTTGAGTTGCGGCGATTCATCCAGCAGAGAATCCAGCCACAGATTCCCAGCGCCAGCCCTAATCGACTGAGCGGGATTCCTTTGACTAAGACGGCTCTCCCGATTAGCAGCAGCGTTGAGAACGCGATCGCAATGCTCCCCAAATCAAGCGGAAATTGAGCCGACGATTCTTCACGCTCACGGCTCACATGCAAACCAGCCGTCCCGATCGTGCCTACATAAACGGCAATTAAAGGAATTCCGGGCACTGCCCAGCCCCAGTGCAGCCAACTCAACCCCCAGACATTTAACAGCGTCGTGCGAGGACTCGATCGCAGCAGTCGAAACGACAGAGCCGAGAGACTCAATGCCGCGATTGCGCCCATTATCCAACCCAGCCCATCTTGCCAAAGCCCAAACCCATCAATCATCCAAAAGTTAACCGGAACGAGCAGCAGCGTGGCGATTTGCAGCATTCGTCCCGTGAGGCGGAGGTTCGATTTCGCGCCAGCCCACAGCCCCGCCAGCCCAAACGCGATCGTGTAACCCCACAGAATTGAATATTGCCCAACGATCGAGAAGTTCTTCCACTGAGTCGCTGCTAAAACCGCAGACGACACAACGACCATAAATACGCCCAAAAACAGCAGCCAGACGACGCTAATCTCTGCCATCAGCGACGAGAGCATCTGCCCGACCCAAGACGGTCTAACCGTGCGGCGAGGTTCAGGAGAGACTTGTGGAACAGATATTAAGGCTGGCTCAGAGATGAAATCTTCTGAGTAGGGGTCTGATGTGGGGATGATGGCTCGATCGGGCAATGGACAGGTCAGCGAGTGTTGCCCCAACTGTCGTACTTGTTGATGGGAGAGCAACCCCAATTGCAGCCAGAAGTCTAGCCCTTCTAGAAGCTCAACCTGATCGGGGCGCACTCTCAAATCAAGCTGAATCAAGCGGTTGGGTTGTTCCATGTGCCATCGCCCTTTAGATTGATGGGCTGATCATGGCAGAGCTTCTGCAAACGCGCACAGCGATGTGTGTAACTTTTAGCGCTGACTGCGATGACCGATGAGAACCGCTCTGCTTTGACATTAGAGGGTTCCTGGTTTCAGAACTAAAAACTGCACTCACAGCTAAATCATTGCCATCGCATAGTCCTCTATTCTCAAATGTTTCTCGACGATTCTCTAGACGGGATGGAAGATTGGGTTAAAACTAAGGTGCGTCTTTGTACCAGAGGAAATGATGGAACTTTTTAGTGTAATTGCTACTGCTGTTGGGGCAGCGATCGCGACTGCTGGGACAAAGGTTGCCGGAAAAGCAGTAGAGAAGGTTGGCGAAAAGTCTGGTGAAAAGGTGTTTACCGCAGTGGAGAAGTTTCTGGCAGCATTGCGGCAGCAAAAACCGGAATTGGTGAGCCAAATTGAGCAATCGACTCTAAAACCCATAGACCTGGGCAATGCGGTTGTAGAAATTGAGGCGGCGGCGCAGGGAGATGCGGCGATCGTGACTTCAGCCGAGGCGTTAGCGATCGCAGCGCAGGCAACTGCTGACCCAGAGGTAAAGGCGATGATTAAACAGGTGTTGGATGCGGTGAAGGCACAGCCACCTAAACCCGAAAACGTGGGCAAACGGGCTGAGAAAATCGGGGCTTATGCAGAACAGGGCGACATCACGATTACAACCTTGAATATGGATTAGGAACCGTTCGCATGACAGAGAGCGATAGTAAACGGGCTGAGAAGATTGGCGCTTATGCAGAGCAGGGCGATATTCGGATTGAGAAGCTCTATCTCGATCAACGGGAGGAACGCGCCCAGTTAAACAGCATTCCTCAAAATGTGCCGATGAGGGGTGCGACAAAATTTGTCGGGCGCGAGACTGAGTTGGCGACGATTCACCGAGAAATGCAGACGAGCGATCGGGTGCTCATCTCAGCAATTGCTGGAATGGGCGGCGTTGGCAAAACAGAACTCGCCATTCAATATGCGGTGCGAAATGCGGCGGCATATTCAGGCGGCATTTGCTGGCTCAACGGCACTCAAACAGATTTGTTTGAGCAAGTGGTCACCTTTGCCCGCACGGTTCTCTCGCTCAAGCTACCTCCCGAACTTGAGAAGTCACTGACCACGATCGAGCAGCAATTTGTCTGGTATCGGGAGCATTGGCAGCCATCGGGCGCGGTGTTGCTGATTGTCGATGATGTAGCGGAGATGAAAAACCTGCGATCGCTCCT
>Ga0209512_1001593_pt1 | contig 27258 bp, 15 predicted proteins | sample frozenSSSSmetaG_FD_184142 | JGI IMG/M metagenome (GOLD analysis project Ga0209512, IMG submission 184142) | Glacier valley bacterial and archeal communities from Borup Fiord, Nunavut, Canada, to study Microbial Dark Matter (Phase II) -... | ecosystem: Environmental > Aquatic > Freshwater > Ice >...
CAAGCGTTAAGCAAGCGACCAGTTAAGACATCGCGCACCAGGTAAATAGTTTCATTACCTTTATTGGGCTGAATGCCGTCTATCGAAATGATCAAGCCACCGTTCTCAACGACCTGGGCCAGCCATTTCTCCCACTCTGGGCCGCTTCTTTGCTGTTGAGCCGCTCGCAGTAGCTGACAGTAAGCCTCGAAAAGATACATTACTTCGCGGCGGGAAATGGTGGTTTGAGACAGGGCCAGTTTTTCATTTAAGGTTTGATGAACTTCATCCAGGGTCTGATGCCCAGCCAATTTGAGATGCCCAACCAAAGCAATTACATCGAGCCCAAAGCTAAAACCAGGCAAAGCTAAAGCATCACAGGCGGCACTACGATAAACTCGAGGATGTGCTTCACAATCAAGTTTTGGACAGCGGTATCCACAATGGACAGCATAAATTGGCTCTTTTAGAGTGATAACGGTTTTGTGAGAAAGGGTCGTAAATCGTCGCAGTCGGCTTTTACAAACTGGGCAACTAACTATTTCCAGTAGAAAGGTCTGTCTAAGCCGATTTGAAAATGCTCTTTTTTTGCGCATATGGTTCACCAGTGCTTTTAGAAAATTTTAAACTCCTACCCTTCAGTTTAGCACTTCTACCAGTACGACGCTATTGCACTAACGGTTTTTTTGAGCCAGTTCAATTCAACACTGAGCTGACCGATTTCGGCATATAGATCTTTGAGTTTTTTCTCGTAGCTGTCGGTTAACAGCTCCAACCGTTTGGCAAAACGATCTTCTTCATCGAAAGCCTCTGGCATCGCCGTTATCGCCGCATCTCGCCAGCGTCGCAACTGGGTAGGATGCACCCCATGTTTTGAGGCGATCTGATTGAGCGTTTGTTCTTCGTGCAGTAGTTCCTGGACCAGTTCGGCCTTAAAAGTTGGGGTATAGTGTTTTCGGGTGGTTGTCATGTTCTTTATTATATACCTTACACCACCTTATCCCTCTGTCCAGTTTTATGGGTCCATTATACTTACAGGCTGGGGAGATAATAATTTTGGATAATTTAGCGGCGCACTTAAGTGAGCGGGCCAAAAGCGAATTGGAAAAGAAGGGCTGTAAACTATTATTTTTACCAGCCTATTCACCTGATTTATCGCCGATAGAGTTAGCCTTTTCAAAGATGAAAGGCTATTTGCGAGCGGTTGGGGCCAGAACTAAAGAGGCTTTAGAAAAAGCTTTAGAGGAAGCTTTAACTTTAATTACTTCCCAAGATGCCCTGGCCTGGTTTAAGCATTGTGGCTACAATACCCCGGCTCTATAATTATGCAACTTGCTATAGTACACATTTGTTCTAAAACCGCCTCCGTTTTGGATACGGTCTCGTATTTTAAGTCAGACAGTCTCCCATTTGTGTGGGAGAGGTTGAAACATTGCTAAAATTGGCCTTCTTCGCCAAAATTGAAAATAGTTAGCGCCAACAGACTATTTCAAAAAGCGAGGAAGACCATGCCAAATATACCTTTGATGCTTGAACTCGGCAAGAACCTGAATGAGTATCGGACTTTAGTCAGTGACCATCGCACTTTTACAAATTTAGTCAATGCCAGCTTTCCGGCTTATCGCTTACAGGGTCATAAAACGGGATGCTTAATTGACCACCGCCACCAGTTGGGCTATCACGGTAGCTACCAACGTAACTGCATTATTGATACCGAAGGGGTACGTCATCAGGTTCGGCTTCATCGGGTATATTGCCCGAAATGTCAACAAACCTGGAGTGTTTATCCCTCAATTTTAGTGCCGCATAAACGCCACGATAGTTACGTCGTCCAGAATTTGTTGGAAGCGACCCTCTCGCACGAAATGAGTTATCGCGGAGCTTTGCGTCAACAGCAGCAATTCACCAGCACCGGGCAAACCCGACCTAATCGGCTTAGGGATGCCCGTACCATCTGGCTTTGGGTAAATTGGTTGGGCCAGTGGTCAATTCCCCAGGTGCTACTGGCTTGTGGACTGCTCCCACCTCACTACGCCGTGGAAGACGAGAAATTTCTCAGCCAAAACGGTCAGAAGAGTTATGCGGTGGGTTTAGTAGACCATCGCTACGATTTACTTTGGTGGCTCGATTATGTTTTTGCCACCGATGAAATCAGCCTTAAAGGCAGCCTGGCTACTTTGCAAACTCAGCTTCAAAAGGCTGACCCCAAGCATTATTTCTGGGGAATTACAGGTGATGATTGGCCAGCTGCCAAAAATGCTTTTCGGGCAATTAACCCGCAAACTACGTTGGCGCAATGTTTGTTGCACCCAATGCTTAAATTTGAGGATGAAGTAGCCCGTTATGCTCGCTACTTTGATACTCCAGTTGAAAGGGTTAAAGAACTTAAAACAGCTTTTTGGCAAATCCTGATAGCCCCTGATCAGCGCAGTTGGGAGAACCGTTTGGAAGAACTGGCTGAGTGGCCAGAGTTTGCTCATCCAATTCTGGCTGACCGTCTCAAGAGTTTGAGGACTAAAAAACAAGGCTTATGCGAACATTTTAATGATCCTAATTTGGCCTTGACTAGCAGTTCAATTGACCGCAAATTCGCCCGGCTGGAGCGCAAAATGAGCAGTATGCAAAAGTTTCGGACCGACGAAAGTGGGCGAGCTACCCTCAACGCTTGGGGGATTGTCCACGATTTCCGTCGGTTTGGGCCAGACGCTCGGCGAGAAGGACTAAGCCCGGTGGAACTAGCGGGAGTGGAACTAAACGGACTGCCCTGGCTGCAATTTGTAATGATTAACTTGTCAAAGTGCCTGTGGTTGAAACCTCTTTGTGAGCTTTTACCACACAATTAAGGGACTGTCTGTTTTAAGTAGTAAAATATTTGTTAAAAATACAACTTGACTCATATTAGTCAGTAGAATATAATGAATAGGAAAATTAGTACAATAAATCTTCCACCCGAGTTAAATACCCAACATACATTTTAATTTCAATCTTTCTGTTTGTTCAAAACCAATACCTCTTGTGGGTGAATAAAAATTGTACGAAATTTAAAAATTGCCCGGGATACCGAAGTTCAAAACCCTTAAACATGTTTTTAACCATGTTTTTAACTTAAGAATATCTGTGGTGTATGAATGGGGAATAAATCAGGTGTCTCCAGTCAGGTTATTTCATTACCAAAAGGTGGAGGAGCACTCCAAGGCATTGGTGAGAAATTTACTTCCGATCTCCATACAGGTACAGGCAGTTTCTCGATCCCTCTTTCTGTTCCCCCTGGGCGCAATGGTTTCCAGCCACAATTAAGCCTTTCTTACAGTTCAGGTTCCGGCAATGGGCCTTTTGGTTTGGGTTGGAATATCAGTATTCCGGGTGTTAGCCGCAAGACCTCCAAAGGCATCCCCCGCTATGACGAAGCCAAGGACGTTTTTATCTTGTCCGGGGCGGAAGACTTGGTTCCGCTAAAAAAAGAAGGAATGACAACCCACTATCGACCTCGGACCGAAGGTTTGTTCGCCCAGATTCTCCACCACCGCGACCCGATCAACAGCTACTGGGAGGTTCAAAGCAAGGATGGGCTAGTGAGTTTTTACGGAACAAAGGCTTCTTTCGGAACTGATCCAGCTGCAATCGCAGACCCTTCCTCCCGGACGAATGTTTTCGCCTGGAAGCTCTCACGTACCGAAGACTCCTTTGGTAACCACATCGAGTACGAGTACGAACGCGATATTGGTGAAGAAGGGCCACATCACTGGGATCAACTCTATTTGGCGAAGATCCGCTACGTCGATTACGTCGACGACCGCGCCGATCCCCAATTTCTTGTTACCGTAGAATTCGTCTACGAATTACGTCCCGATCCCCATTCCGAATACCGAACTGGTTTTGAAATACGGACCCGCAAACGGTGTACCCAGGTTATTGTTAAGACCCATGCTACCACTGATCAGGGGGTCCGCACCTACGATTTGATCTATCTCGACAAACGAACCAAACGGACAGGTCCCTTGCCATTGAACGGCGTTTCTCTACTCTCTCAGGTCAAAGTCACGGGTCACGATGGTGATAAAACCGAAACGCTGCCACCCCTCGAATTCAGGTACACAAATTTCGAACCCGAGAAACGTGATTTTTTTCCCCTCCAGGGATCTGACCTGCCTGCCCGCTCACTCGCCAACTCGGACCTCGAACTCGTTGATCTCTTCGGCACTGGGCTACCCGATCTGATGGAAATGAACGGCACGGTGCGCTACTGGCGAAACCTCGGCGAGGGTCGTTTCGACTTGCCCCGCTTTATGCGAGATGCCCCGGCGGGTATTACCCTGTCCGATCCCGGAGTCCAATTCATCGATGCTAATGGAGACGGTCGTGCCGATCTGCTTGTCACAAACGGTATCATGTCTGGTTACTTCCCGCTCAACTTCGGCGGGCAGTGGGACCGGCGTTCGTTCCAGCGCTACCGCCAGGCTCCGAGTTTCAGCCTTAAAGACCCGGAGGTCAAGCTCGTTGATCTCGACGGTGATGGCGTGACCGATGCCATTCGCTCCGGAAGCCGCATGGAATGTTTTTTCAATGACCCGAAAGAAGGTTGGAACAAAACGCGCTGGGTAGAACGAAAGGCACTCGAAGTCTTTCCCAACGTCAACTTCTCCGACCCGCGTGTCAAATGGGCCGATTTCACGGGCGACGGCCTGCAGAACATCGCTCTCGTTTATGACGGGAATATCGACTACTGGCCCAACCTCGGCCATGGCAACTGGGGTAAGCGAATCCACATGGAGCATAGCCCCCGCTTTCCCTATGGCTATGACCCCAGACGCATCCTGATCGGCGATGTGGATGGAGACGGACTGGCGGATATCGTCTACGTGGAAAATACCAGAGTCACCCTGTGGATTAACCAGAGCGGCAACCGTTGGAGCGATCCTATCACCATTCTGGGTACCCCACCGGTTTCCGATATGGATGCCGTGCGTCTCGTAGATGTGCTGGGTAGCGGGATTAGCGGTGTGCTATGGAGCCGCGATTCCGATGGCATGTCGCGCAATGTGTTCTTTCTCAATTTCACTAGCGGCCTGAAACCTTACCTCCTTCACGAGATGGACAATCACATTGGGTCGGTGACAAAGGTTGATTATGCTCCCTCCACCCGCTTTTATTTAGAGGATCAAAAGCATCCTTCCACCCGCTGGAAGACGACGTTGCCGTTTCCCGTCCATGTGGTCTCGCGCGTCGAAGTCATCGACCATTTTTCCAGCGGCAAGCTCACTACCGAATATCATTACCATCATGGGTACTGGGACGGGGCCGAGCGAGAATTTCGCGGCTTCGGGATGGTAGAGCAACGCAATACCGAGTCCTTCGAAGCGTACGACAATCGGGGGTTACACGGAGCGGAGGCATTCTTCGCCAGAGTCGAACGGAAATACTTTTCCCCCCCCATCCTGAGCAAGACCTGGTTTCATCAGGGACCGGTGGGTGAAGAATTCGGCGATTGGCAGGAAGTAGATTGGTCAGAGCAATACTGGTCGGGAGATCCCCAGCTTCTTAAACATACACAAACAGTCAACCAATTCTTGCGCAATTGGCCAACTACATCCGATGGTCGGCGCGTTAAGCGTGACGCTTTGCGTGCTTTGCGTGGCAGCATCCTTCGCACGGAGCTGTATGCTCTGGATGGTTCTCAACGTGAGGAGCGCCCTTATACCGTTTCGGAATCCAGCTATGGATTGGTAGAAATCGAGCCCCCGGCGGTCAGCGAGACAGACCGCCTGCATATCTTCTTCCCACATTCCACCTCCCAGCGCACTACTCAGTGGGAACGCGGTGCCGACCCAATGATCCAATTCTCGTTCACCAGCTATACGGACGACGCGGGAAAATTTGATAAGTTTGGCCGACCGCTTGCCCAAATTCAGATCGCCTGCCCGCGCGGTTGGCAAACTATCGAAGACAAACCAACCGAACCTTACCTCGCCACCCGCACGCGCACTGTTTATGCCGAGCCGAATGACCCAATAGTTTACATTCACAATCGCGTTGCCAAAGTGACCAGTTACGAGATGAAGAACACTTCTGGCAAGCGGGTGCTCGATCTACCACTGATTAAGGACGCGAACCCGGATTTTAAACTCATCGGGCAAACCCTCAGCTTCTACGATGGCGACGCCTTTGTCGGCCTGCCCCTCAAACAAGTCGGCAAGTTTGGCGCTGTCACCCGGACCGAGAGCCTGGTTCTTACTGACGACATCTTGCAGCAAGCCTATGGTGCAGAGATGCCGCCGTATCTTGAGCCAACTGGTAACCCCACCTGGACTGCTGACTATCCATTGGAATTTCGCACCCTGCTGCCGCAGCGGGCCGGATATACCTTCCATGCAGGCAGCGCAGATCCTGTCGACCCGAAAGGCTATTTTGTAAACACCGCCCGGCGGCGCTATGACTTCCAAACGAACTCGGTCCGGCCCGGGCGTGGATTACTCCTGGAAACTCTTGATCCATTACACGACTCGACCATCAACCCGTCAGGCCATCGAACTCTCATAACCTACGACAAATACCAATTCCTGCCGGAACTAACTATAGATGCGGCAGGCCTGACAATGCAAGCTCTTAATGATTACCGTGTTCTGCAACCAAGTGAAGTCACCGACCCTAACGGCAACAAAAGCCGCTTTACCTTCTCGCCCCTTGGACTCCTGGAAAGCAGCTTCGTCCGGGGAAAGAATTCCACCGAAGGTGATAAAGACCGACCAAGCGCGCGAATGGAGTACGGATTTCTGGCATTCGAAGATAGTCCGCCTGGAAATCCCCAGCCGATCTTCGTCCGGTCCATCCGCCATATCCATTACGATACCGAACTCGATGTTCCGCTGCCTGAGCGCGACGAAACGATCACGACGGTGGAATATTCCGATGGCTTCGGCCGCTTATTGCAAACACGTACTCAGGGGGAAGAAGTTCGCTTCGGGGACGAACACTTTGGCGGTGGCGAGGCCGTTCTTCCGGCCAAACAGAGCGACGGTGCGGGGGGCGATGTCGTTGGGCGACGCAATAAAGATGAGCTAAAACCAAACGTCGTTGTGAGCGGTTGGCAGATTTACGACAACAAAGGTCAGGTGGTCGAGAAGTACGAGCCATTCTTTGCCGAGGGCTGGGGCTATGATCAGCCGGATGATCGTAAAACCGGTCAGAAGGTAGCAATGTTCTACGACCCACGCGGCCACGCTATCCGTACTCTCAATCCCGATGGTTCGGAACAGCGGGTAATATTTGGAGTGCCTGGCAATATCGCTCTACCAGAACTATCACACCCGGGAAACTTTGAGCCCACACCCTGGGAAGCCTACACCTACGATGCCAATGACAATGCCGGGCGCACCCAGCCGGCAGAATCGCAAGGCTACCAGCATCACTGGAACACACCAGCCAGCATCGTGATCGATGCCCTCGGACATACTATCAAGATTGTGGAGCGTAACCGCGAACCTCTGGCTGCTCCACAATCACCCGTCGAAGATATTATTACGCGAACCACCTATGATATTCGCGGCAACGTCCTTACAATCACTGACGCCTTGCAGCGAGACGCATTCCACGATCACATCTATGACTTCGCTAATAACCTGCTACGAATGGAGAGTATCGATGCCGGACTGCGGCAAACCGTCCTGGATGCGGCAGGGGGGGTAATCGAGCAGCGTGATAGCAAGGGCGCGCTACTTCTCCATAGTTACGATAATCTGAACCGTCCCAGCCGGCTATGGGCGCGAGACGGGGCCGACCAGAAGCTGACGTTGCGTGAACGGCTGGAATACGGGGATGCTGGCAGCCGTAGCCAACCTGCTGCCGAGCGCGAAAACAATCGGGCGGCGAATCGCCTGGGCCGACTGTTTCGACATTTCGATGAAGCTGGTCTCCTCTCCTTCGAGGCCTACGATTTCAAGGGCAACTTGCTGGAAAAGGCACGGCGTGTTGTAAGTGACTCGGCGATCCTCGCGGTGTTCAACGGGCCGCCGCCAGCCTGGAAAGTTGAAGCCTTTCGAGTAGATTGGACCAACCCTGCCGCTATTCCCATCGACGCTGGGGGTTACACTTCTACCGTTAGCTACGACGCCCTCAGCCGGGTGAAGCTCATCACATACCCAGAGGATGTCGAAAATAGACGCCGCAAACTCAGGCCTTTCTACAACCGGGCTGGGGCGCTGGAACTCGTGGCACTGGAACGGGTTGGGCCAGACGGCGGAGCGGTCAGCGATACTTATGTTGAACGCATTGCCTACAACGCCAAAGGCCAGCGGGTGTTGATTGCTTATGGCAACGGCATTATGACGCGCTATTCCTATGATCTACACACCTTCCGGCTGCTGCATATGCGTACAGAGCGTTACACCAAACCTTCAGAACTCACCTACCGTCGCACGGGCGAACCGCAGCAGGAACTCGCGTATGAGTTCGATTTGGTGGGTAATATCACGAATATTCACGACCGCACGCCAGGTTGCGGGTTGCCCATTCAAAGAGATGCCCTTGACCGCTCTTTCACTTATGATGCCCTTTATCGTTTGTTGTTTGCTGATGGGCGCGAATGCGATACTCCACCTTTTATTCCCCCAAACTCACCCTGGGCGGACACGCCACGTTGCACCGATATTACTCGGACGCGCAAGTACACCGAACGTTATGAATACGATGTTGTTGGAAATATTCTTAAACTTAACCACACAAGCTTTGATGCAGACGGCAGTACACAAGCTGTCAACCGTAACTTTACGCTTGCACTGAATAACAACCGATTGCAAACTGTCGAGTTTGGGAATCAGCCTTTTGGTTATACCTATGATGCCAATGGTAATATGACAGCGGAAACCACCTCGCGCCACTTCGAGTGGGATTATGCAGATCGGATGCGGGTCTACCGCACCCAGGTCAACGCTAGCGAACCCAGTGTTTATGCTCATTATCTCTACGATGCGAGTGGGCAGCGAGTCAAGAAGCTAGTACGCAAACAGGGTGGGCGGGTGGAGTTCACCGTCTATATTGATGGCAGCTTTGAGTATCAACGCATTGTTCGCGGTGGAGTTCTTGAGGAAAACAATACCTTGCATGTAATGGATAACCAGAGCCGGATTGCACTGGTACGGGTGGGGAATCCATTCGCCAATGACACCACGCCAGCTGTGAAGTATCACCTGGGCGACCATTTAGGCAGTAGTAACATCGTGATTGATGACTCAGGAAATCTGGTCAACCGCGAGGAATACACGCCCTATGGTGAAACCAGCTTTGGTAGTTTTGCCCGCAAGCGGTATCGGTTTACGGGCAAAGAACGAGATGAGGAGAGTGGGCTAAATTATCATGGGGCAAGGTATTATGCCCCCTGGGCGGGAAGGTGGACTAGCTGCGATCCAGCAGGTCCTGTAGACGGGCCGAACCTTTTTGCCTATACAAGTAATCCTATTTTATTTACTGATACTGAAGGTACAGAACCAGAAGCTACGCAGACAACCTCAGAGGTAACAGTAACTGCAGGGCATTGGGAAACGGGTGAATCAGGAAGCTTTAATCCTACTACTGGAATTCAAACAGCAAGTGAATCAAAATACATTCCAGATGTTCCCGAAACGAAACCAGAAGGATCTAAATTTGAACCACCTCAACCCTCACCGGGTCGTCATGATGAAGTTAATGATCGGGGCCTTATTGGGGTTCAAGATCTCAAATATTTCAGCCTGGGAGTTTTGGACAGTGTGGGCAGAGGGGCTTTACATGTAATCGCGGGTCCACTATATGGCCCGCTCACCGATCTGATTCCGCAAAGGCCACTTGACCCAAAATATGGTGGTGCTGATCTAATAGGTAGGGCTGTTGGCATTGGCATAGTAATGGGACTACATGAATCAGTACCAAATGTGGGAGGGGGTAGCCGAGTTGCTTCCGTAGCCTCTAAAGAACTTCGAAGTCCAATAACGTCGGTTTCACCTCGAAGTCCAATAACATCGATTTCACCTCGAAGTCCAATAACGTCGAAGGTTGTCGGGAGTAGCGTAGTGAATTCGGCAGTAGTGAACTCGGCAGCGGATGCCGTCATCGCCGAAACCCTTGCAGGTAAAGGCAACATCACAAGCACGACACGTATTAGTGCCGACGAGCTTCTGGCGGCAGGCGAGATATTCCTTGGCCCAGGTTACAAAAAGCTTGGTAAGCCAGGTAGTGGTGTCTACCGTGGTGTCGGCCCTAATAATAATCGGCAATTCCGGATCGACAGTAAATCAGTCTCGGGCAATCATGCTCCGTTTGTAGCTCACGGGCACTTGGAAATCATTGACCCAATTACGCAAACGGTCATTACAAACAATCACATTCCATTCTTTTAGGAGCTAACAATGGACAAAGAGATAAAGATTGGCAAGATGGGAAAAATCGTTGCAGGAAATGAACTGGGTCACTACATAAAGGTAGTCGATGATGCAGACAATACCGGTGGCTTTCTGATTCTCACAGCGACTACCTCTGATATGCGCGAGGGATTCGACAACTGGGTTGAAAACGAGGATGTGTTGATTAGCTACTTCAAGGTATCTGGCTGGGTTATCGAGTGGTCCGAAGAGGACAAGTAAATAATTCGAAGAAATAGAATAGACGTTTAATTTAGATAGCACAAATGTCAAACCAGATCAATGCCAATAAACCTTATCACGATTAAAATATAAAGTAGCATCGAGACACCGTAGAACGATCTCGATTGAACAAACACGCTACAGCTGATTTATGGCACCCTGATGAGCTAGAAGCGATTCATAAACTTAAATCGTGATAAGGTCTAATGTACTCAGGAGACACACAAATGCCAGAACAAGATACCATCAACGGAACCATCACTCCTGCAAACGGGGCTGAATGCCCTGGAACAGTTTCAGCAGCGGTGAAGGGATTTGTAGTTTCGCAAGTTACGAGAAATGAACGCGAAGTAATAAGGAGCTAAACTTTTATGCCAGAACCATATATTATTAACGGAATCATCACCCCTGCCGACGGTGCTGAACGCGCTGGCATCAGGGTTCAGGCGTTCGACCGCGACTTGCCCAGCCGGGAGCGCCTTGCGGGGTCAGGACCTCAAATGTTAGGAGAGGCGACAACTGATGCCGAAGGGCGCTTTCAAATCACCTACACCCTAGAGCAGTTTCAGAGCGGTGATGCGATTTCGCAATTTCGTAGAGTGCAAGAGAAGAATGCCGACCTCAGCTTCCGCGTCTTTGCTAGAACCAAACAAGAGCTGATCATTAAAGGTATCGAAGCGTTAGATCACGAGTATGGCCCTAAGCAAATTATTTTCAATGCGCCAACGCCAATAAACGTGAGCATCTTTATTGAAGCACCTCAGGCGGCAGGTACTTCCGAATATGAGCAACTCATTGCGCTCATCGCGCCAGTTGTTGAAGATTTGCCGCTGATCGAACTTTCGGATGAAGACATCTTTTTCCTGACTAATGAACTCGGTATTGAGCAGCAACGTGAAGTCCAGCAGCACATTGAATGGCTGAGGCGGTGTGCGCTATTGGCGGAGGAAACCAATTTGCCCATTGAAGCCTTCTACGGCTGGGGCCGCAAAAATGTACCTGCGGCCTTCGCTGAGCTTGCGGCGGTACCTTTGAAAGATTTGCCGAAGGTCTCGGAGAAGCTAACAAGCTTCTCCGAGGAAGAACTACGCAGTGCCCTTTTGGCGGCAATCGAAGAAAATATTATCCCGGCCACTTTCCGCTCTCGCCTGGACAACATCGTCCGGCAAATAAAGCGACGCAACCAGGTATTGCAAACAGTAGTGGCTCAACTTCTAGACACGCACACAAATACGGCATTAGTCGCTTATACGGTTACAACCTACGACCAGGACGATGCTAATGAGAACCTGGGCCTTGATATAACCGATAACGAAGGTAAATTCTCCTTCAACATATACCGATTTCGTGATTTGGCCCCTGACGTTCCATCCCGCAATTTCTCGTTTGAGATAGTCACTCCCGGAGGAAAAATAATTCTGGAAAAGGCTCATGCGGCCCTTGACCTGCACCGCCCAGAAGATGAAGTGGTTTTGGTCAAATTCGAGCTTCCCGCTCTCCAAGCGCAACCCTTTGAAGAGCAACTACTGGCCGCCCAGCTTCAAGCTCCCCCTGAGCTTCTGAAATGGCTTAAAACAGAGGAAATTAACACCTTTGCTGATATTCGCCGGAAAGGCGGGCTGCGACAATTGGCCGACCTTCCGCAGGTCGCGCCAACCATAGTTCACCAGATAGAAGCCCTGGCCGACCTGGACCGGGTTTCATCCACTGTGCAGGTCAACAAAGCCTTAATGGACAAAGGCTACGATAGCGTCCTGGCGATTGCCGGTGCGCCCTACTCAGAATTTATCAGTCACGCCAGCGATGCAAATAGCACGCTGACCCCCCTGGAAGCCGCTCAATTGCATGTAATTGCCACGATTCAGACAAATCTGTTGAACACTATCCTGGCGGGAATGGCCGCCGATAGTGCCAATGGTTTTAATCTCTCAGAACCAAAGGAGTAAAACAATGGCAGAAATTCCAAACCAGCCATGTGGTTGTTCCGATTGTGAAGCGGCCGTCAGTCCTGCCGCTTATTTGACGGCTCTGCTCGACTATACCCTGAAACACATCAGAAAAAACGGCAAAGATAAGATTGACCTGAAGTTCCTCGTTGATACCTTCCATCAACCTTTCACGGATCTGCCCACCGATTGTGGGGCCGTGGAAGAACAGGTTCGTCAGGTGCGGATCTGCATCGAAGTGTTGCGCAGTTATCTCGGGAGTCGGCCACTGGTGGATGCTGCTAAAGAAACTTCCCTGGCTAAAGCGGAAGAGGATTATGGCTTTGCTGTTTATTCAATGCTGTTGAGACAGATTGGTACCTCTTACGAAGAAATCCGCCGTATCAGAACTGATACAGCTGAAAACCGTAAATCCCTGGCAGATCGGTTGGGTATTGATCTGACCGTGCCGCGTCCAGCCAACCTACCCAATGACGAAGAAAACAACGGCGATGAACTGGACCAACTTTTCATGGAATCAGGCGTTCAGCCACCAAAAGACCATCTTCTTACAACCCAGGCCATCGAAAAATTTTGGGGGTTGGCGGATACCACCCGTGACCCACTATCGGCAGGCACGAAAATAGGCGATGCCAAGGGCCAAATCACCCGCTGGAATTTGAAGGGCCTGGTATGGGGCCAAAACACCGACCATAACGGCCGTGTCTATATTGCCCTGGTCAACCCAGCGGCTACTATATTTCGCGTTCAAATATACCAGGACATCCATCATGTAAATCTGGTCGCTTCAGGTGAGATTGCCACCGCTACGGGTACGTTAAAATTGAACCCGGAAAACAACAGTCACCTCTCCGGTGTGTTTGAAATTGCTTACACTGTAGATAGTAACGCCATTTCGATTGCAGCAATCCCGGCTTATTTGAGCTGGAAGTACAAGCATCTGCGTACTATCTGGACCCAGCAAGATCACCCGACCGACCCCTATAGTGACGATGTACTTCCTCACCTTCCGATTATAGACCCTGACCTTATCGGACCTGACGATTTCCGTACTCCCACCGCTAAAGTTAATCCGGCTGATCCCAATAAAGCTTTTGATATCTGGCTGAAGCGTAGAGCATTCTTAGATTCAACCCTTGCTAAACTAAAAACAGACCGAGAGGCTAACGGCCTGATCTGGATACTCCAACACGGCCTGGGAAATCCCTTGCCTGATCTCGACGGATTATTATTGGTCCTAACAAAAGGTGGGACTTCCCACGAAGTCGGAATCGCCAGGGATAGTATTACAGCTATAGGCCTTAGTGTAGAAAGCTTTACCCGGTTAATGGCTATTCGTGCCAAAAACCAATTAGCCGAAAGCGATGCCCGCAACGAGAAGGTGAGTACGGCTGAATGGAACGAGATGTACTCGATTCTAGCTCAGGCCATCAAGGTAAAACTGTTCGAAGTCTGGCGGATTGAGGAGCAAGCTGCCCAAATAACGCTGGGACGTAAAGATTTCTGGTTTTCGGTAACCACTCCTCAGGAAGGCGATTGGCCTCCTGTAAGACTGCCCAATCAGCCACTGGTTGATCCGGGTCTTCTCAAACTTACCGATTTACCGGAATGGTTAACTGGCAAACAGGCTATTGCATTTTGGAATGCACGTAAAGCCCTTATTGACCAATTTCCCGGCAAGTTGCAAATAATGCGTGAGACTAATGGCTTTACTGCCATGTTGGAGTTGGCCCTGGGAAACCCGGCCTCTGGCAACCCCTTGCAGCATGACCTGGATAACCTCATTATTAACTTGAATAGTCTGGACGAAGGAGTCAGAGGGACCGCTACAATACAGATTGAGACGGACTTACACCTTTCAATTGAGAACTTCAAGCGGCTGATGGTGATTAAATCCGCCAATGACCAGGCTGACCCTGCCAAAAAGCCAACGGCGGCCCAGTGGGCCGAAGTCTTTGCCATGCTCATGCCGGCCCATAAAATAATGCATTTGTATCCACAGTGGGTCCAGGAGGAAAACACGACCGGACTGATCTACTGGAAAGCCCTCAAAGCCCGTCTTCCTCTCTGGCGAGCCAGCCTTGAGGACCGGTTGGTTTGGCAGCAGGCTTTACGTGTTCGCAGCCAACCTCCACTTATCCATCCGACGGTTGTTCAAGCCGGGGATCTTCAACGTGTAACTCCTGGTGACGCTGCTTTTGATATCTGGAAAGCTCGTTACAACCAGGTCATCACCTGGCATGATGCCATGAAAAGTACCCGTGAAGCCGCCCCCAATGCGTTAGGGGGTTTAGACAAGATCATTCAGGACACCTTTGAAATTGAACCAGCGGATTTGGAATCCCTCGATCTTGAACGCCTGGTCGGTCATAGTGTCGAGAAGCGTTTGGATCAATTGAACCTTACGAGTGGTTCCTTCACCTACCTATTAAAGCTTAGAAATCTGGCTAAAGCAGCTCAACCTATCACCAGTTCGGAATGGGATATTATCTACAATACTCTAGTACAGGTCAAAGTGTACTTGGAATTTTCGGCCTTCCGGGCCGAAGAACAACTCAAGCACATCATTCTTGCCCCGGATTTTTTCAAGATTCAAACAAACCCTTTAACTCCTCTACTTCTCCCTGACCCCGCCACTCCACTCTGGTTATCCAATTGGCAAACCCGGCGCGACTGGCAAGATGGACTTCAATCGCGGCTTGATCAGCAGAACTCGCTCACCGAAGCACTCCGAAGTACGGTTGGCGCAGTGGAAGAAGCGACCTTATCCGCCTTACGCGACGCGCTGATTATAGCGTCCAATGCCGTTGGGGCCAACCTGCAAGAGCAAGCCGAATGGATAACCACCCGGCTCCTGATTGATGCCAGGGCCGGAGGGTGCCAGAACACAACGCGGGTAGCCCTGGCGCTAGAAACGCTACAAACTCTTATCTTTGATTTACGCAGCGGTCAGTTCAAGCAACTGGTACCCTTCTCATTATCCCTTGTCTCGGACTACTTTGATCAGGAATGGCAATGGATTGGCTCTTACGCCAGCTTCCGGGCCGCCACGTTCGTATTCATTTATCCAGAGAATATTTTGCAACCAAGCCTTTTAAAGTATAAAACCCCGGTATTCGCTGATTTAGTCAAGAATACCCGCACCCTCCGTTTAGATCCGGCAAATGCCTGTAATCAGGCGGAAATATACGCCGCCTATTTCCGTGATGTTTGCTCTCTTAACATTCAGGCCACCTGTCAGGCCTCGACAGTGGTCTATACAGGTGAAGGATGTGACCGTAAATCGTCCAATTCACCAGCTATGTTCTACATGTTTGCTAAAGCCCGCAGTGGTAAGCTTTATTGGTCGGCTTATAGCACCACGGGCAATTCTTCTGGGTATGCCCAGAGCTTCTGGAAGGAGATTGAAATCTTCGGTGATATTGGATCGGGCCGGATAATCGGCGCGATGCCCTACCAGAAGATACTTGGCGATAAAATTGGTATGAAATCTATAAGGGGATACACGGTTCAATCATCTTACATCCATCTCTTTTGCTTAACAGGAGAGGCCGGTAAACAGACTCTACAACTTGCCAGGCTGAATTTGGATGATTTCGGCATCTGGGATCCAACCTTATCCAAGTTGTCCCTCCCTGATGGGCTACCTCTCGATTCAAAGCTAGATATTGTTCCGGTACAGACTCAAAGCCTAATATACAGACCGAGCTTGGTTTTCCATTATTACTATCACACTGATGTTAACGGTATCATTTCTAACTATTTCTACTATAGAAACCTGAATCATGATGGAACCGACTGGGACCAGAGTACCTCCGAATGGTGGCACTATCTTAATTATGTTATTACAAACATACCCGACAGCTTGGTGCAAATCAAGGCCGTTTTACACGTTAATGGGGTTGACTGGTTTGTGGTCCGCGATTATTATGGTTATAGTTCTACAATATCATGCAAAATTGTCGGCGGAGGTAAGATCATCACAGAGTTCGATCGCCGCGATTTACCGTCGGATATATTTATAGGAGCCCTGCCAGGGCCGGAAGTTGAGGGATTCAAAGCTGCTCTTCTAGAATATAATAGCGACATCTATGTTTTCTCCAAAGACAAGAAAGGTGGCACACCCAACTATTCGCACGAGACCAATCCCATGATGATTAACCTAGCCAAACATCAGGCTCTGGATGATCTCATTACGATTCCTCCAAACTCAGGAAGTGGCCCGGTCGGTCAGAAAATGTTGGTCTACCAAAGAGAGAAAAATGCCAGTTCTTTTTATATGTATAAGTACACTGAGGATAATGATAAATTGATAGGTGCGGAAACTATTCGAGCGGTGCCACGAGTGGGGAATCCTCTAAACATACCTCTCCACCTATCCGCCACAGAGCTTCAGGCGCGGCGTCAGGAAATTATCAGCGCCTTTGCCTTGAATTCGGACGCAACACCTTCCTCACTTAGCTATCTCCGTGAGGCTTATTATTTTGTCCCGCTACACCTGGCCCTGGCCCTTCAAAGTGCCGGGCACTATCTGGCTTCCCTGGATTGTTTTCGCACCTTTTACGATTACGAGGCCCAGATCGGACCCCCTAATCAGCGCAATATTTTTTATGGCCTGGAATTGGATGCCAAATTACCGGCTGCCTTCCTGTATCAACAGGCCGATGGTTGGTTGCTTGATCCATTAAATCCTCATTTGATAGCAGCTACCAGGCACTATGCATACACCCGGTTCACTCTAATGTCATTGGTGCGCTGTATGCTCGATTTTGCCGACTCTGAATTCACCCAGGAAACAGGCGAGTCACTTGCGAGAGCACGCACCCTTTATCTAACGGCCCTGGACCTGCTAAAATTACCGGAGCTTCAACAGAAACTAGGTGGTTGTGATGACCTCATTGCTGAATTGAAGATCCAACCAGGTAAAGATATTCCCCCGGAAGTTCCGGCGGCGGTTGGCAGCCTCCGGGAAGACCTGACCACCTGGGGTCCTTCGTTTATTAAGTTCACTGAGGTGGTGGAAAGCGTAAATGCCAGCCTGAAAGGAGAGGGGAGCTGGAATGAAAAAATAATCGCCGCCAGGGCTGTAGTTCAACAAGCCATTGTGCAGGCTCCTTCACCGCCGGTATTGAGTGAGCTAGTCAACACCCGGACAAGTGTTTTACAAGAAAAGAGTGCCTTACTGCTAACTCAACCAGCTCTCGACCAGAAAGTGCAGGAAATAAGCAAAAACGCGGCTAAAAGGATTTTCCAAGATATAGACCTGAACTATCTGGGCGGTGGCCAAGCCCCTAAAATCCCGCCACCTCCACCTTTACCGCCGGTCATTATTTATCCATCCTTAAAGTTCTGCATTCCTCCCAACCCACTCCTTAAAGCTTTGCGGCTCCACACGGAACTTAATCTTTTTAAGCTGCGTACCTGCCGTAATATCGCCGGTCTGAAGCGGCAGTTGGAAGTATACGCCGCCCCGACCGACACTACTACTGGATTGCCTTCGATTGGAGCGGGCGGTCAGCTTATCCTGCCCGGCGTAGCGACACTTCATCCTACTCTCTACCGTTATCCCGTGCTGATCGAACGGGCTAAACAACTGGTGAATCTGGCGAATCAGGCTGAAGCAGCTATGCTGTCGGTGCTTGAGATGCGAGATGCCCTAGCCCAAACCCTACTAGAAACCCGCCAGGGGTTAAACCTGGCCCAGGCCGGGGTGCGGCTCCAGGATTTAATAATTACCGAAGCCCGGGGTAGCGTAACATTGTCTACTCTTCAGCAGTCGCGTTCCCAGTTTCAGGTAGATCACTTCACCGAATTACTAGAAACGCCCATTAGCGATCTGGAACAGGATGCCCTTTATATGCTAGGTGATGCAGCCGATTATCAGGTGGAAGCCGCCGGTAATAGCTATATCGCTTTCACAATATTGACGGCTATAGCACTTACTGAGGCGACTGGGGCAGCCGCTTCTACCATCTTTAGCCCATCAACAGCCCTCCAAATTCTTGGTTCTTCCGCCTCCCATGCTTCCGGGGCGGCGTCATCCATAAGTTCGAGGAATAGCAGCCTAGCAGCGGCGGCTTCCACCAGAGCATCTATCATAGCGACCCGTGCCAGTTACGAACGGCGAGCCCAGGATTGGGCTTACCAGCAAAACTTATCTAAAAAAGACGTTGATATTTCAGTCCAGCAGGTTCAAATCGCCAATGATCACGTTGAAGTCACTAAACAAGAGCGCCTTATCGCTGGCATCCATGTCACTAATTCCCTAGATACGATTGAATTTCTGACTAATAAATTTACCAACCTCGAACTCTACGATTGGATGAGTAATATTCTTGAAGGGGTTTACAGCTTCTTTCTACAGCAGGCCACGACCCTGGCGAAACTAGCTGAAACCCAGCTTGCTTTTGAGCGTCAGGAAGTCCCTCCCGCTTTTATCAAGTCGGATTACTGGAAAATTCCCTCTGATAGCAACGCGCTGGGCATCTCGAACGCCAACAGTAGTGACCGGCGCGGTCTCACAGGCTCAGCCCGTCTACTCCAGGATATTTATCAGCTCGATCAGTATGCATTCGACACCAATAAACGGAAGCTGCAACTGAGCAAAACAATCTCGCTGGCCCAACTAGCCCCGGCAGAATTCCAGCGCTTCCGTCAAACTGGCGTTATGCTATTCGCTACCCCACTGGAGATGTTTGACCGTGGGTTTCCAGGGCACTACTTACGCCTGATCAAGCGAGTACGTACCTCGGTTATCGCCCTCATCCCCCCCGTTCAGGGCATTTATGCGACTCTCTCGACCTCAGGTCCATCGCGCGTGGTAATCGGCGGGGATTTGTTTCAGACCGTGGCAATTCACCGCGAACCTGAGTTCGTTGCCCTTAGTTCGCCCATCAATTCTACCGGCGTGTTTGAGCTAGACTCACACCCTGATATGCTTCTACCTTTTGAGGGCAGTGGGGTTGAAATGATTTGGGAATTCAGTATGCCTAAAGCGGCTAATCAAATCGAATATAGAGCAATCGCCGATGTGTTGATCACCCTTGAATACACGGCTTTGAGTAGCTTCGATTATCGCCAGCAGGTCATTCAGTCTCTGAAACCAACAATCAGTGCTGAACGCCCGTTTAGTTTCCGTAGCCAGTTTGCCGACCAGTGGTATGATCTGCACAATTCAGAGCAAACCAGTGAGCCGATGGTAGTGACTTTTACTACTCTGCGAGAGGATTTCCCTCCTAACATCGAAGCCCTAAAAATTCAACAGGTTTTGCTATACTTTGTTCGTAGTACTGGCACGCCAATTGAAGTGGTAGTCAATTATCTGCGTTATACCGCTCAGGAAGAAGCCGGGACAGTTGGAGGAGGTGCTACCTCAATTGATGGCATCATCAGTACTCGTCGTGGCAATGCTGGAAGTTGGACCACGATGATCGGTAAATCACCGATTGGTAAGTGGGAGCTTGCCTTGCCGAATACTGAAGAGATGAGAAATCGGTTTGGCAACGAAGACTTTGACGATATTCTGTTCGTTATCACCTACTCAGGCCGAACACCTGAATGGCCGATTTGATTGAGGTAATTGCAATATTAACACTGGTGACGGCTTCGATTTTTAGGCTCAAGCTATTCACTATGATCAAGTAATCATCCTCCTGGAGGAGACAACCCTCCAGGGCGATGACCTAAAGGGGTATTGTTAGGTTAATTAGGGGTTTGGTAATAAACTGGACAGAAAACAACGGTACATCGTTACACTTATCACTATCCAGTTCTCTACCGCATGGATAAGCGATGAGATCCCGCAGAGTGTGTAAGGGCACCCAACTGTCCGCAACTTTTAAGTAGAAAAGCATAACCAACCAAGTAATAAAGGCTTTAGCGAGAAAATAAGGCCGCCTCACCAGCGAGCCGTGTTCCCTTTTGGCCTTTCCCCCAGTTTTTGGCGCAAAAACTCCCACTCTAACAAAGCCGTCTCACCCGTTGGCTTACTAACTCAGTTTATTTTTCTGGTTTGACAGACCCAGCCCTAACTTTTAAGTAAAAGCCTGGCCAGTTTTATCCCCCTAATCGCCGCCCACACAATCGTCAAGCAACTGTGTTCGGTGGTGAAAACCTTGATGGGATTGGTGCGGTTTCTGACCGCCGAAAATAGGCTCTCAATGGCATTACTGGTGCGGGCGTACTTCCACCATTTGGCTTCTAATTCAAAGAAACTTAAACTGGCGGCCTCGTCATCTTCTAAACTGCGAATAGCCTCGCCATAGACTTTGCCATAACGCACCTTGAAGGCTTGTAACTGGGTTAAAGCACTTTGGTGATTAGTCGCCTGGAAGATCCCGCTCAAATGACCACCCACCTCGGCTTTGGCTTTTTTGGGAATATGACTGAGAATATCCTCCTGCTTGTGTCTAAGACAACGCTGCCTGGTAGTAGTGGGATAAACTTCCCTGACCGCCCCGATTATTCCGGCGTGTCCATCACTAACTATCAAACTGACCTTTGCCACCCCCCGTTTCTTAAGGTCACGCAATAATTCACTCCAACCCGCTTCACTTTCTTCAGCACAAGCGGCCAGTGCCAGTACTTCCTTATTACCATCTTCAGCTACCCCTAAAGCCGCCAGTACCGCCGTCCTGGCACTTTTATCCTCAAATCTAACGCTGAAATAGACCGCATCCAGATAAACGATTTGATAGTGGGCGGGCAACTCAAGCTTTCGCCAGCTTTCAAACTCCTGGCCCAAACTTTGGCACAGCCGACTTACCGCACTGTCACTGATGGTCACCCCCGTCAAAGTCTGGGCGATTTGACCGACTTTTTCCTGACTGGTGCCAGCACACCACATCTCCAACAGGGCTTCTTCTACTTGGGGTTCGGCTCGGTGATAGTGCTCGAAAACTTGGGTTTGGAACTGTCCAGCCCGGTCTCTGGGTACTTTTAGTTCCTCTAGCCGTCCCTGTTGGGTCAGAAGGTCGCGGTAGCGATAACCGTTACGCTAACCCTTGCGTTCGGGGCTACTTTCACCCCAACCGCAGCCAATCAGTTCCGCCATTTCCTCCTCTAAAACCTCTTCCAATAGCACCCTCAAGCCCTGCCGAGCTTGCGCTCTTATCCGCTCCCGAAACTCCTCCACCCCTGGTAAGCTCTCAGCGGTCGGATTTGACTTTGTCATACTCTGGCTACTCGTGCTAGAATTCTCTTTAGGCATAGACTTTTCCTTTCTTTTTGAAAGTTGTAACTTAAATATCGAGGTCTATGCCTTTATTTTTACCGCTTTTTCAGTCCCTTTTCTACTCCTTGCCATTACACACTCTTCGGGATCTCATCTTAAACAGCATTGGTGGATATAGCCAATTCCCACATCAGGATGGGTAGTTCCTAGAGCCTTTTCGCTGAAGATGCTGACTTTGGATTAATGAATACGAACAGTGATATTTCTGTTAATCACACAATCTTTAGATTTCTATTCAGTTTCAGTCGGTACACCAACTGTTCGCCGTTTGGGTAAAGGCTTGCCTACTTTTACTTTGCGAGATTTTTGGTTTGGTGTAGTATCAAGTTCATTCGGTAGTTGTTTAGCTCCAGGTGTTTCTTTATCAGCAAGTGGTGTTTCTTTATCAATATTTACTTTTTGATTCTTACGAAGCGATTGGTGTAAAGAATCATATCTTTCGGCAGTTTTAGTTGCTGATAACTTTGCTTCGCCATCATTAATCTCTTTAATTACGTTCCATAGAAGATTATGAGATACTTCTGTTGAGCGATAATAAGAATGGCTCTTCCGCAACTTTGCTGTACCCAGGTAGAGAGTAATTTTGGCGAGTTAGGCTGCGGTTATCACCCTCTTTTTTAATAAATCTAACTTTGCCCGGCCAAACATACTCCTTTTGATTAACTTTAGCCGATTGTTATGACCCTCCACTACCCCGTTGCTATAAGGTAAAGTTAAACCCGCCCGCACCGCCGCCTTATCCTTCTCAACCCCTCTGACAAAACTTTTCAATTCTTCAAACTCGCTATCTTTAACCTCCGCCAACCAACTCTCTAACCCTTCGCCCTTAAGTTGCCAGACCATCCTCATAAAACTTTGAACCAGCCGATATACCTCATTAACCAACGGGCTGGCCTGAAGCAACAACTTCAGGTTTTGAGTTTCGGCCTCACTCAATTTGGTAGGGTCTCGAATAAACCACCAGACGGCCTTACGCGCCTTTAAGCTTTCCAGGATGGAAGCTGCTGGTAACACCAACGGCTGGCCCTTCCCATCCCGTAATTGTTGGAGAAAGCGTTGTACCATCCGTTCACTTCCCTTAAATCCCTGAGCTTTTATTTCTTCCCAGAGTTGATGCCCATCGTGTTGACCCGCCTGCCACCTTTCCAGAATGTAAGCGGCATAACGGTCAAAAATACTACCCCTTTTTGGTGACAGTTCAGTTTCAGGAAAAGCCGGAGCTTTTAAGAATTTACGCACTGTTCGCTCTGCTAGACCAGTGCGCCTAACAATTTCGAATTGGGTGAGCCCGGCCTTGCGCAATTGCACTACCTGTTGATAGCGTGCCACTCGTTCTTCCCTTTTGGCTAAGCTTTTGCGCTCAGTCTGATGAGAAGGCTCTACTTTCCAACTGGCTGGGTGGGGTAGCTCTTTGGCTGGGATTGGTGGGATTGAAGCCAATTGTTCAGCTATGCCTAAATTTGGTTTCCAGTGTTTAGCCAAGCGGGCCAATAACAATTCAACCTGTTCGGACAGATTGCGGACGATGTGAAATCTATCGGCCACCTGGATAGCCTGGGGTGCACCCTGAGTAGCAGCTAAAGCATATTCACTAGCCCGGTCGCGACTAATCACTTCAATTTGAGGATGTTCAGCCAACCACTCTTTAACTGTTTTAGCCGAACGATCAGCTAAAAGGTCTACCACTTTATGACTTTGCAGATCAACAATGATGGTGCCATAATTAACCCCTTTTTTCCAACTCCAATCATCAATCCCGATCTTTTTGAGGGGAGTTGGCGGCACATCGGGCGGGATGGCAGTGGGCTTTTTAGGGGTAAGCAAGCGTAGCAGAGTATCGGGGCTAGTGGGCATCGCCAGTTTATTAGCCAGAGCGGCCCCAGTTTCACCCCCTAAAACCAAAGCGATTTGTAAAAGGGTTTGGCTCAAGCGGGTAGTACGTTGAGCGTAAGGCTTGGTTAAGCTGGGGAAACGTTCGGAGAAGATCCGCCGCACACAGCTTAGATTATCACAATAAAAACGTCTGACCAGCAGTTGTAGTTGAAAACGCTGACCATTGAGGGGTAAAGCAGCCAGGGTACGCCGATAGCGACTTTGGACACGTTTGGCGGGGACTAAACAGAGGGGACACGCTACCGTAATAGCTTTCGAGTGAAAGGTACCCTGCACCAACCGTTCGCTTACTTGTATATTTTCTGTTTCAAAATCAGTTAAGCCGGGCAAGAAAAACATATATATGTCACCACCTATCACAGAATTTTTATCCTGTTATTTACGTACCAGCTACAGCAAAGTTGCGGAAGAGCCTTTCTTATTATCGCTCAACACCATCTAAGAAAAGTATCAAAACATATTTGAAACATTTACGAGGAATAATAAAGACCCGCAAAGGAGCGAGTGCCGGAGAATTAATAGCCCAACTAAACCCTATAATACGAGGCTGGGCAAACTATCACCGACATGCGGTCAGTAAAAAGGTTTTTAGTTACACAGACCACCAACTCTTCCAAAGTTTATGGCAGTGGGCCAAACGGAGACACAGAGGCAAAAATACTAATTGGATAAAAGAGAAATACTTTCATACAATAGGTAATCGGCACTGGGTCTTTAGTGGGGAAATAGAAGGACGGGAGGGTAAAATGCGTCCAATCCAACTATTTAAAGCCAGTAGCATACCAATCAAAAGGCATGTCAAAATTCAAAGCAAAGCAAATCCCTATGACCCCCAATGGGAAACGTACTTTGAAGAGCGGTTGGACCTGAAAATGGTCAACAACCTCAGAGGCAAACGGAAACTGCTTTACTTATGGAAATTGCAAGAGGGTATTTGCCCAGTTTGTGAGTAGAAGATAACCAAACTAAGTGGGTGGCACAGCCACCATAAAGTTTGGCGGGTCCAAGGTGGCACAGACGGAGCAGAAAACCTGGTATTGCTACATCCCAACTGTCACAGGCAATTGCACAACCACCCTGAATTAACCGAGGCAAAGCTGCGTCCCTCAAACAGGGGCGTTAGAAAGGCTTGAGCTACTTGCTGGGAAACTGGCATGAGTAGTTCTTAGGGGGCTTGGGAGCAGTAATGCTCCCCGGCTACCCGGACAACAACCAGTTCAGTCCGCGGCTGGCTGACCTGAGCGACGCACGTTACTGGCGGCTGAATTATGACACCAATTACGGTGCTTTAGAGGGAGTAGCCCGGCACAAAGTCAATACCAACCTGATTACCCAGAATTGGGATGACATCTTGCGGGTGGCAGGCTCCCTAAAACTGGGCACGATCACACCTACCGAGTTAATGCGCACCCTCCACGGAGGTGGGCGGGCCTCCACTCTGGGTCGGGCGATTGGCGAGCTTGGTCGGTTATGCAAAACTCTCTACATTTTGACTTATATTGATGATGAAGGCTATCGGCGGCGGATCCTGACCCAGCTAAACCGGGGCGAAAGTCGCCATACCATGGCCCGGGTGGTATTTCACGGAAGACGGGGTGAGTTAAGGCAACGCTATCGAGAAGGACAGGAAGATCAACTGGGTGCCCTGGGTTTGGTGGTAAATATGTTGGTGTTATGGAACACCATTTATATGGATGCCGCTCTTAACCAGATACGCCTGGAAGGAAAGATTGAGGTTAAACCAGAGGATGTCGCTCGGCTTTCACCACTTGGCTTTGAACACTGTAATCTGCTTGGTCGCTATCACTTCAGCGTACCAGAGTACATTCAGCAAGGTCAACTTCGTCCCCTTCGCAATCCGGCTGACCCTAATGACTGAGCTATAAACTCTGCACTCACTTAGAATTAGGGGAGGCTAAGAGTTAGCTAAACAGAACATATGTTTGATGCGGTGAAACCTGTTCCACTGCTACTCAAGGGCGTCGTACTGCTGCTGAGAGTTCGTTACTGCCGCCACATTTTTTTCCGACCACTTAATGAGTGCGGCGATTGGTTCAATTAAGGTTTGTCCCAGGGGAGTTAAAGCGTACTCCACTCGTGGGGGAACTTGAGCATAGATGGTACGTTGCACCAACCCGTCCCGTTCTAATTCTCGCAGAGTTTGTGTCAGCATTTTTTGAGAAATCCCCCCGACTTGGCGTTGGAGTGCGGTAAAGCGTTGTGGCCCATTTTCGAGCAATTTAATAATAAGGGTAGCCCACTTATTAGCAATTAAATCTAAAACGTGCCGGGTCGGACAACTGGCATCATAGACGTTTGAAAGGAGTGTTTTCATTGAGTAACTTTCTTACTTTGGAGTAACTATACCACTTTTCGGTGCCTTCTTGCAATTTGAAGGCTACTCTCTTATAGTAACTATCAGAAGCCAGGTTGTCAATCTCCTGCTTCTGCCGTATAAACCACCTGGGCGCAGTCGCCTGCTGTGACCGAACTATATAATATAGTGGTCAGTTATAAATATAAATCAGAAAGGTTTTTATTATGTATGCACTTACCGGGGCCAGCGGTCAGCTTGGTCAACTTGTAGTCAAACACCTTTTAACCCACATTCCGGCTAACCAGATCATTGCCACAACTCGCACCCCTGAGCGGTTGGCCGATTTCTCTGCCAAAGGTGTTGTGGTACGCCAAGCCGACCTGGATGATCCAGTCAGTTTATCGTCGGCCTTCGCGGGTGCTACCCGCTTGCTTATAATCAGCACTGACACGATTGGCAAACGCTTCCACCAGCACCACGCCGCCATAAAAGCTGCCGTCAGTGCCGGGGTCAACCATATCCATTATACTTCAGCTCCGGCTGCCGACCCCAATTCCCCTAATCCGATTGTGGCCGAACATGGTCAGACCGAAGCGGTTCTGGCGGCTACAGGGGTGAAGTGGACGGCTTTGCGTAACAATCTGTATAGCGATTTTTTGCCTGGAATGCTTGGCCCACTGCTGGACGATGGCAAGCTGTTCAGTCTAGCTGGCGACAGTAAACCGATCTGGATTAGTCGGGAAGATTGCGCCCGAACCGCAGCCGATCTGCTGGCGGGCGACGGCACTATCACCGGCCCGGTAGATGTTACCGGCCCGGAGGCCCTCGGCCTGACCGAATTAGCCGAACGGCTGTCGAGTTTGACAGGTCAGACGGTGGTTCGCCAGGTGCTGACCGAAGAAGAATTGAAGAACTATCTCCGCGCTAAGGGCTTGCCAGAGCAGGCAGTCGGTTTTCTGCTTGGTGTGCTAAGTTGGATTACAGGCGGCGATTTTGCGACGGTAACGGATTTGGTAGAGCGGGCGACGCGTAGCCGACCAGTTTCGATTGATGAGACGCTGCGTTCCCTGGTGCTTACTCGCGTTGCACCATAATTGGAACACAAAGAGTCGCTAGCACCTAAAATAGGGTAAAATAGTCTAGAAAATGGTCTTTTTAAGCTGTTTTGATAAAACTTTAGCGGTAAACAGTGAAAAGTTGCATTTTCATTTATCCTTTCACAACAGCCTAAAGTTTCTTACCGACTCTTTGTGCTCCAATTATGGTGCAACGCTATTATCA
>Ga0209512_1001596_pt1 | contig 27218 bp, 15 predicted proteins | sample frozenSSSSmetaG_FD_184142 | JGI IMG/M metagenome (GOLD analysis project Ga0209512, IMG submission 184142) | Glacier valley bacterial and archeal communities from Borup Fiord, Nunavut, Canada, to study Microbial Dark Matter (Phase II) -... | ecosystem: Environmental > Aquatic > Freshwater > Ice >...
CAGGATTATGGGCCTTGGTGTAAAAATAGGCTCCTATGATTCCCAACGTCCCAAAAAGTACAACCCATTTCCATTGACGGCGCAATAAGAAAATGATTTTCTTAAAATCAAATTTTTCTTCTTCTTCTTTGTTGAATAAATCAATGCTATTCGTATTGTTCATTGTATAAATTTCAATATGTGATAATATAGATAGATGATAAATAATGGTCAACGATAGAGATTCCCATTTTATAACTACAGCCAGCGACCCTCTGTAATTACTATTTCAATACAAAACCCAGCACAGCCAGAAGTATCGACATAGAAGAAAACATGAGTGAGTAAGTCTGGCTATTTAATTGGAAATTTTTGTATTTGTCAGGTTGTACAATTATGTAATCGTTGGGTTGCAGGTAGAATGCTTCAGATAGATAGGCGTTTTTAGAACTAAGGTCGAGCATGTATGATTTATTGCCTTCAGGAAATATCCTTACAACCATTACTTTATTGATTGAAGCAAAATCGGTATTTCCGCTGGCCAATGCCAATGCCTCAATTACAGTAATGGAGTTGTTGTAGTTATAATAAGCCCCTGGGTTTCTGACTTCGCCTGTGACTGTAATTTTAAAATTCAAGAGTTTAACTTTTACAATAGCATCGTTTAGAAATTCGTCAGCTTTTGTTTGAACAATGGCTTCAATCTTAGAGATAGGAACTCCGGAAACTTTTAGTTTGCCAAGCATCGGTAGTTTGATATTCCCATCTGAGTCGATTTCAAATCCATATAGGTAAGCACCGCTGGGGGTCGTGTACTTTTGATATCCTTGCCCCCCGCTTGCTTCCATGTTTGATTCTGGATTAAACAGTATGTTCACTTCAGGGTTCATCGATTTAATGCTTATGTACAATATATCGCCGGCTTTCAATATATACTCCGTAGTAATGCCTTTAATAAATTCGTTGTTTGAGGCATCTTTTAAATAAATCAAATCCTTGCTGCTGCGGCACGAGAAAAGGATGATCAACGATAAAATAAAAAATAATTTTTTATAATGTTTCATACTTAATTAAAATTGTTAAAAGTTAATATATTTTATTGACCATCACCTACAAATACAACCTTTACAGTTTTTAATAGGATAATCAAATCCAGCTTTAATGACCATGTATCGATGTACTGCATATCAAGTTTCATCCATTGCTCAAACGGAATATTATTCCTTCCTGAAACCTGCCAGATGCAGGTTATTCCGGGCTTCATGCTTAACCGGCGGGTTTGCCACCTTTTGTATTGTTTTACTTCTGAAGGGATTGGCGGGCGTGGGCCGACAACCGCCATATCACCTCTTAGAACATTGATAAATTGAGGTAATTCATCCAATGAAGTTTTGCGCAAAAACCGTCCGATGCTTGTAACTCTTGGGTCATTCTTTATCTTAAATACAGGGCCTTCCTGTTCGTTTTTGCTCATCAATGATGCCTGCATTTTTTCAGCATTTACATCCATCGTCCTGAATTTAAAACACACAAAACGCCTTCCATTGAGCCCAATTCTTTTTTGCAGGAACATTACCGGGCCTCCATCTAATTTTATCAGAAATGCAATAACTAGCATAATGGGCGATAAAATAATTAGTAGAGATAGTGAAAATGTAAAATCAATTAATGTTTTAAGTTTAAGGGCAAGGTAATTATCCGGTGTATTTCTAAATGTAAGAAATGGCATTTGGTTCAAAAATGACATAGTAGATTGCATTTTAACAAAACTCAACAGTTGTGATTGCATTCTGAAAACTACACCTACCTCAGCACATTCGTAAATGAACTTCTGAATTTCATTTTGATCAAAAAAACTTTTACAATAAATTACTTCATCAATCGTCTTTTCATCGATTAATGTAGAAAGCTCATGTTGATAAGGCAATACCGTATAATGCCTTTTGTATTTTGCTTTAATATATGCATCGTCTGACATGATCGCCCAAATTCTATACCCCCAATCTGTGGTTGCAATTAAACGATCAATAAAATAATCGGAATCTTTATCTGCTATAATTAATATCAATCTGCTATTCATCCCTTTTCTACGAACAAATTTCATGGTTGCAGATAAAATGAACTTAAACGAGTACAATGCTATTAAATTCAAAAAGGCGAAAGCTGATAAAACTAACCTGGAAATTGTATCCAGGTCTAATATTACTATGGCAGTAAAGAGAAGAATATTTCCAACTATTATAGCAGTTAAATATTCTATAAATAAAGTTGAATACATATTCAATCGGCCAATGCGCCCTAAATTGGATTGATCAAGAATTAAAAGCCAAAGGGGAGCTATAATAAATGAAATAATATTATATTCATTATGATCATTTTGAATTGGCTTGAACAACTGGATGATCCATATTGCCCCATAAAAGCAGACAAGGGTCAAAACAACCTGAAAAGCTACACTTAATTTCTCAAGAATGGGTTCTCTTTCCTTAATCATAACATTTAGATTAAAACGTTGTTTTATTTACGAATCATGGGATTCAATGATTGAATAAAAATGAGGTGGAATATTAAAATTCTTTGGCTATGTTATGGACCGTTGACTATTCAGTATTAACGTGAGCTCGAAATAAGGGGCATGTTCTTTAAAGGCAAGCCGCAAAGTAACAGATCACCAAAGTTATAAAGCATTTTACCCCTCATTTAAAGAATAATTTCTACTATAATAGAACACCGTAATTGCTAATTGACGCCTGTTTTTACTTGGGAATTTTAAGGCTCTGTTACTTTGCGGCTTTTGCCTTTTATTAACATTCCCCTTATTTAAAGCTCATGTTAATAAAAGGCTAAATCCTCTTTCTATATGATATGTAAATATAAATGTTTTAGGAGACACAAAGATTTCCGGCAAAACATTAGACGAAAGTATAATGATCCGGAAAGGATTAAATTCTAAAAAGATGATCTGGAACTTAATATTTTACATCATCATACAGGAAATCCTACAGTTACTCACATTTTCAGTGTTATAACATAAAGTTTGAACCTATATGATGTAAATTGAAGAACCAAAATCAGCTTTTTAAACTGCAATAGAAAAGGATAAAATATCTTTTCTAAATTTCTAATTTGATTCCTCTGTTTAAAATTCCTTTCAGTTATTTAATTGCCTGATAAAAGAAAGGTCCAAAAGATTGATCAAGATTGCCCCCCAATTAATTATTCTCGTGAACTTTTAGATAAGCCGAAAATAACATTCCGGTTTAAACCTTAAATTGCTATAAAGACGAACTATTGAACTAAATTTATCAAATACCTATTGGGGTTGTCCATAGAACTTACACCTAATTTTGTAAGCTACCAAAGCCATAAAAAAGGCTTTAAATATTTAACCTGCCCAACTGATGTTTTGATTCGATATAAATTGATAAAACAATGACCTGATTGAATTCTAAAATTAATTCTAAATGTTACTTCAAATATAAGATTTATTTTTAGAAAAACAAGACATCTGCCAAGATTATAATTATTTGTTTTCAGGCTATATAATAATTTCAAAATATGTATTTTCAATTTTCAATCAACCAAAAAAGAAAATGCGGGAGGCTTTCAGTGGGGTTTTGTATCAGCTGATGTATATTTAACCTTAGCTTGATTTAATATTGACATACAATAGCTTGTCTATCAATCAAATCAAGGTTCACGGAAGATTTCTTCGAAAATAAGAATATACAATCAGGGCTGAACGAAAAATGGGTCATAAAATTCCCGAAGCTTTGATAACTGGTTTATCTTTCTTATCTCCCCCAATCATTCAACTTTTTTTTTAAAATTATAACTACACCTTGAGCAGCTATGAATTTCAATTCCCATGCCTGTTTTTTCTGAGTTGGATGTAATAGATGCTGCTACAATATTTACATATCTGTTTTACTTCTGTTTTATTTCTATTGTATCTCTGTTTTGTATAATATGTATTATATACATATTATACAAAACAGAGATACAATAGAAATAAAACAGAAGTAAAACAGAGGTAGTCTTTGAATAAGGGCCCGATAACTGTTAAGCCTTTTTCTGATAACCTGAAAAAAATTACTATAAAGTTCAAGGGGTTTAATTTAGAAGAGTTAAATATTTATAAAGATAAATACTGAAAATAATCGTTCAAAGTAATGGAGGAAAGGCAATTACTGAAACAATCAGGCCATTATTTTAATGGGCCCTAATTATTGAGCTCAGGTTAAATATACAAATCCAGTTTAAATTATCTTACATCAAATTATATTTATTACATCTAAATCACGTTGAATATTATCAAAATACATACAACAGATACAATCATAAAGAATTGAAATTACAGGAAAGGGCATTTCATAAAAAAGGCCCGCTCTGCATGTGCAAAACGAGTCTTTTTTAGGATGATTGGTTTGAATTTTTGTACCAATTCATTTTATAATAACAAAATACACCAAACACTCAGACAATAGGTTCAGTTTACTTCAATCCTCTACGTTTCAGTAAAGGCTCAATAGAGGGCTCCTGACCGCGGAAGTTCTTGTAAACAACCATACCTTCATCTGAACCTGATTTGGTGAGCAGGTGGCGGAATTTGGCAGCATATTCAGGATTAAAAATATTACCGCTCTGTTTGAAGGCATCGAATGCATCGGCATCGAGTACAGCAGCCCAAATATAAACATAGTATCCGGCTGAATAACCTCCCGAAAAAATGTGTGAAAAATAGGTGCTACGGTAACGAGGTTCAATTTCTGGAATCAAGCCGATTTTATCCATCGACGCTTTTTCAAAAGCTTCCACATTTCCTTCAAAAGCTTTGGTATGCCAGTCCATGTCGAGCAACGAAGCTGCCAGGTATTCAACGGTTTCAAAGCCCTGGTTGAACTGGGCGCTTTTTTCAAGTTTGGCAATCAATTCTTCAGGAATAACTTCGCCCGTTTGGTAATGTTTGGCATACATACGAAGAACTTCAGGCTCTGATGCCCAGTTTTCCATGATTTGTGATGGAAGTTCTACGAAGTCGCGTGCCACATTTCCTGCGGTGCGGCGATAGGGTCCATCGGTAAACAATGAATGGAGTGCGTGCCCGGCTTCGTGAAACAAAGTGGTTACTTCCTCGAAGCTTAAAAGTGCAGGAACATCGCCGGCCGGGCGGGTAAAGTTACAAACGATGGAAACCACTGGGGTCACCATTTTTCCATTTTTATAGGATTGATCGCGGAATCCAGTACACCATGCACCGTTTCTTTTACCTGGGCGTGGGTGGAAATCCATATAGAAAATGCCTATATGTTTTCCATCAGCTTCCTGAACTTCGTAAGCAATGGCTTCTTCATTATAAACTGGAAGGTCAGTGCGTTTGATAAATTTAATTCCATATAGCTTGTTGGCTGTGTAAAACAAACCTTCACGCACATTGTCGAGCGTGAAATAAGGTTTCAGTTGAGCTTCGTCGAGGTCATATTTAGCCTTGCGAACTTTTTCGGCATAATACCACCAATCCCACATGGCAAGTTTGAAGTTTCCACCTTCTTTGTCAACCATTGCCTGCATATCGGCACGTTCAGCTTTGGCTCTTTCGAGGGCAGGAGTCCATAGTTTTATCAAAAAGTCGTTAATGTTTTCAGGCGTCTTGGCCATATTCACATCCACCGTGTAGGCAGCATGATTGGCATAACCGAGCAATTTGGCGCGCTGATCGCGTAGTGTTACAATCTTTTCGATTACTTGCTTGTTGTCAAATTCGTTGTTATTATTGCCTCGGTTGATATATCCCAGGTACAAATTTTCACGCAGGTTCCGATTTTCAGCATATTGAAGGAAAGGGAGCATGCTCGGTTTTTGAAGGGTGAAAACCCATTTCCCTTCCATGCTATCTGCTTTTGCCACTTCAGCAGCAGCAGAAACCACATCGGCAGGTAGCCCCTTGAGGTCACCTTCGTTGTCAATCACCAGTTTGAATGTTTTGTAGGTTTCGGCCAGCGTATTCTCTCCAAATTTAAGTTCAAGCATCGAAAGTTCATCATTCAATTTGCGAAGTTCAACTTGCTTGTCATCAGGCAGATTGGCGCCGTTGCGATCAAAATCGCGATAGTATTTTTCCACCACGCGCAACTGCTCGGCATCCAAATTGAGGTCAGTTCGTTTTTCATATACCGCCTTTACACGTTTAAACAAATCTTTGTTCAACATGATGTTGTCGCGGTGCGTAGACAGCTTAGGGGTTAGTTCGCGGGCCAGAGCTTTCATCTCATCGTTGGTATTGGCCGAATTAAGGTTGAAAAAGACATTGGTTACCTTGTCGAGCGAATAGCCTGATTGATCGAAAGCCAGGATGGTATTGTCGAAAGTAGCTTCTTCCTTATTGTCAGTAATAAATTTTATATCAGCAATTTGGTCAGTAATTCCTTGCTCGGTAGCAGGCATATAATGTTCAACCTTAATTTTGTCAAAGGGCGGAACCTGAAAGGGCGTGGTGTACTCGGTGAAGAAAGGATTACTCATGTCTTTTTTTTGTTCTTGAGTTGTTTTACAGGAACTTGTAATGATTGCCAATGCAATAAATGATAAACCGATTTTTTTCATGTATGTACTATTTTTGATATTTAAAGTTCGTTTAATTCTGAAATATTGTTGAATGTTATTCGGCTGGCAATATAGAGATTATGCATCGTTTCAAATATGATAAAAGTCGTTAATTTGGATGCAACATGATTTATTTCAGAAAAAGAAAATTGGTTCAGAGCATCAGGTCTTTCAAATTATAATAGATTAACCCAGGGCCTATGAAAAATGGGAACAGTTCACAGTTCAAATTCCAGGTTGTCGCTCAAACAAAGGGTTGATTGTTTTATGAAAATTTCTGCTTAGTTATTTGTTTGAATGCATAATATTTTGTAACACTATAAGAGTATGAACATTAACCCGGAAGCCCGCCGTGACTAGAAAATTGACAAAGCCGGTTTCTTTTTTACACTTTCTTTTGGACCCTGCGCCCCCTAAAAATGCTTAACCACCACTTATATTTTATACTGCCCAACCATCGGAATGGGTTCTGCTACTACCATAGAACTTGTTTGTGTAATACTTCTGTAATATAGCTGTATTGTATTAGTATCAAATAATACAGCGACAGTATAGTTATATTACAGAAGTATTACAGAAACAAATTCTATGGTATAGGCCCATGAGTATTCCAGTATAGGTAAAAAGGAGTGAAAGGTATTTTAGGGGGATAAAAGAAAGGGGAAATCCTGCGAATCGGGGCAGTAGGCCAGAGCTTTTCAGGAAATGGTAATTAGTACTCGGGAATGATGGTGAAGGGGCAAAAACAAGACAGGTCATTTGACAGCCACAGAAATTGAACTAACCTGCCATATAGGTTTTCACAGGAAAAGAAACAGGCAAAGAATTTTTGATAAAAGCATTGAAAATTTCTTCAAGATTACTATTGGGGCGGGCTTTTTTAACACTTTACCTTGAATTGAACAGCCCAGGTTACGGCTGTTTAATTCAAGGTAAAGTGTTGATAACTATATAACTTGTATAGATTAAGTGTATTTCCGTACATTTCACTTTTGCCATAGCCATGCATTATATATTATCATAATATTTAATGCATGGCTATGGCAAAAGCTTTTTTTGGCTCTACACCCATAATATAATGGGTTACTTCATTTCAAAGCAGATGGTTGGGTCAATAGGGTAGCGGCCAAAATTCTCACCATAAATCGCCAGTCCACCGGGAAGGGCAGCATCAACCTCAAAACGGATCAGTAAATCTTTTCCTTCACTTTGCCGGATGACGGAAGTTGGAAGAGTGGCCTCAACCAGGTAACCATACGAACCTGCTTCTTTCAGTGTCTTGTCCTTTTTTTGCGAGTTCCATGAAAGAATCCCGCGATGGTCAGCCGGGTCGTCTTCAAGGTTAAAGGAACCAAGGCAGGTGTTGTTGACAAAAATCTTCACCATCCCAGGGAATTTTTTCTCGTCGGTCATTGGATATGAATTTGGGTTAAGACTGGGATCGTTTGTTCCTTTGCCAGTCATATAATCGCCTTCAATCTTAGGTAAACCCTCTTTGTCTTTCCCAAACAATTGTTTGGCCGACAACTCTGCAATAATCCTGACTGATGAAAGCGCATCGGCTTTTATAGAGGCGGGAAGTGCAACTTTATACTCAAAAAAGCCTGATCCTGTGCCATTTACTTTTAGTCCATCGAGAACATTCCATTGTTTTTGAGTCCATTTTGCTTGGGTGAAGGTGTTGGGTGCAAAACGTACGAGTGTAATCTGTTTGCCCCCGAGTACTCGGGGCTTAATTGTTTCGTTGCGCGGCGAGGGTCCATTTGACACCTTGAAGGTGGTGAAATTACGGGCCAAGACTTGTCCCGAAGGAGTTTGCAGGCTCATGCGCAGAATGGCAACAGATTGTTTGGCAGGCATCTGAATGGATAATTTGCCAATTTCTTTGGTCATCCATGGCGTGTAAGGTGCATTTAACGAATAGTTTGAATACACTTCAAATTGTCCAAGATTGTCCCATCCGCATAATTCAGCTTTGACAATCAGGTTGGTAGCTGCAAGTTGGTCATTCAGAACAGATAAATGAACAGGAACCTCCATTTTTGCCGAGGGCAATACATTTTGACAGAGTTCACTTCCGGTGCTGATATAATACGGGTTGTGCAGATCATTGAGGGTCATTCCAGGCATCAATTCTTCTATACCTGTAAATTTTTGAGTACGGTCGAACCGGAAGTAGCCATTCCATTCGTTGATCACATCGTGATGTTCGGTGTACAGCCAGCCGCACATCTTGGGGTGCATCCTGAATTCGTTCATCATGATATGGTAATCCCAGCTATAGTCCACATCACCGGTGCTTCCTTCGTAGCCCCAGACGTTCCCGCATTCGCTGTTGAACATTGGTTGATTGCCTTGTGTATTGCCGCCTATGTAGTTCCATTTCGAACCAGAATAGGTTTTGGTATCAATGTCATCGAGTTCTTTCTTCCATGCATAACCTGGCAGGTAGGCATGCCATGTGTTGATGTCAGTCACCACGTGGTCGTTGTTGCAGGCTGAGTTATCTTCAATTAAACGGCTTGGATCGAGGCTTTTTGCCTTTTTATATACATCGGCAACCCATGCCCGTGTCTCGGGATAATAAGCCTTTTTACCATCTTTTGTTGAGAACAGTCCCCATGTTTCATTGAACAAGACCCATGAAAAGATGGCAGGGTGGTTGTAGTCGCGCTTAATCATACCACGCATGGCAAATTCGGATTCCTTCTGCATGTCGGCATCGGGTTCACCCCATGAATTGGGGACATCGGCCATGATCAGCAGTCCCAGTTTATCGGCCCAGTATAGTTTGCGGGGAACTTCAACTTTAATGTGAATGCGGTTTCCGTTCAGTCCGATTTGTTTGGACATAAGAATTTCATTTTTCATAAATTCGTCACTCGGAAAGGTATAGAAACCATCAGGATGATAAGACTGATCGAGTGTTAGCTGCAAATAAATGGGTTTATTGTTTAAAGCCACATAAGGATAATCGCTTCCGGGAAGTTTGGATACGCTAATTTTCCGCATTCCAAAATAAGTAGAAACTTTATCTAACTCTTTCCCATCTTCAGCGAGGGACACCTCCGTTTCATACAAAAATGGATCTTCGAGGTTCCAAAGATGCTTATTGGGTATAGGAATTTCGAATTGAGCAGTTTGGTCGCCTTTCTTAATTTGGGCAGTGAATGTTTGGACATTGCCGGTGTTGAATTTTACCTTGACTTCAATATTTTTTCCTGCCGGTTGGTTTAAAGCAATTTCAACTTTTACTTTGTTGTTATCAATATCGGGCGTAAAATGGATCATGTCGGTGAAGTTACTTCCACGAGCTTCCAGATAAACGGTTTGCCAGAAGCCTTTTACATCACCATAACCTTGTTTTCCAAATAGTTTAAATGGAAGGTTTGAGTCATCCACTTTAAAAACCAGGTTTTGCTCGCTTCCCCAGGTGACATTGGATGTCAGTTCAAATTCGAAAGGTGTATATCCCCCGCGATTCGAACCCTTGGATTGGCCTGCAAACCATCCTGTAGTTGTCCAGTCGCTTGCGCCAACTACCACGAAGATCCGCTTGTTTTTCCATGTCTCAGGAATTTTCACTTTGCGGGCATACCAGGCAATGTCAGCTTCGTTGGCTACTTCGGAAAGTTTACTGCCCCAGGGAAATGGAACCAGAATCTGTTTGGTGAAGGAAGAAGGATTTTCGAACCACTTTTGAGTTTCGCCAACATTTTGTTTGTCGAACATGAAATTCCAATACCCGTTGAGGTTCATCCATTCGGTACGCATATGGTCAGGACGCGGGTGCTCTGGTAAGGGGATGTTTGTAAGCGACAGGATTTGGCCATTTACCAATAGGGAAAATGATAAAACGGCTGTAAATAGTATCAGGAAACGTTTCATTGGTTGGTTCAGTTAAGTAAATTTTATATTAAGGAAGCAGCGAAATACGGCTTTCGAAAACTTGCAGTTAGGGACTCGTTGTTTTAATTTTTTGTTCAAATTCTTCTATTAATTGTCTTTCAAGGTTTCTATTTTCAAACCAATGAAAAGGTGATTTAAAGTCATGAAGTCCATAATAAGTAATGTTGATTAAAACGTCTTGGTTGTCATATAATAGGACTATTTGTCGATTCCAATTTGACGAAAACCAACGTCCAGATGGATTCGCTATAATCAATTGTTGATCATGTGTTAAAATTTTCCAACCAAGTTGTTCAACTACTTCCAAGGTAAATTCAATGTTTTGTTCTTTTAATACTCCTTGAATTTTTCTCAATTTGTTAAGGTTCAAAACTGAATAAAGCAAAAGCCCACTAAATAGCAACGTTACGATTAACAATATTGTCGCATAGAATAAATTGCCACCGTTTTTGAATTGTGCGAATAAAAATAGTCCTGATGAAAAAGGAAAAAAAACAATAAGTACAGCATAAAAGATAAAGTTTAAGATTTGTTCTATCATCCACGTCTTTGTTACAAGTCGATTTTTAACTTTTGATTTTTCAATATCAATTTTATCATTTATCATGGATGTCCTTTTTTTTACAATGACCGATAACTAGCAAATAAACACATGTTTATCGTGCTTTCTATTCTGTTGCACTATTAGTTCCAAAGGTATACAATCATAATCAGTCCGGCAATTATTTATGGATAAATATTCTATCAAAGGATTGTCGAAGTGGAATTATTGCTTCATAGCTTTTGGGGATGATCCTGTGAAGGATCATATCCCCTCATAAGTTATTCTCTCAAATCTCATATGTACCATCATGGCGAACTTGTTTCAGCGATTCTTTTTCACGTGTAGCTTTATTAATTCGTCACTTCATTGCAGTTCTCAAGGTTACTAAGGTAGGGGGCTGCAGTGGTGACTCGGTTTGTGATTAGGTTAAGAGTAATTAATTGCCTGGGAGTCAACATAACAGATATTCGCTGCAACAAATTTATTCTTTTATTTTTATACTGTCATTATACAGTACCTCTGGATCCAAATCAGCTTCATTTTCCCATTCTATGGTGTCAAAGCTCAATCTGACGGTATTAAACTTTGATATATCCCTAAGTTCTTGAAAAATCCCTTTATCTAAATAGGGGTTCATATCAAATTGACGTTTTTCACCATTGGAAAAAGTCAGAATGAGATTGTAATTATTGATTGGTTTTACTCCTCTTACAGCTAAATACATAATTGTTTATTTTAAGGGTTCGATTGAAAATGGTTTTTCTCCATTTTGGCACAATGCCCAATCTGCGATCAGTTCTTCTTTATGAATCTCAATCCAGGCAAATACAAGTCTTAATTGTTTTGAAGGTAACTCTCCCTGCAATAATTCAAAAGTATGAAAATTAATAACTGAAACAAAGTCTTGATAATAAACGTGAATATGCGGGGGATTATGTTCTTTTGGAGCATAATACATTCGAATAATAATTCCGAAAAACATTGATAAAGTTGGCATGTTCAATTTATTTTACGCAAATATACAAATCAAAATATGAGATCGCAAATAATCTTAAAATGAACAACTTGAAGTAATTAAATGGCTTACTTAATATTTTTCAGAAACAATGTTTTGGGATCATTATAAAACTTCACAAAATCCTGTTCTGAGGGGCTTCCTTTGTGGGGTCCGTAAGCTTTTTCCTTGGGATGATTGTAGGCGTTTCGCCAAACCAACACATAGGACATGTTATAGGGGCGCAAGGTTTCAAGCAGCACGGTTGTCCACCAGTCCGAGTCTGTTGCAATGGGGCCGCCAACTTCTGTTACAGCCACTATTTTGCCTTTATCGGCTCCAATCTTTGATACCATTTTGGCACAATTTTCCAAGGTGGCCGAATATCCAGGTCCCTGGTCATACAAATCGAAGCCAACCAAATCAATCAGGTCATCTCCAGGATAGCGCTCCAGGTAATCTGCCTCATAAGCAAAACGGTCGGTAGAGTAGGAGTATAGAAGATGATGCAGGTTTTTTGTCTCGCGCAAGTAATTGACCGTAAAGCGCCAAAGGGCCTTGTAGTCATCTACCGAACAGAGGTCTTTTCCCCACCAGAACCAGCTACCGGTATGCTCGTGGAAGGGTCGGAACAGTACAGGAATCATCGTTCCCTGATCGGTTTTCAGGCTTTGCATAAAGGTAGCCAGCTTGTCGAGGTACTGTTTGTACAGTTCGTGTTTTTCGCCACCGGGAATAATTGATGCTACGGTCTTTTTTGAACTTAGATCCCAGGTTGACCCTCCTGTGAGGGGATTACGGAAATGCCACGAGATGGTGTTAATTCCACCTTCCTTGTTTACTTTTTTGATCCAGCTGGTAATGTTATCGAACTTGACCGAATCCAGACTATAGGCATTGCCAAGCTCCAGATGGCCCAATTCCCAGCCAAAGACAACCGGAAAGTCACCGCAAACTTCTTTCACGTCCGAGCGACCTTCAACATCGTACCAGTTAGTTCCGTAGGCAAGGTCGTCCTGGTGGCCAAACATCATTCCTTTAGTCTGAAGTTGGAGCATTTTTTGATACAGTTTAACTGTCTCTGGAGTTGCTTTCGGATCAGAAGGAATCGGTTTCCCTGCCTGTACTGCCATTCCGGCGCAGAGAAGTAAAATGATGAATAGGTTTTTCATTTGTTATTTGTTTTATTTTGATTGACTGTTTTCTTTGAGGGGCGTGCTATATATTTCGCCCCAATGATTTTTATATTAAAAACGTTTGATCAAAGTAAGCTTATTTTTTTTCATCTTCTCACCTTCTAATTTTCACACTTTCTCATCCTCCCACTTTCACTTTAATTGAATACAAATGTATTCACAGATTCTGCTTTTAGCAGCAGTTCAGCCTTGCCATTATTTGATTTGGATAAGTTTTTCAATGTTTCCCAGTTATTGGCTTGTGTGGTGACGGTGGCGTCAATTGCCTGAGAATCGAATCCTGATACATCTACAGTTACCGCTTCTTTTTTCATGTTGATTAGTTGCAGAATCCGGCTACCATCAGGACGAATGGCTCCAATTGACAACACCTCAGGATTGGAACTGATTGAATTGACAATCTGGGTGCCTGTATTGAGAAAATCAACCTGATGGCGGGTCATAAAGTAGGAGGGATACTTAACCTTGAGGTCAGCAGACATGATTTCGTAATTGTTTTGCCATGTCCAGTAGAGCGAGACTTCCACCTGGGCATATTTCATCATCCTATGCGATATTTTGGCAAAGCGAAGAGCGTAATACCAACTTTTATTCATGTCCTTTACTTTCCACGACATGGCATCGAAACCCAGTTCGCTGCACCATACCTCTTTGTTCCATGCTTTTCCGAAACCAGCTACGCGTTCAAATTCGTTGTCAGGCATTTCTTCTGACCACCAGCTATGAAAACATAAGGGGCCAAGGTATTTCCAAATGGTAGGATCAGCCATGATTTGGGTGGCAAATTCAACTGTTCCTTTGGTTTGTGCGGTATCAGCCAACAGGAATTTGGTTTTAAGGCCCGCTTCTTCGAATTTAGGGCCTGCTTTTTTTATAAAAGCGATGGTAGCTTCTGGAGAAAAAATAATCTGGTAGCCACCGTCAGATTCATTGAACGAGAACTGATCTACTTCAACGCCATACTCATTTTTGGCTTTCACAAAAAAGTCAGTCAGCATTTGTATTACTTCGTCATAAGCTTCAGGCTTGATGATTCGTTGTGCTTTTTTCGAGGGATCGGCAATGAATTCATCGGGCACATCCCATACGGAAATGGTGAAGTTCTTTACACCGAATTCATTTTTCATACGTTTCAACTCATCCAGAACTTCAATCACCAAAGGCTGACTTGTGTATTTCGTACCACGGCAATCTTGAAACGGGGTTTTTCTGATCCGCATTGGAAGGGCAACGCGTACATGGTTGGGCTTAAATTCCCGCAACGTTTCATTGCCTATTGCATCGGCTGCATGTTCAGAATAATTGGCCTGACAGTAGTTGCCGCCAATGGATCGGATGATTTGGTGTTTCACTTCAGGGAAAATCTGCACTGTTGCCTTTTGGGCATACGCTTCCGCTCCGCAAAAGCTGAATAGCACTGCAAAAAGAAGCATGATTAATTGGTTGGTTTTCATGTTGTTTTAGGTTTATTTATCTTTTTATTACTTTCATTGCTGCTTGTTTATCAACTTTCACCAGATAGGTTCCTGAAGCAAATCCTTCCAGGGAAATCACGGCCTTGGTAGTATTCGGATTCACGGTTTTTATTCTGATACCCAATTGATCGTAAATCGAAATGGTTTGAATTGCTTTGTCAGATTGAATGTTGATTTGATTGTCGAAACAGGTTGGAAATATTTTGAATGAGTTATTTTCTGTGTTGATTTCAATCTTAGTTCCCAAACCTGGAGTGGTATAGGTTTTCAGGTTGGGCATTTCATCAAGTGTCAGTACGTAATCGCTGGCAAGCATTTTCTTCCATAGGTCAAGGGAATTGTTTTTACTGTCTCTAACAAAGCCGCCATACCAGGGCATGAAATAATACCAGCCTGCAGCGTCTTTCACAAGGTTATCCGCATCGGGGAAAGATCCACATTCACTGATTGTAACCATCTTTTTGCCCCCATAGCGACTGTTCATGTCGTTGAATTCCAATACCTGTGAACTATGATCCCCTTCGCGGTAGATGTCACGTCCCACCATGTCCACATATTCATCCCCCGGATACCAGGCATCATCGTTGGGTTCGCGTGTCCATACCCAAATCATGTTATGCAGTCCGTGGTAATTGACCATTCGGTCGAACATCACCTGCCAAAGTTTTTTGCAGGGAACAGCACCTTTGGCTCCCCACCAGAACCAGCCACCGGCAGCCTCGTGCAATGGTCTCCAGAGAATAGGAATCTTGTTGTCCTGGAATTTTTTCAGCAGTCTGGCCGTATAATCAATGTCCTTGATCATGGCCTTGTATTCGGCGGATGTTTCGTCGAATATCTTTGATATGTCGAAGGTGATATATGGGGGAACCTTGTCGTTTTTGGTGTAAAATTCTTCCGTTACCTGGGAGGGGTCACGCCAATGCCAGATCATAGCAGGGATACCATTTTTGTTGTAATAATTCAGGGCTTCATTGAAAGGTGTCTGGTCGTTGTACCAGGAGTATCCTTGCCCAGTCTGCATGAAATCAAGACCAATGAGGGCAGGAAATTTGCCAGTATTGGTTTTCAGCCAGTTGGCATCAGGCATATCCATGACACCTGAAATGATTTTTTTACCGTAATTGTCCAACAAAAACTGGTACAGCCTGACCACTTCCTCCGTTGGTTCGGGCGTTACAAGGGTTGTATTAATGTTGAACCTGGTGGATGGATCAACTTTTTCGAATTCTATGTAGTCGATACTGATCCAGCCCCACGATTTGGTGATTTCCACTTTGTGTGCTCCTGCCGCGAGTTTCAGAAAACTCACTGCTTTTAACATGATGTATTTGGCGTTGGAAGGAGTGGAGAAATCGACTGCAGTACCGTCTATTTCAATCCGGTTAACCTTATCGCCATAAGGTGCTGCTACCTGAATGTAGATATCATAAGTGGCTTCGGTTTCAAAATTGAGGTTGAACGTTAAGTTTCCGTCGCCTTGGGCTACATAATAGCCTCCTGAAGCTGTACTGTTGGTCTGTTTGGCAGCACCTCCCGCGAGAATTGCCGATTCGGCTTCGTACTTTTGGCTAAAACCGGTAACTGAACCCATTAAAAAAGATGAGTAGTAAATAGAAAGTCTTTTTCATAAAATTACTAACTAAATAATTAAACACTGATGACCACTTCACTTCCACTTGCGACTGATCACTGATTACTTTAATGTTGAAATATCCCTAAATATGGCCGTTGCGCTTTCACTGGCATTGTGTGAGGTGACAGCCAATCCAAGGAATACTTTTTCCGATAAATCCATAGTGTAGGTAGTGAAGACTTTCCATGCTTTCCCATCGGCGCTGTAATAGCCGGTAAAATCATTACCGGCGCGTTTAAGCCTGATCCATGTATTTGGATAGTTAACAGGGAACTCAGGCGCACCATCGATCTTTGCGGGGTAAACGGCTTTCATTTCGCCTGCTTTGGTCTGCCGGTATTGAAATTCATAACCTCCGTTGTTTTTATTTCGTGCATTGTTGTTAGCAAATACCTGGAAAAAGATGTGACGGCTGTTATCTGTAAGTTCTTCGCGGGCCATCAATCCGGCTTTGGTGTATAAATGAGGTGCAGAAAGGCTTTCTATCCTGGTAACAATATCGAAATCACCAGTTTGTTCGAAATACGAAAAACCGAATTCATCTTTAGTGCCCCATACATCAGCGCCTCCGGCAATGATGCTGATCCCATTATCTTCGCTACTAGATGAACCGGCAAGGGCAGGGTTCCCAATTTCAGTGTGCTTGAATTTTTTAAACGCAACCTCTTTTTGTTTAGCGGCTAATACTCCGGCTGAAAACAGCATAATTAATAGAAAGGAAAGGGTTTTTTGTTTCATGGTTGTTTTTATTTAAAATTTTAAATTGAAGGTATATGGTTAAATGGTTAAGTGGTTATATGGTATATGGTTAAAACTTAAATTGTTATTTGGTTGCAAATAGCAGAATTAAAATAGTTACGATATTTCATAAATTTAATTTATTAAACACATTATACAAAAGTAACATAGTTTAAAATATTTCTTTGTCCCGAGGCCTTGCGCTGTTTCTATTTGTTTATTTTTCATGGTTTATAAATTGAATAGGTACTATTAATATCGTGAGTTCGAACTAAACTACACTCTGAAAAAAGCCCATTATCCAAAAGTGGTTTGGCAATATTAGCTTCCATGCCTTCTGCAAAAGCGCCCAATTATGCATAGATGGAATCCCTGGGACACTCCTATTTCATTTCCGATACTAGCATCCAAACCGACAAGAACGACAACACCGCCACGTGTCGTTTTAATGGTCCTTTCATTCCTTCGCAAGATTAAAACGACAAGTGTCGGTCTTGTAGGTTTGGGTGAAAATGTCGAAAAACAGGAGTGTTAGTGTCACAGCCTATGATTAAAATCTGTTTCATGAATTTATGTGCTTTTATATCGAACCCACGTTAATAACCTGAGTTCGATCTGAGCAAATGAGTGTAAAAAAGTACCAAAGAAACAAAGTAACAAAAGCAAAAACAGGCTTCACTTAACTATTTTAATGCAATATCATAGAAGGAATTATCTCTAAAATGGGTAAAATGCTTTGGCACTCTGTTACTTTTCTACTTCAATTTGAAGAACATCTTTCTTATATCGAACCCACGTTAATAGCTACTGAGTTTAAAGTTTTTGATCATATCTTTATTGCTGACTCTTAAATTGTAGAATCCTGCAACAGCCACCGGAATGCTAATTTGTGTGGTTTCTTTTTCCAGTTGCTGTTTAAAAAGGAGGTTTCCAGTAGCGTCAAACAGTTCAGCCATAAAAGGATTGTTGTTTAAAGTTGTGGTTTCAACTATAAAATGATCTTTGAAAGGATTGGGATAAACTTTGAATATAACTTGGTTGGCTGTTAGACCTGTTGTACAGGCAGGGTCTGTGGCTGAATAAACATTTACAGCAACCGGGGCTGATGTTGCTGAACAGCCGTATGCATTGGTCACCAAGCTATAGGTGCCGCTTACATTAATATCAAGCGAAGTAACTGATCCCTGAATTTTGGTGTTTCCTTTCATCCATGAATAGGTCAGATCATTGGATGTATTGGCGCTAAATGTTACTTTCCCGCCAGGGCAAAAAGAAAGATCTCCAGACGTAGTAATCTCGGCTACTGGAATCAGATTCACTTTGACTTCAATTGGGGCAGAGATGCTTTCAATCAGACCTTTGCTGACTTTCACTGAATACAGGCCCGATTGGCTGGCTACAATACTTGCCGTCTGATCGGGCAGTAAATCAGAATCGCGGTACCATTGGTAAGCCAGTCCCGTTCCGGCAGTAGCATTCAAAGTGATCTCCTCGCCTTCGCACAGACAAGCTGGCTTGGTGGTAGTGATGCTCCCGAGTACTTCGGGATCAGGAATTGTAGTATCCAGTGAAAGAATGACCTTATTCGGCAATGCACTTTGCTTCGAATTGTTGATGCTGAAGGTTCCGGTTCTAACTTTATCTCCGGAAGTAACTGTATATTTATAAGTTCCCAGAAAACCTTCAAAGGAGACTTTTCCATCTGAATCAGTTGTCTTATCAGTCTTTTTTGTCCACCACTGGTTAAAAATCAGGTCTTTCCATGCTTCTCCATGAGGGCGTAAAATCCAATCTGGAGCAAAATATGCTCCTTCAGGCAACCAATGTTGATTGGCCCAGAACCCCCATACCAAAAATGATTTCACAGATGCATGACTAAAAACGATGGTCATAAAATCACGCGTGTAATCGGCCTGAACGGCACGCTGAGTGATGTTGATATCGTGTTCAGTGATTTTGATTTCCTTACCCAGGGTGGCAAATTTTTCAAGAATTGAATACACTTTAGTCGGTGGAGTTAGATCACTTCCAAAATGTCCCTGCATACCGATTCCTTCAATTTTACCTCCTTTACTGTCTATATATTTAATGATATCCATATATCCGTTTTGATGGTTCACGTCCATCCCACCGCCACTTAAAATCGAGTAATCGTTGATGTACAGTTTTACCTGGCGATCGTTTTGGCGTACCCGTTTAAACCAGTCAGCCATTGCTTCATCGCCCAGGATGGTCTGGAATTCTTTTTCAGAATAAGGTTCATTCAATACATCCCAATCAATTACGCGACCTTTGGTATATTGAGTGATCTGATCAATGTGTCGGTCAATTTCATTCCTAAAGGCTACCGGATTAGCGCTCAAAGTTTTCAGTGAAGCTAAATTGTATTTAAAGGATGGCCATATTACATTATGTCCGCGAACTGGAATTTTGTGCATGTCCAGGGAGTCAAGCGTTCTCTTCAAATTGAGGGATGAAGGATTAAATGCATTCCATTTGAGGTCGTTTTCGAGTACTACTTCGTTGAAAAGCTCCAATACTTTTTTCCTGTAAAGTGTATTTCCCATAAACTGGTTGGCATCAACTGCTGTGCCAAATCCAAACTGGTGGCGGATCATTTCTACGGATACATTGGCATCTTTCATTACTTGTTCCTGCTCGTCATAAACTGTCATATCCACAATCCCTTTTCTGATTTGATTGATCCGCTCTGTTGCCGGCGCTCGCCATGCAGCGTCAGCTTCCCTACCATAATAGGTTAGCTCGGTCACCGGAAGTTCACTCATCGTAAGCGTATTTTTATAATTCAGGAATTTAACATCGGCTACTTCGATGGTTTGTGAAATATACCCTGTATGAAATGAATAATTCACTCCTGTTACTGCCAGTGTTGAAGCACATTTAAGCGGAGCAAAATATTGTTTCCACTCACGTCCGATTGCAATTTTCAGGTATATTTCCTTGTTGTAAGGGTCTTTATTCTGTTCAATGCATACGGACAATGCCCCATCCCCCGATTCCTGAATGGATGCGATGGTTCTTGCATAAAAGGCTACCAGTACCACATCGTTTGCTGTGATTCCGGCAATACCTGTAAACTTGACTTGCCCATCCCATGAATTTGAAATGTCTGCACCGGTTGTATAACTGAATCCGGTTGTAAAAGGCTGACCGGTAATGGTAATGGCTGTCAACGTACCTTTGGCGCCTGCCTTTTGGTAATTGATGCCGGTTTCCTTGATGAGGGATAGACCGCCTGTAGGAATTTGTGCAAAAGTGAGAACGTTGGCTAAAACTAAAAGTATAAAAATTAAAAGGTTACTTAATAATGTTTTCATAGTTGCAGAGATAAGTTTTATTAGCTTTCAAATATAGGTAAATCTTTTGTGTTTACTCTTGTAATTGTGTACTGATGTTCAAATCGTAATTATGTGGTTGACATAACATAAGCGATTTGCTCAATGGTTCATTAACGGGTCAAGCGGAACAGCTTAATATTATTAGAAAATTATATGATGATTGTTAGAACACATATAAACAACCTTCTAACAATGTTAAGACAATCTTTTTAATTTCAAACTAAAAACCACTTGCAATATATTATTCGGAGATTTGAGTAAGTGGTGGTTCCCATCATGGTTCTGTAAACTTTTAAACCACTCCGAAAAGTCTAATTTTATGAAAGCGTTTCAAGTTTCAAGTTGCATGCCGATCTGAGTGCAACTTGATCCCGAGTCCTCGAATGCGGTTCAGACCCTTTACTTAATTTCGATCTAAACAATACTTTAAAAAAGAGCGCATTTCCAAAAATTGTTTTGGCAAGATTAGCTTCTTTGTCTTCTCAGAAATAGCACCCTAAGAGCATAGATAGAATCCCTGAGACAAACCTATTTCATTTCCTAAAACCGCCAAAACCGCCACTTATTGTTTTAATCTACGAAGGAGTGAAAGGACCATTAAAACTACAAGTGGCGGTCTTGGCGGTTTGGCGGCTAGTGTCGGAAAAACAGGAAAAGTTAGTATGACAGCCGATGATTAAAATCTTGTTTATGAATTGTATTCAATTGATTTACAATTATATATAAGGTGTATTGATTAAGCAATCAGCGAATTATTAGGTTCAGTGCAATAACTCGGTTCAAAGATATCTCTCATTTTAATTATCTATCAGCGTTTGAAAACTTGACTGTGTTTAAACGATTCCAACTAATCTTGACTTCATGCTTTTGCTTCAAAATATGCAAATGATGTAAAGAACTGCATTTTAGTAAATTTACGCAGCTTCTTGAAGTAATTTATTTATATTTGTATTTGCGGCAAAGTCTATGCAGAAAATATGAACCGTTCAGGACATGTCCTAACTTTTTAAATTGAGCATTATTAATAATGTTGATCTTGGCTGTAATTTAAACTTTAAACTTTAAACTAACTTACTATCATGAAAAACTATTTAAGAATACCTGTATTTCTTATTTTCGTCTTTAGTGTTTTCTTCCTTTCGGCACAAAGCCCTTTCACTAAAGGAGTGAACCTTACCGGTTGGTTTGGAGCAAGCAGTGCTAAGTCGATTCCATTTACCAAATTCACAAAGAAAGATTTGCAGAATATCAAAAGTCTGGGTTGCGATGTGATTCGGTTGCCCATTACCCTGCATTACATGACCAATGGAGCTCCCAACTATGAAATTGACCCTTTATTCTATCAATATCTCGACCAGGTTATTGACTGGACTGAAGAGTTGCAGCTAAATCTGATCATCGACAATCATACCATTGAGGTCGCTACTTCAAAAACGGTGGAAGCTCCGTTGCTTAAGATTTGGCCCCAAATGGCCAGACATTACAAGGACCGTTCAATGTTGGTTTTTTATGAAATTCTGAACGAGCCTAATAAATTACTGGCTGCTGACTGGGAGGTCATTCAAGCCAAAGTGGTCGAATCAATCAGAGTTTATGATACCAAACATACCATTGTTGTAACAGGGGCAGATTGGGGTGGCATTGGTGGACTTATAGCCCTTAAAAAACTTAGTGATCCCAATTTGATTTATTCATTTCATTTCTACGATCCCTTTTTATTTACTCACCAGGGTGCAAGTTGGACAAATCCCTCACTGGCTGATTTAGCCAATGTTCCATTCCCTTATGATGCTGCACGTATGCCAGCCTGTCCACCATCGCTAAAAGGGGAATGGGTGGAGAATAGTCTTAATTATTCTTATAAAACCGATGGCACCGCAGCTAAACTGAAAAGCACCATTGATCTTGCAGTAAAATATGCCACTACCAATGGGGTGAAGGTATTTTGTGGCGAATTTGGTGTTTACAATATGAATAGCATAGATAAAGATCGTGTTGAATGGTATAAAACAGTTCCAGCTTATCTAACACAGAAATCTATTCCATGGACGATGTGGGATTATCAGGGAGGTTTCGGGCTATTTAATAAAGGTTCCAACGAAATTTTCGAATACGATATTAACAGGCCATTGGCAGAAGGAATGGGCTTTGTACTGCCTCCTTTCAAAGAATATGTATTTAAAGCTGACACGGTGCCGTTTGACATTTATACCGACTTCATGGGTGAAGGTATAATAGGGGGTATTCCCGCTACCGGAATTGTTGATTTATTCTCAGCCGAAGTGTATGAAGGTATTTATGGCATTTATATGACCGATCTGCTTCAATACAATGCCCTGGATTTTGATTTTAAATTCAATAAAGATTTGTCCAAACTGGTAGCTGCCAATTATACAGTCGACTTTTGGTGTAAAGCCGATTCTCCCGGCTCAAATGTTGTCCTTCGGTTTGTTGACACCAAGAGCAGCGATTCCAAAGATCATCCCTGGCGTAAAGATTACACCCTCAATTCATCAGTTGTTCCCTTTGATGGCCATTGGCATTTGGTGCAAATTCCGCTCAAGAATTTTATTGAAGCCGGTTCCTGGGATGGCACATGGTTTGGCCCAACCAATTCTTTTGATTGGAAAGCAGTTGACAGGTTTCAGATTGTTTCTGAAAATATGGTTATTACAGGCAAGAAATTCTGGTTCGACAATATCCGGATCAACGGAACACCAATTACATCAATAGAAGATAATATGGTCAACAATGAATTCAAAGCAACCGTATTTCCCAATCCTATAAATGAGAATACCATCCTTCAGTATAACCTTCCTGAATCGGGTCTTGTGAATGTGAGTATCTATGATCTGGCGGGTCAAAAGATAGCCACACTGGTTGACAGGCGCGAAAATCAGGGAAATCACCAGGTTCGCCTGGCTAGCGGACAAGTTGGTTTATCAAAATTAACAAATGGTGTATATATTTGTAAGATCACCTCTTCAGGGAAAACAGGAACGTTAAAACTAGTTGTAAAGAGGTAATGTCGCTTTAAGCAATTGTTGAACCCGCTAGCAAAGCTTACCAGAAACTTGACCGGAGCGTCATTGCGAGTCTCCACCCAATTTATTGGGCACAATGTGTACATGGCAGGGAGTGAATTTGCTACTTTAGCCGAAATATTGAAATATTTAAATATAAACATCTTACGTAAATATGTCATTGATAGGAACGACGCAATCCCACATAATTTACAGGATCGCAATGTCGCTCTTATCGTGGATTGCGATGCCGGAAGGGACATTATTTAGTTGACACGACACTATAAAATTCTAAAATACTTAAAACAATGAATAAATATCTTGCAATAGCAACCTTCCTGATCGTGGCATATAGTTGTTCACCAGGCGAAAAAGTTGAGTGGGTGGGTTCTACCAACGATCATCCATGGGTTTCACTTACAGGTGCAGACGTTGCATCGGGCTCTTCCGATTCATCGGCCATTGTGATCCATACCGATAGTGCCCGGCAAATAATAGATGGATTTGGTGGATGCTTCAATGAATTGGGTTGGGAGGCCCTTGAGTCTTTAACGGTAGAAAATAGGCAGGAGGTTTCGAAAAACTTATTCGACATGCAATCCGGATGTAAATTTACCATTTGCAGGATGCCCATTGGCGCCAATGATTATGCAGTGAACTGGTACAGCCACAATGAAACGACGAACGATTATGAAATGAAGGATTTTAGTCTCGATCGCGATAAACAAAGGTTGATTCCCTATATTAAAATGGCTCAGTCATTTAATCCCCAAATGCAGGTATGGGCTTCCCCCTGGTGTCCTCCCTCATGGATGAAAACCAACAACCATTATGCCTGTGCTTCCAATGCAGAATTTAACGATCTTCCTGCTGATCGTCAGGGGCAGGAAATGAAAACGCAATTCAGAATGGAACCTCAGGTGTTGACTGCTTATGCCCTCTATTTCGAAAAGTTTATTCAAGGCTATATGAATGAAGGCATTAAAATTTCCGCAGTACATGTCCAGAATGAATTGAATTCATGTCAGAACTTTCCATCCTGCATTTGGACTCCCAAGGATATGGCCACGTTCATTGGCAGTTACCTGGGGCCAAAATTCGTAGCTGATTCCATGCACACTCAGATTTGGCTGGGTACTATTGAGCGCCCGCAAATTGAACGGGTTGATTCAATATTGCTGGATCAGGAAGCTGGAAAATACATCAAAGGCGTTGGTTTTCAATGGGCTGGCAAAGGCGCCATTGCTGAAGTTCACCGCAAATATCCGGAGTTGAAACTCATACAAAGTGAAACAGAATGTGGCGATGGTTCGAATGACTGGGCCGCTGCTGAGCATACCTTTGATTTAATGAAACATTATTTCAAAAACGGTGCAAATGCCTACATGTACTGGAACATGGTATTGGACGAAACGGGCAAAAGTCAATGGGGCTGGAAACAAAACTCGATGATCAGCATTGATAAAGCATCAGGTAAAGTAACTTACAACCCTGAATATTACCTGATGAAGCACCTCAGCTATTTTGTAGAACCAGGTTCAAAATACATTTCTGTCAGCAGTGATGAAAACTGCCTGGCATTTGTAAAAGACCAACAATTGGTTATTTTATATTACAATGCTGCCAATGAAACCAAAAAGACATCATTTACTGTTAAGGATAAAACCATCACCGTCAACCTGAACCCAAAGTCGTTCAATACGATCAAAGTGAAGATCTAGGTATTTACTATTAGTCCAGTCCGAAAAGTCTAATCCTGCCACAAAGGCACAAAGACTCATCCCGAGCCCTAGGGTCACTAAGTGTATATAACTAATAATAAACGCTTTGTGTGCCTTTGCGCCTTAGAGTCTTTGTGGCAATCCCGATAGCTATCGGGATTATTTTATTGACTTTTCTGATTGGACTCACTATTTAAATATTTTACTAATTATAATTTGGTTGGCACAATATATCTTTCTAATCACTTGATTAATAATCTAACTTCAATCTAATTGTATATCAATTGAATACTTTAGTAATCTAATTTATTTCATAAGCAACAATAACAATTTTTCCAATCTTCATTTTCAGCATCTACGACAACTACGACAAGAACGACAACTAAGACACTTGTCGTTTTAATGGTTTTTTCAATCCTTCAATGATTAAAACGACAACTGTCGTAGTTGTCGGTTTCTGGACATGAAGGTTGGATTTACAAGTGTCATATCAAGGCCAATTGATGGTATTGTCATTTAATGTGAGCCTGAAATTATTGGAAGACTACAATGGGGAATTTTCTAATTAAGGATAATTAATTTTCGACTTCTTTTTAAATGCTCTATGCAAAACTCAAATAACTTTGCCTTTTTGAAGAATTTTACGAAAATTCGATCTATAGGTGAATAATTATAAACCTTATCAATTATTTCATTGAAATTGAATGAAATAACAAAATCGTAAATATCTGAAAATGAACTTAATTCCTCAACCTCTTTTTAAATGCTCTATGCAAAACTTAAATAACTTTGCCTTTTTGAATAATTTTACGAAAATTCGATCTATAGGTGAATAATCAAAAACCTTATCAATTATTTCATTGAAATTGAATGAAATAACAAAATCGTAAATATCTGAAAATGAACTTAATTACTCAACCTCTTTTAAAATGCTCTATGCAAAACTTAAATAACTTTGCCTTTTTGAATAATTTGACGAAAATTCGATCTATGTCTGAATAATTATAAACCTTATCATTATTTCATTGAAATTGAATGAAATAACAAAATCATAAATATCTGAAAATGAACTTGATTACTCAACCTCTTTTTAAATGCTCTATGCAAATCTCAAATAACTTTGCCTTTTTGAAGAATTCGACAAAAATTCCATCTACCTTTGAGTAATTATATTCCTTATCAATTATTTCAATTCCTCATTTCATTCAATCCAATTCATATTTGACGCCGTCAGCCATTTACTCCATTTACTCCATTTACGTAATTGGCGTAATTGAAGATTAGATACCAAAATTTCCATTTTAATTATTGCTCCAGCAATAGGGAATATGAAAACATAAAAACAACCGGTACCCAATCCGTGTAATCCTTTTTTAAATCCGTGTAATCTATTGTTCTGACATATAAATCGCATCCAGCATGATCATTGAATCGAGTGAAATATTCTTTTCTATCGCTTTCTTTTTAACCTTTTCAAGCCACTCAGGTGTGTTTTTAATGGCTTGAATAAACTTATCAATCTTCTGTTTATTAATTTCGGCAGGAGCTTTTCCTTTCCAATTGGTGGATGGATTCGTCACTTTAATCTTTATAATGTCAGCTTGTAAATCCTTATTTGAAAAAACAGTATCAACCAATAATTGAAACTGGTTCCTGGAAGCGGATTCCTGTACCATTTTCAACAATACCGGCGCATTTCTTCCTGGAGTGGAATAAATATAAATGTTCTTTCCGGTAGCCACCATGCTATCAAGACTAATGGGAGCACCACGCCATAGTTTTACCTCAACGTTATTACCTTCATAAGTAATTATATTCGGGTTTACAGCCTTCAGTTGGGGAATGTATTGATCGCGGTGTCCACAATAACTGAGTCCGTACACGATGGCATTTTCAACATGAGGGCCGCTTTCCCAGGTTGGTTCAATAAACCAGATATCAGCTTTCGAAATCTGAGTGTCAACAAATGCACGGATTTTATTTTGTTGTTCAATCCCCTTTGAGATAACAGGTAATTCGCGTTTGACTTTTACAACCATCA
>Ga0209512_1001597_pt1 | contig 27215 bp, 32 predicted proteins | sample frozenSSSSmetaG_FD_184142 | JGI IMG/M metagenome (GOLD analysis project Ga0209512, IMG submission 184142) | Glacier valley bacterial and archeal communities from Borup Fiord, Nunavut, Canada, to study Microbial Dark Matter (Phase II) -... | ecosystem: Environmental > Aquatic > Freshwater > Ice >...
TCGCGGCAGCGGCAGCGGCGCTGCTCGGCGTCTACATCCTCAATACCGGCCTGCAGGCGGTGGTGAACTACTGGGGCCACGCGCTCGGCATCTCGATCGAGACCGAGATGCGCCGCCAGGCCTTCGACCACATCCAGAAGCTGAGCTTCCGCTACTTCGACGACAACAAGACCGGCCAGCTCGTCACCCACGTCACCAAGGACCTCGAGGAAGTGGGGGAGGTCGCCCACCACGGCCCCGAAGACCTGTTCATCGCCATCATGACCTTCATCGGCGCCTTCCTGCTGATGTTTACGGTGAACTGGCAGTTGGCGCTGATGACCACGGTGATCGTGCCGTTCATGACCTGGCTGGTGTCGCGCTACGGCGCCAGGATGACGCTGAACTGGCAAAGCCTGTTCCGCCGCGTCGGTGACTTCAACGTGCGCGTGCAGGAGAGCGTCGGCGGCATCCGCGTGGTGAAAGCCTTCGCCAACGAGGACTACGAGCGCGGGCTGTTTGCCGCCAACAACGAGAGCTACAAGGCGACCAAGCTGAACGCCTACGCCTACATGACCGCCTCGATCGCGCTGAGCTACCTCAGCACCCGTCTCGTGCAGCTGATCGTGCTGGTCGCCGGCACCTGGTTCGTGGTCAGGGGCGAGATGAGCTATGGCGGCTTCGTCGGCTTCCTGCTGCTGGTCAACGTCTTCTTCCGTCCCATCGACAAGATCACCTCGGTGCTCGAGAGCTACCCCAAGGGCATTGCCGGCTTCCGCCGCTTCACCACCCTGATCGACACCGAGCCCGACATCGCCGACCGGCCGGGCGCCGTCGAGGTGTCGGCCCTCAGGGGCGACATCGAATACCGCGACGTGAGCTTTTCCTACTCGGCCCACGGCAAGGTGCTCGATAGACTGAACCTCAGCATCAAGGCGGGCGAGACCGTCGCCTTTGTCGGCCCCTCCGGCGCCGGCAAGACCACCATCTGCTCCCTGCTGCCGCGCTTTTACGACGTCACCGACGGTGCCATCACCATCGACGGCATCGACATCCGCGACATGACGCAGGCCTCGCTGCGCGGCCAGATCGGCATCGTGCAGCAGGACGTGTTCCTGTTCGGCACCACCATCCGCGAGAACGTCGCCTATGGCCGCCTCGGCGCCACCGACGAGGAGATCATCGAGGCGCTGCGCCGCGCCTCGCTCGATACCTTCGTGCTGTCGCTGCCGGACGGCCTCTCCACCTCGGTCGGCGAGCGCGGCCTGAAACTCTCGGGCGGCCAGAAGCAGCGTCTCGCCATTGCCCGCATCTTCCTAAAGAACCCGCCGATCCTGATCCTCGACGAGGCGACCTCGGCGCTGGACACTGCGACGGAGTACGCCATCCAGCAAGCGCTGGCCGCGCTCAGCGAAGGCCGCACCACCCTGGTCGTCGCCCACCGCCTCGCCACCATCCGCAACGCCGACCGCATTGTGGTGGTGGGCACCGAGGGCATCCTCGAACAGGGCAGCCACGACGCCCTGCTGAAGCAGAACGGCGCCTACGCCCGGCTGCACGGCGCGCAGTTCCGCGGCTTCGCGGCGGAGTAGGGGGCACGGTCCGCCTCAAGGCCTTGCCCCGCAGGGCGGGGCACTTCGACGAATCGACGAAGTTTCGTATAAGGGGGCCCATGGCAGATACACCCGAGACCATACGGAAGAAATTGGAGGAGTTGGCCAATATTCAAAAAGCCAACTCGGAGCCTGTCCACCTTACCCAGGATGAGGACACTGGCGACCGGTTCTTAATCTACAGCACCGACCGAGGTATCCGGGTTCAGCTTCGATACGAGCGCGAGGGCCTGTGGATGACTCAGGCGCAGATGGCTGATCTGTTTGGCGTTGATCGCACTGTTATCACGAAACACCTGCGAAACGTGTACGACGAGAGCGAACTCGACGAGCAGGCAACTAGTGCAAAAATTGCACAGGTTCGAATCGAAGGGGAGCGGAGGGTTACCCGAGAGATTCAGTGCTACGATCTCAACGCGGTTATCTCGGTCGGCTATCGCGTTTCGTCCAAGCAGGCCACCATGCTGCGCGTATGGGCGACCGAAAAGCTTGTGCAGTTTGCCACTAAGGGCTTCGTCGTTGATGTCGAGAGACTGAAGGCACCCGGTGAGCATGACCACTTCCGGGAGCTTCGCGAGCTTATTCGCGAAATTCGAGCTTCGGAAGCGAACGTCTATCAGGAGCTCAAGCGAATAATGTCGCTTTGCAGTGACTACGCGTCGATGGACGAAGCGCGCAAGAATGCCTTCTTCGCAACGGCGCAAAACAAGCTCCTCTACGCGATTTCAAGCATGACGGCTGCGGAACTCCGCCTAAGCCGCGCTTCGGCGTCGAAGGAAAATATGGGACTGACTGCGTGGAAGGGGCGACAAGTCAGCAAGTCCGACATTGGTATCGCCAAAAACTACCTAGGTGAGCCCGAAATCAAGGACCTCAACCGCTTCACCAACATGCTCCTCGACTACTTCGAGCAGGAGACTGAGCTACGGCGACTTGTGAAGACCAGTGATGCAGAAGCCGCATTGGAAAGGTTTATCCGCAACAATGACCGACACGTCCTGCGGGGCGCTGGATTGGTGTCCAAGCGGGATGCAGACGCATACTGCGAAGCAGAGTACGACAAGTTCAACGACCTGCGCAAACTACGCTATCTGCGATCGGACGAGGAAGAGTAATTCAGCGGCCTCACCGCCCCAAAAACCCTGTCAACCGCGACACCCCTTCGCGCAACTTCTCGGCACCGGTCGCGTGGCACCAGCGCAGCCAGCCATCGCCTTCCGGGCCGAAGGCGCCGCCGGGGGCGAGGCCCAGCCCCGCCTCCTCCACCAGCCGCTTGGCCAGCGTCAGCGTGTCGTCCTGCCCGGCGATGCGGAAGAACACATACATCGCCCCGCCGGCCTCCGGCACCACCACGCCCGGCAGCGCCCGCAGCTCGCCGACCAGCAGCTCGCGCGTCGCCGTGAGGCTGGCGCGCAGCTTCGCGACTTCCGCCTCGCCCTGCTGCAGCGCCACGGTCGCGGCCCGCTGCACCGGCTCGAGGATGCACGAGGTATTGTACTCGATGATCTTGCCCAGGTCGTTCGACAGCGCCTCGGGCACCACTAGCCACCCGGCGCGCCAGCCGGTCATGGTCCAGGCCTTGGAGAAGGTATTGGCCGAAATGATGCGGTCGCCCGGCTGGTAGCGGCTGAGGAATGACGGGGCCACCTGGCGTTGCGGATCGTGGATCAGCCGCTCGTAGGCGTCATCGCTCAGCACCCAGATGCCATGCCTGCGGCAATGCGCCAGCACTGCGTCGACCTCGTCCTCCTCGATCGTCCAGCCCGTCGGGTTGTTCGGCGAGTTGATGATCACCATCCGTGTATCCGGCGTCAGCGCCGCGAGCAGCCGGTCGAGGTCCAGCGACCATCTGCCGTTCGCCACTGTCAGCGGCACGCGCTCGACACTGGCGCCGAGAATCTTCGGGATTTCGGTGATGTTGGGCCACAGCGGCGTCACCGCCACCACCCGGTCACCCGGCGAGATCAAGGTCTGCGCCGCCAGCATCAGCCCGTTGACGCCCGAACTCACCGCCGCGATCCGCCCCGGCGAAACCTCCGTGCCGTGCAGGTCACCCAGGTACCGGGATATTGCCTCGCGGAGATATGGCCGCCCGAAATTCTGCGAGTAGAACGTCTCGCCACGCGACAGCGACGCGATCGCCGCCTCGCGGATGAACTGTGCTGTCGGCTGGTCGCTCTCGCCGAACCAGAACGGCAGCACATCGTCCCGCCCCATCCCCGCATTCGCCACCTCACGGATCAGCGAGCTTTGCAGCGCCTGGACGGCAGGACGGGCGGAGGCGGGGAGATCGAGGGACATGCTGGGCTCGGAAGCGGGAGGGCTGGAAACTACCTAGAGCAGTGCGACGAAAACCGGAAGCTCAGCACGTCCATCTCCCCCGCAGGCAGGAGAGGACCCCTAGGGCAGGATCGTGCCACAGCCAACCTCTCCCGTTTACGGGGGAGGGGGACAACGCAAAGCGTGGTGGAGGGGGGAGCCCCACGCACCCGCCCCTACGACACCGACACCACGCACCAAAAGCAAAGGCCGGGATCGCTCCCGGCCCTCTCATCCCCACTCCAGCCCGCGCCTACAGCACGAACCGGCTCAGATCCGTATCGTGCGCCATCTTGCCGATGCGCTCCTCGACATAGGCTGCGTCGATGCGGATCGTCTCGCCCGACTTGTCGGGGGCGTCGAACGAGATGTCCTCGACCAGCCGTTCCATGATCGTCGATAGGCGCCGGGCGCCGATATTCTCGATCGTCGAGTTGACGTGCACCGCCGCGTCGGCGATCGCCTCGATGGCGTCGGGGGTGAAGTCGAGGGTCAGCCCCTCGGTCTGCATCAGCGCCACATACTGCTTGATCAGGCTCGCATCGGTCGAATTGAGGATGTTGATCAGGTCCTCGCGCGTCAGCGGCTTCAGCTCGACGCGGATCGGCAGCCGGCCCTGCAGCTCCGGCAAGAGGTCCGAGGGCTTGCTCACGTGGAACGCGCCCGAGGCGATGAACAGGATGTGGTCGGTCTTCACCGGCCCGTACTTGGTCGAGACCGTGGTGCCTTCGATCAAGGGCAGCAGGTCGCGCTGCACGCCTTCGCGGCTCGGCCCCTGGCCGTGGCCTTCGCGGTTGGCCACCTTGTCGATCTCGTCGATGAAGGCGATGCCGTGGTTTTCCACCAGCTCGACGGCTTCCTTGTGCAGCGCGTCCTGGTCGAGCAGCTTGTCGGCTTCCTCGGCCAGAAGCGGCGCGTGCGCGTCCTTCACCTTCACCTTGCGCTTCACGCCCCGGCCGCCAAACGCCTTGCCCAGCATGTCCTGGATGTTGATGACGCTGGCGCCCGGCATGCCGGGAATCTCGAAGCCACCCTGCGGCGCCTGCGAGGTCACCTCGATCTCGATTTCCTTGTCGTCGAGCTCGTTGGTCCTGAGCTTCTGGCGGAAACTGTCGCGCGTCGATGGCGTGGCCGAGGTGCCGACCAGCGCGTCGAGCACGCGCTCCTCGGCATTATGGTGGGCCTGCGCCTCCACCTCGTTCCGCTTCTTGTCGCGCAACAGCGCGATGCCGGCCTCGACCAGGTCGCGGATGATCTGCTCGACGTCGCGCCCGACATAGCCGACCTCGGTGAACTTCGTCGCCTCGACCTTGATGAACGGGGCCTGGGCCAGCTTGGCGAGACGTCGGCTGATCTCGGTCTTGCCGACGCCCGTCGGCCCGATCATCAGGATGTTCTTCGGTGTCACCTCCTGGCGCAGCTCGTCGCTGAGCTGCTGCCGGCGCCAGCGGTTACGCAGCGCCACGGCGACGGCGCGCTTGGCGTCATGCTGGCCGACGATGTTGCGGTCGAGTTCGGCGACGATCTCGCGCGGGGAGAAATTGGTATCGGTCATTCACTCATCACTTTCCGGACGCCTGTTGCAGCACGTCCTATGGCGCCATACGGCCGCCGGATGCCGTCAGCCCTCGATGGTTTCGAGGGTGACGTTCTCATTGGTATAGATGCAGATTTCGGCCGCGATCTTCATCGCCCGGCGGGCGATGTCCTCAGCGTCGAGCTCGGTGTTCTCGCTTAGCGCCAGCGCCGCCGAATAGGCGTAGTTGCCGCCCGAGCCGATCGCGATGGTGGCGTGATCGGGCGTCAGCACGTCGCCGGTACCGGTCAGCACCAGCGTGACATCCTTGTCGGCGACGATCATCATCGCCTCGAGCCGGCGCAGGTAGCGGTCGGTGCGCCAGTCCTTGGCGAGCTCGACCGAGGCGCGCATCAGCTGATCCGGGTACTGCTCGAGTTTCGACTCGAGCCGCTCAAAGAGCGTGAACGCATCGGCGGTGGCGCCGGCGAAGCCGCCGATCACCTTGCCGCCGGCGAGGCGCCGCACTTTCTTTGCCGTGTGCTTCATCACGGTATTGCCGACGGACACCTGTCCATCGCCGGCCACCACGACCTTGTTGCCCTTCCTGACGGCAACAATCGTCGTCCCGTGCCAGCCGGGGAAATCACTGTCTTTCGACATGGGGGAGAACTCCAGAACTGTTGCGCCTTATTTAGGCGCCGTGGCGGCGAATGCAAACGGGCCTAGCCGAAGGGGGAGGTGGGCGAGCCTTCCCTCGAACCTAACCCATCTTTATCGAGTTCGGGCTTAGTGCTAGGTCCGCCGCGCCAACCGGAACCTGTGCCCCATGCGTACCGCCGAAATCGCCCGCAAGACCAACGAGACCGACATCGCCGTGTCGGTGAACCTCGACGGCACCGGCAAGCACGATATCGAGACCGGCATCGGCTTTCTCGACCACATGCTCGACCAGCTGAGCAAACACTCGCTGATCGACATCACCGTCCGCGCCAGGGGCGACCTGCACATCGACTTCCACCACACGGCGGAGGATGTCGGCATCGCGCTCGGCGAGGCGGTGAAGCAGGCCCTCGGCGACAAGCGGGGCATCCGCCGCTACGCCAGCTCCGACCTGCCAATGGACGGGACGCTCACCCGCGTCGCGCTCGACGTCTCGGGCCGGCCGTTTCTCGTCTGGAAGGTCGAGTTCACCCGCGACAAGGTCGGAGAGATGGATACCGAACTGTTCCGCGAGTGGTTCCAGGCCTTCGCCATGAACGCCGGCATCACCCTCCACGTCGAGACGTTCTACGGCGACAACAACCACCACGTCGCCGAAAGCGCCTTCAAGGCGCTGGCGCTGGCCCTCCGCGATGCGGTGGAAATCGACACCCGGGCGAAAGACGTCATCCCCTCGACCAAAGGCACGCTCTGATCGGGCGTTTCAGGCTCAGCTGAAGCCGGCGGCGATCAGCACGAGGGTGAACACCGCCATCAGGGCCAGGAGCCCGATAGCCAGCCAGCCGATGAACACGCCCTGGCTGGGCGTGGAGCCCATGGTGCCGTCGCCATGCGGGTCGGTGGAATCGTGGGTCATCGGTCACTCCTCGGTGGTCGCCGGATAATGGCGCCCGACCGCGCCCGGTTGCAAGTCTTCCAACGGTGCAAGTCTTCCAACGGTGCAAGTCTTCCAACGAGCGGGGTTTTGCTCTAAGGCGAACCGGAGGCCGACCATCCTCAGCCAACAGGGACAACCCGTGACCCTCTATTCCGTCTACCAGCGACAAGACCGGGCGCCAGCCGCTGTGGCCGACCGCTTCAGCTGGTTCGCAGCCATCCTGCCGCCGGTCTACGCCCTCGTCCACGGGCTCTGGCTGATGCTGCTTGGCTGGATCGTCGCCGTGATCGCGGTCGGGGTGCTCGGCTGGTATGGCGGTGGCGAAGCGGCGTTCTGGACCTATATCCTCTGCGCCATCCTCATCGGCCTCGAGGCGGGCACTTTTCATCGGCGCGCCCTGCTACACCGTGGCTGGCAGCACGCGGGCGATTATTTCGCCGCCGAACAGGACCTGGCCATCGTCGAGGCGCTGAAGCGCAAATGAGTACCGTCACCATCATCGATTACGGCTCGGGCAATCTCCGCTCGGCCGCGAAGGCCTTCGAACGCGCCGCCCGCGAGGCCGGCACCGACCACGACATCCTCGTCACTGACGACGTCGAGGCCGTCCGCCGGGCCGACCGCATCGTGCTGCCCGGCGTCGGCGCCTTCGCCGATTGCCGCGCCGGCCTCGATGCGGTGACCGGCATGGTCGAGGCGCTCGAGGAACGGGTGATCCGGGGCGGCGTACCGTTCCTCGGCATCTGCGTCGGCATGCAGCTGATGGCCACCGAGGGCCGCGAGAAGGCGATCACCCAGGGCCTCGGCTGGATCCCCGGCGCGGTCGTCCGCATCGAGCCGCAGGGCACCGCGGAGACCGGCGAGCTGAAGATCCCGCACATGGGCTGGAACACCCTGAACTTCGACCGGCCCCACCCGCTCCTCGCCGGCATCCCCGACGGCGAGCACGGCCTGCACGCCTATTTCGTCCACTCCTACCACCTCGCGACCGACCGTCCCGAGACGCTGGTGGCGAGCACCGGCTACGGCCAGAAGCTCACCGCCATCGTCGGCCGCGACAATCTGCTGGGTACCCAGTTCCACCCCGAAAAGAGCCAGACGCTGGGGTTGACGCTGATTGGCAATTTCCTGAGGTGGAAGCCGTGATCCTCTTCCCCGCCATCGACCTCAAGGACGGCCAGTGCGTCCGCCTGAAGCTCGGCGACATGGCGCAGGCCACCGTCTTCAACGACGACCCAGCCGCGCAGGCGAAGTCCTTCGAGGACCAGGGTTTTGAGTACCTGCACGTCGTCGACCTCAACGGCGCCTTCGCCGGCGAGAGCGTCAACGGCGCGGCGGTCGAGGCCATTCTCAAGTCGGTGAAGTTCCCGGTGCAGCTCGGCGGCGGTATCCGCACCATCGCGCACATCGAAAGCTGGCTCGCCCGCGGCCTTTCCCGCGTCATCCTCGGCACCGTCGCCGTCCGTGACCCGGCGCTGGTCCGCGAAGCCGCGGCGAAATACCCCGGCAAGGTCGCCGTCGGCATCGATGCCCGCGGCGGTAAGGTCGCGGTCGAGGGCTGGGCCGAAACGTCCGAACTCACGGCCATCGAGCTCGGCCAGCGCTTCGAAGGCGCCGGCGTCGCCGCCATCATCTACACCGACATCGACCGCGACGGCATCCTCAAGGGCATCAACTGGCCGTCGACGCTGGAACTGGCGCAAGCCGTGTCGATACCGGTCATTGCCTCCGGCGGCCTCGCGTCCATGGACGACATCCGCACCATGACCGAGCCGCAATATGCGATCCTCGAAGGCGCCATCTCCGGCCGCGCCCTCTACGATGGCCGCATTGATTCACGTGAAGCGCTGGCGCTGCTGAAGGCAGCGAAGACGCGCTGATGCCCAAGCAGCTCGAACGGTCCGCCAATCGCCCGCTCCTCGTGACCCGCGTCAACCTCTGGTGGTACGCGGCGGCGCTGGTACTGATCCTCGGGCTGGGCTGGCTCGCCGCAATGAACCTCGTGCCGGGGATGTTCCTGCCGCTCGTCCTCTTAGTCTTCATCTTCTGGCTCAGCAGCTTCATCATGGCCGTCATCACCAGGCTGCGCGCGCCCCGTCCGGAGTCCCGGAAATGACCCTGAAAACCCGCATCATCCCCTGTCTCGACGTCAAGGACGGCCGCGTGGTGAAGGGCGTGCAGTTCGTCGATCTCCGCGATGCCGGCGACCCGGTCGAAGCCGCCATCGCCTATGACGCGGCTGGCGCCGACGAACTCTGCTTCCTCGATATCACCGCCAGCCACGAGGATCGCGACACCATTTTCGACGTCGTCGCCCGCACCGCCGAACACTGCTTCATGCCGGTCACCGTCGGCGGCGGCGTCCGCCGCATCGAGGATATCCGCAAGCTGCTGCTGGCCGGCGCCGACAAGGTGGCGATCAATTCGGCCGCCGTGAGTGACCCCGATTTCATCGCGCGGGCCGCCGACAAATTCGGCGACCAGTGCATCGTCGTCTCGGTTGATGCCCGCAAACGCCTGACCCAGGCTCCCGGCCTCGACAACCGCGACGAATGGGAAATCTTCACCCATGGCGGCCGCAACGCCACGGGCCTCGACGCCGTCGAGTTCGCCGCCCGCATGGTCGAGCGCGGCGCCGGTGAGCTGCTCGTCACCTCGATGGATCGCGACGGCACGAAATCCGGCTTCGACCTGAAGCTGACCCGCGCCGTCGCCGACGCCGTGCATGTGCCGGTCATCGCCTCGGGCGGCGTCGGCTCGCTCGACGATCTGGTCGATGGCGTCAAACTGGGCCACGCTTCGGCAGTGCTCGCCGCCTCGATCTTCCACTTTGGCACCTATACGGTGCCACAAGCCAAGGCCTACATGCAGGCCCACGGAATCGCCATGCGCAATGATGGCAGTTTTGGAGGCGGCCAATGAGCTTCTCCCTGGAAACCCTCGACGAGCGGATCGCGTTGCGCGCCGCCGCCTCGCCCGATGAGAGCTACACCGCAAAACTCCTCGCCGCCGGCATCCAGCGCGTCGCCAAAAAGCTCGGCGAGGAGGCGACCGAAACCGTGATCGCCGCTGTCGCCGACGACAAGCCGGGCCTCACCGGCGAGGCCGCCGACCTGCTCTACCACCTGCTCGTGCTGCTGCGCGCCGCCGAAGTGCCGCTTGCCGACGTCATGGCCGAGCTCGAGACCCGCACCGCGCAATCCGGCATCGCCGAAAAGGCCTCACGCCCGAAAGGCACCGTCTGATGGCCAAATCGAAGCTCGAGCTGCAGCCCTACCACCACTTCACCAGGGCCGAGTGGGCCAATTTCCGCGCCGACGAGCCGATGACGCTCGACGCTGCCGACATCCAGCGCCTCCGCGCTCTCACCGACCCGATTTCGCTGGAAGAAGCCGAGGAAATCTACCTGCCGCTGAGCCGCCTTATCTCGCTCTATGTCGAGGCGACGCAGCAGCTTCACCGCGCCTCCACTCGCTTCCTCGGCGCCGATGACCGCAAGGTGCCCTACATCATCGGCGTTGCTGGCTCGGTGGCCTCGGGCAAATCGACCACCTCGCGCATCCTGCAGGCGCTGCTCCGCCGCTGGCCGAGCTCCCCCAAGGTCGATCTCGTCACCACCGATGGTTTTCTCCACTCCAACGCGAAGCTAGAAGAGTTGAAGCTCGCCGACCGCAAGGGGTTTCCCGAAAGCTACGACCGCGCCGCGTTCATCAAGTTCCTGTCCGACATCAAGTCCGGAAAACCTGACGTGCCGGTGCCGGTCTACTCGCACCTGTTCTACGACATCGTGGAAGGCGAGCAGATCCTGATCGACCGCCCCGACATCCTGATCGTCGAAGGCCTCAACATCCTGCAGCCGGGCGAATTGCCGAGATCCGGCCGCCCGATCCTCTTTGCCTCGGATTTCCTGGATTTTTCGGTGTTCATCGACGCCAGCGAAGCCGACCTCACCGAGTGGTTCATGGCCCGTTTCCGCACCCTGCGCACCACCGCCTTCGCCGACCCCACCAGCTTCTTCCACCGCTTCAGCCAGATGAGCGCCAAGGAAGCCGAGGATTTCGGCCTCTGGGCCTGGACCGCCATCAACCTCCCCAACCTCCGCGACAACATCCTGCCGACGCGCAGCAGGGCGGACCTGGTGCTGACCAAGGGCTCGAGCCACGGCATAGAGCGGGTGGATTTGCGGAAGGTGTGAGGAGGAGGCACGATCTTCCCCTGATCCTCACCCGCAACGCGGGGGAGGGGGATCAGCGAAGCTGGTGTAGGGGGCGGCTATCAATCTGCGCTGGCCGGTCTAGTTCCGACGGTCTGATAGGCGCCCGCCGTTCAGAGATCGAGTCCCCGCTCCGCCGCCAGCGCCTGCAAATCCGCCACCGGTCTGGCCCCGATATGCGAGATCACCTCGCTCGCCGCCAGACACCCCGCCTGCAGCGCCGTGCGGTAGTCCCGGCCGCGCGCATAGGCCAGCAGGAACCCCGACGCGAACAAATCCCCGGCGCCGGTCACGTCCACCACTTCGGCCACGGGGTAGGCTGGCACACTGATGATCTCGCCGTCCGCCACCACCATCGCGCCATCGGCGCCCATGGTGATCGCGGCAAGCTCCGCATCCTTGGCGATGCCCTGGACGGCATCGTGCAGGCTCGTCGTCTGGTACAGCGCCTTCAGTTCCTCGATATTGCCGAACACGATGTCGATGGTCTTCGAGCGGATCAGGTCGAGGAACTCTTCGCGATACCGGTTGACGCAGAACGGGTCGCTCAGGGTGAACGAGGTCGCGCGCTCGTTCTTGTGCGCATAGTGGGCGGCGGTGACGAAGGCCTTCTTGGCCTCGACCGGGTCCCACAGAAAGCCTTCCATGTAGGTCACCGTCGCCGCGCCGATCTCGTCTTCCTTGATATCGGCCGGCGTCAGCTGGTGACAGGCGCCGAGATAGGTGTTCATCGTCCGCTCGCCCGAGGGCGACAGCAGGATCATCGAACGCGCCGTCGCCGGCCCGTCAAGCAACCGCGACACGCCGTAATGCACCCCGATCTTTTGCATGTCGGACGCGAACACGTCGCCCAGTTCGTCCGCCGCCACCTTGCCGATAAAGCTGGCGCGGCCGCCGAGCGAGGCGACGCCCGCCGCCGTGTTGCCCGACGAACCGCCCGACACCTGCTTCTTTTGCGCGGGCATGCGCTCGTAGAGGTAAGCAGAGCGCTCCGCGTCGACCAGGTGCATGATGCCCTCGGCCAGCCCCTCGCGTTCGAGAAAGCTCGGATCGATGGGCGCGATGATGTCGACGATGGCATTGCCGATGGTGAGAACGTCGAACCGGGTCTCGGCCATCGGCGATCCTTCTTGCGAAAAAGCTGAGAATTCAAACCGTGCGGACATAGCGAAGATGCCGGGGCTTCGCAACGCCCTCGGCTATTTGCGGCCGGCCCGGATATCGCGCACGAAGCGCTCGGTCAGCGTCCGGACCAGCGCGTCGGCATTGGCCGGGGACACCCCGAGGATCTGCTCCTCGAGCAGCAGCATGGCGAGCCCATGCACGAAGCTCCAGCAGGTCACCGCCACCTCGGCCGGCGCCGACTTATCCTCGCGCGCCGCCGCTACCGCTATGCTGGCATAGGCCGCGTCGGCGTGGCGCTTCAGCGCGGGGTCGCGATGGGGATGCAGTTCGGACGAGAACATCAGCCGGAACAGTGGCGGCTGGTCGAGCGCGAAGCGCACATAGGCGAAAGCCATGGCGGCGAGCTGCTCGTCCTCGAAGACGTTTTCACGCGCCGCGGCCATGCCAGCGACGAACCGCGCGAATCCCTCGGCCGCTACTGCTTCGAGCAATGCCTTGCGATCGGCGAAGTGCCGGTAGGGCGCCGCCGCCGACACCCCGACGGCCCGCGCCAGTTCACGCAGCCCAAGCCCTGCCGCGCCCTTGTCGGCAAGCAGCACCAGCCCGGCTGCGATCAGCGAACGCCGCAGGTCGCCATGATGGTAGCGCAGCTCAGTTTCCGATGTTGACATTGCTCACATTGGCCTCGATCACTCAATGATAACGCTGTTAACATCCAGCTTCGCACCCGCACCCGCCGATGTAAACACCGCTCGCCGCTTCCTCTACCCGAAGCCGAACTCCTGATCTTCATGGAAGCGGAGCGTGGGTGGCGCGGGCGTTCAGCATCTGTTCAGAACCCGTTCAGAACTGCCGAAATCGGTCTGCAGGCCCAAACTAAACGTTCATTTACTATCAGCGCCCGTTCACCTTCGCGGCAATTTCACGCCGCTTTCGGGGCTGGCGTCTTCGGCTCGAACCGGCACCACTCGGCGATGACGCAGTGCCAGCACTCCGGCTTGCGGGCCTTGCACACATAGCGCCCATGCAGGATCAGCCAGTGGTGCGCGTGCAGCATGTACTGCTGGGGTACCACCTTGAGCAGCCCCAGCTCCACCTCAAGCGGGTTCTTCCCCGGCGCCAGCCCTGTGCGGTTGGCGACCCGGAACAGGTGAGTGTCTACAGCGATGGTCGGCTGCCGGAAGGCGATGTTGAGCACCACATTCGCCGTCTTCCGCCCGACCCCCGGCAACGCTTCGAGCGCCGCGCGATCCGCCGGTACCTGAGAATTATGCAGCTCGATCAGCAGCTTGCTGAGCGCGAAGACGTTCCTTGCCTTGCCGCGGAACAGCCCGATGGTCTTGATCCGGTCCTCGATCCCCGCGACCCCCAGCGCCACCATCTTCTCGGGTGTATCGGCGATTGGGAACAAACTCGCCGTCGCCTTGTTGACGCCAACGTCGGTCGCCTGCGCCGATAGCACCACCGCGACCAGCAGCGTGTACGGGTTCACATAGTCCAGCTCGCCCTTCGGCTCGGGGTTGGCTGCCGCAAAAGCGCCGAAAATGGCTTCGACATCTGCTTTTGCCAGTCGCTTCAATTTTCTCGGCGCCATTCCCGTCATCCCGATTCTGAGCCTATAGTGATGCCCAAGATGACGACGCAAACGCAAGCACGCCCGCTCTTTGTCGCCAAGCTGACCCCACACCGGTCGCTCGGGCAACGCGGCTTCGGCGTCGTCATGGCTATTGTCGCGGTTGCGGCGACGATTCCCGCCATCACCTTCTATTCGCTCGGCGCCTGGCCGATCGTCGGCTTCGTGGGGCTCGATGTCGCGCTCATCGTCTGGGCCATGTGGGCCTCGCTCAAGGAAGGCAAGCGCTACGAGGTGGTGACGCTCTGGCGCGACCAGCTCGAGCTGAAGCAGGTCGATGGCGTTGGCAAGGAAACGTTGCTGCGCTTCAACCCCGGCCTCGTCAAGCTGGTGGTCGACCGCGACTTCAACGAGCGGACGACGGCGCTGCACCTGCGCACCCGCGACCGAGACGTCGAGCTCGGCGCCTTCCTCAACCAGGACGAAAAGTCTAGTTTCTCCAAGGCCTTCGGCACAGCGCTGAAGCGCGCCCGCGTTGGCGCCGCCTGATCAAGTGTTTCACGTGAAAACCGGGTCGCCTGCCACAATTGGCGGGCCTACAGTCGCCTCACCATGAAACACGAAATCCTTATCGCCAACTCGGACTACGAAGCCGTCCGCGCCGCCATCGCCTACCTGAGCGAAACGCAGCCCGACGAGATCGACCTGCCGCGCTTTGCGCATGCGCTCGGCCTGACCGAACGGCAGCTGACCGATCTGTTCCGGCGCTGGTGCGGCCTCAGCCCCAAGAGCTTCGCGCAGTGCGTCGCCCTCGACCACGCCAAGAAGCTGCTCGCGGCCAATGAGAGCGTGCTCGACACCACCTACGAGGTCGGCCTCAGCTCGACCTCGCGGCTGCACGACCTGTTCGTCGCTCACGAGGCCATGCCCCCCGGCGCCTATCGCGCAAAGGGCGGTGGCCTCGACATGACCTGGGGCGCCGCCCCGTCGCCATTCGGCACTGCGGTGCTGACCACCACCGAGTACGGCCTCTCCGGCATCGGCTTTGCCGATTCCGGCATGACGGTGGAGCAGGCCTTCGACGACCTCGCCAACCGTTGGCCCAACGCCAGCTACCGCCGCAACGACAAGGCCATCGCCCCTATCGCGGCCCGTATCTTCGAGCCGGCGCGCTGGGATCCCGAGCAGCCGATCAAGGTGTTTCTCATCGGCACCGATTTCGAAGTGCAGGTGTGGGAAACCCTACTGAAGATCCCGGTCGGCAAGGCCACGACCTACCAGCGCGTCGCCAACCACATCGGCAGGCCGGCCGCGCCGAGAGCGGTGGGTGCCGCCGTCGGCAAGAACCCGATCAGCTTCGTGGTGCCGTGCCACCGCGTGGTGGGATCAACCGGCGCGTTGACCAGCTACCACTGGGGCCTGCCCCGCAAGCGGGCGATCCTGGGCTGGGAGAGCGCGGTGACCGGGGCGTAGCGATGTTGCACCACTGATCCCGCACCTGCGATGTCATCCCTGCGCAAGCAGGGACTCACCCATCCGCTGGCACCAGCTGAGACTTGCGTCCCTGTTTGCGCAGGGATGACATCGAGTTGGAGGCGACCTGGGTAGCGCTCCACCATCAGCGGCGGTCAAATCGCCACCTTCTCCGCCAGTTTCCCATCGGCCCCGATACGGTAGACCACCGGCTCGCCCGTCCCCAGCTCCCGCTTCAGGATCTGCTCCGGCGTTAGCCCCTCGATCGACATCACGATCGAGCGTAGCGAGTTGCCGTGGGCTGCCACCAGCACCGTCTGGCCGGCCTTCAGCGCCGGCACGATCTCGGCGTCGTAGTAGGGCAGGGTGCGCGCCGCGGTGTCCTTCAGGCTTTCGCCGCCCGGCGGGGGCACGTCGAATGAGCGCCGCCAGATCAGCACCTGCTCCTCGCCCCACTTGGCCCGCGCATCGTCCTTGTTGAGGCCGCTGAGGTCACCGTAGTCGCGCTCGTTGAGCAGCTTCGAGCGGGTGATCGTTACCTCGGTAATACCCATCTCCTCGAGGATCAGGTCGAGCGTGTGCTGGGCCCGGCGCAGGGCCGAGGTGAAGTAGGCGTCGGGCACGTACCCGGCGGCCTTCAACTTCTGGCCCGTGGCGCGCGCCTCGCCGACACCCTTTTCCGTCAGGTCCGGATTGCGCCAGCCGGTGAACAGGTTCTTGAGGTTCCACTCGCTTTCGCCGTGGCGGACGAGGATCAGCGTTCCGGTCATCGAAAACCTATGAGTTGAAGCCGAGCACGTCGGCCATGGAATAGAAACCTGGCTTCTGCTGCTGCGCCCAGAGCGCGGCGCGCACGGCGCCTTCGGCGAACAGTGCCCGGTTGTCGGCGATGTGCCTGATCTCGATGCGCTCCGACGGGCCGGCGAGGATCACCGAATGCTCGCCGATCACATTGCCGCCGCGCAGCGACGCAAAGCCAATCGTCCCCTCCTGCCGGGCGCCTGTGTGGCCGTCGCGGACGCGCGCCGAGTAGTCAGAAAGCGTTATGTTGCGGCCCCTGGCCGCCGCCTCGCCCAGCATCAGCGCCGTGCCCGAGGGCGCGTCGACCTTCCGGTTGTGGTGCATTTCGAGGATTTCCACGTCGAACCCCGGCAGCGCCCGCGCCGCCTGTTCCACGAGGCCCAACAGCAGGTTGACGCCCAGCGAGAAGTTGCCGGCCTTGACGATCCGCGCCCCGGCGCGCGCCGCCTTGCGGATCGCTTCGTCGTCCTCGACCGTGCAGCCGGTGGTGCCGACGATGTGCACCATCCCGCGCTCCGCGGCCAACCTGGCGATCGCCACCGAGTTGGCAGGCGCGGTGAAATCGATGATCGCCTGCGCCCCGGCTAGCGCCGCCTCGACATGGTCGACGATCAGCACGTCGGATGTCTCGAGGCCCACGAGCTCACCGGCATCCTTGCCGATCACCGGTGCGCCGATGCGGTCGAAGGCCGAGTAGAGCGCCACCCCGGGCGTCTGCAGCACGGCGAGCATGTTCGCCCGGCCCATCTGTCCGCCGGCACCGGCAATGGCAACTTTCAAGTCGGGCATGAAAAGCTCCCGGAACCCAAGGCGTCTAGGCCTTGCTTTCGCCTATAGCTCAGGCGAGCCGCGTGCCGCCAGCCATTTCGGCGAGGATGGCGCGTGCCGCTTCGGCCGGATCGGCCGCCGCCGTGATCGGCCGCCCGACCACAAGGTGCGTTGCCCCTGCGGCAATCGCCGCTGCCGGACCCATCACCCGCTTCTGGTCGCCCACCGCCGAACCCGCCGGGCGGATCCCCGGCGTCACGATGGAGAGTTTCGTTCCGACGATACCACGCACCATCTCCGCCTCGTTGGCTGAGCAGACGAGCCCGCTGATTCCGGCGTCCAGCGCCTGTTGGGCGCGCAGCGCCACGAGCCCGGCGGCGTCCCGGGCATAGCCGGCTTCGATCAGGTCCGCGTCGTCCATCGAGGTCAGCACAGAGACGCCCAGCACCGAGAGGCCCGATCCGGCCGCCGCCTTCGCCGCGACCCGCATCGTCCTGGGATAGGCGTGCACGGTCAGCATGGTCGCGCCGGTCCGCGCGATCGCGGCGACGCCCTTCTCGATGGTGTTGTCGATGTCGAGCAGCTTAAGGTCGAAGAACACCCGCTTGCCCGCCGCCAACAGCGCCTTGCCGAGGTTCAGCCCGTCCCCGCCGTAGAACAGCTGGTAGCCGATCTTGTAGAAATCGACGCGGTCTCCAAGCTGCGTGATCAGGCGCTCCGCCTCGCCTCGGCTGTCGAGGTCGAGCGCGACGATCAGGGTAGCTGCCATGGGCGATGTCTCCGGATTTTTCGGTCTGTGCCATGCATCGGGGAACCGGTCAAGGCTTGCTCCCGATATTATGCCGCCATAAGGTCGCGCCGAATCAGCCGGTTGGGAACCACTTTCGTATGCAGCAGCAGGCGCTTTCCGCCATCGTCGCCTGGGTGCGGCTCGAACGCGCCATCGATAGTTTCAACGCCGAGCTGAAGAAGCGCTTCGGCCTCACCGGGCTGCAGCTGTCGGTGCTGCGCATCTGCGCCGAGCGCCCGCAACTTCCGCTCGCAGCGCTCCGGAAGGCACTGGTGATGCACCCGGCAACGCTCGGCCAGTCGATCGACGAACTCCGCCGGATGGAGCTGGTCACCGTGCGCACCGACCCCACTGACAAGCGGGCCCGCCTCGTCGGCCTCACCGACAAGGCCAGGATGCTGCTCGCCGATGCGCCGCTGGCCGGCCCGGTCCGCCTGCGCGAAGTGGATCACGACGTCGCCCGTCTCGATCGGCTGAAGCTCGCGCTCGACGATGCGCTCGAGCTGTTCGGCCTCCGCGACTGGGACCCCGCGAGGAAGGGCAAGGACACGCCGTGAGCGGTCGGCTCTGCCCGCTAGACGGAAAAATCCTCGGGCAGTTGCTCCATCGCCATCCAGTCGCTGCGGAGCATGCGGTCGGCAAGCCGCACCACGAAGACGTTGCCACCCCCCGGATCGCCGAGCCGCCGCTGGTCCTCGCTTCGCGCGATGGCGCGGTTACCGAGGTGGCACTTCAGCAGCGTGCCCACCGCGCCGTGACCGGTGAAGAACACCGGCACGCTGGTGTCGTGTCCGGCGAGCGCCGCCTCGAACGCCGCGACCACGCGAGCCTGGGCGTCGATGGCCCGCTCCCAGCCTTCGGTCGATAGTTCCGGGTGCGCGAAGAAGGCATCGGCCAGTTCCTCGAACCGCTCGGGGCGAACGAAACCGGTACTCGAGCGGTCGTTTTCCCCAAAGTTATCCCCAGACTCGATTCGTACCCCTGACACGGTCGCAAGCGCCTGCGCCAGTTCCAACGCCTTGGTTTCGTTGCTTGAAATGATTCGCCGTACGGCGCAGGCCAGCTTGTGGTTCGCGAATCGTTCCGCGCGCTCGCGTCCCTTCGGCGAAAGCCCCCAGCGTGGTACCGGCACGTTTGGGTCCTGCACCACCTGCGGGTGCGTGACGTAAAGCGCGTAGCTCACCTTCAGATGCCGCCACGCGAGAAGTGGGTCAGCTCCTTCACCATCTGCCCCACCTTGTACTTGATCGCCGATTCGACCGGCGCCCCGACGGCATCGAAAGCCTCGCTGTCCGGCCCGAGGCCGAGCAGTGTCGGCACCACCAGCGCGCCGATCTTGCTGAGCGTATCCCTCAGGTGCGACAGGGACCATATGGTCCCATACTTTCCCGAACTCACCCCGCCGATGCCGAAGACCGCATGCCGAAACGGGCTCGGCTTTTGCCGGCTGAGCCAGGCGATGGTGTTCACCACCAGCGGCGGCACGCCGCCATTGTATTCGGGGGTGGCAAGAAACACGATGTCGTGGCTGCGGAACGCGTCCGCCAGCCGCTTCGCGCTCGCTGGCGTGTGCTCGGCCTCGAGGTCCTCGTTGAAGATCGGCATGTCAAAATCGGCAAGGCTGAGGTCGGTAACATCGACGCCGGCCGCCCGCAGCTGAGTGGACATGTGGCGGCGGAGGATTTCGTTGACCGAGCCCTGGCGCAGTGAGCCGCAGAGGGTGATCGCAGTCTTGGGAGGTGTATCGCTCATGTCCAAGCGATAACCGATTACCGGCCGACCGCGAAGGGCCGCCCGGTCAGTTCTCGAACAGTGACTTCAGCTTGGCGAAGAAGCCCTCGGAGGTCGGGGAGTTTTCGCGAGTGGATTCGCGCTCGAACTCCTCGAGCAATTCGCGCTGGCGCTTGCTCAGGCTCTGCGGCGTCTCGACGTCGAGCTGCACGTAGAGGTCGCCGAAATCCTTGCTCCGCAGCACCGGCATGCCCTTGGCCTTGAGCCGCACCCGTTGCCCCGGCTGCGTACCCGGTGCCACCTTCACCCGGGCGCGCGTTGCGTCGAGCGTCGGCACCTCGAACTCGCCGCCCAATGCCGCCGTGGTCATGGCGATGGGCACGCGCGCGTAAAGGTCGGCGCCGTCGCGAACGAACAGGTCGTGCGGCTTGATCGAGATGAAGATGTAGAGGTCGCCTGGCGGCCCGCCGCGCAGTCCTGCCTCGCCCTCGTTGGCGAGCCGGATGCGGGTGCCGTCCTCGATGCCCTTCGGGATATCGACCGACAATGTCCGGCTTTGCTGCCGGCGGCCCTGTCCACCGCAATCGGTGCAGGGCTGCTCGAGGATCTGGCCTCGGCCGTTGCAGACCGGGCAGGTGCGCTCGATGGTGAAGAAGCCCTGCGCCGCGCGTACCTTGCCCTGTCCGTTGCAGTGCCGGCAGGTCGACATGCCAGTGCCGGGCTTGGCGCCCGATCCCTCGCAGGTGTCGCAGGTAGCGAGCGTCGGGACGTCGATATCGACGGTGCGCCCGACAAACGCCTCTTCGAGCGAGATTTCGAGGTTGTAGCGCAGGTCCGAACCGCGCAAGCGACTCTGCCCGGCGCGGCCGCGCTGGCCGCCCATGAAATCGCCGAAGATGTCCTCGAAGATATCGGACATCGACGAGGTGAACTCGGGCCCAAACCCGCCGGGACCGCGCCCGCCGCCATTCTCGAAGGCCGCATGTCCGAATCGATCAAAGGCCGCGCGCTTCTGCGGGTCCTTGAGGGTGTCATACGCCTCGTTTATCTCTTTGAACTTGTGCTCGGCTTCGTCGTTCCCCGGATTACGGTCCGGATGGAACTGCATGGCAAGCTTGCGGTACGCACCCTTCAAGGTAGCCTCGTCGGCACCCTTGGGCACGCCCAGCACTTCATAAAAATCGCGTTTCGCCAATCGGCTGTGCCCCCAATGACCGTCACGCCCCGCGCCCGAGCATTCGGCCTAGATAGGTATGATCCAGCGCTCTTACCATAGCGGCAGCGCGGTTCAACTCTATTGGATTGAAGTCATATGCCGAATGGCGATTCCGGGACTGTCCCCACCCGTGGCGACAGTCAGGGATCCCTACACTTCGAAGGCGGCGTTGAGGTTCCGTGCCAGCTGGCCCTGGGCGAACATCGCCTTGTTGACGATCTGATAGAGCCCGAAGAAGCCGTGGGTCACCCCTTCATAGGTGGTGGTGTCCACCCACACGCCCGAGCGCCGCAGCAGGTCGGAGAGTGCCTCACCCTCCGAGCGCAGCGGGTCGGCCTCGGCGAGGATGATAGTAGCGGGCGGCAGGCCACCGAGATCGGCGCGCTCGATCAGTTCCAGTCGTGGATCATGCGCGTCGCCCTTGTTGCGCAGCAGCTTGCGCGCCGCCCACTTGAAGGTGTCGGTCCGGAATGGACCGGTCTCGTCGATTTCGAGATGCGAGGCGAGGTCGAAGGTCAGCGTCGCCATCGGCGTCACCAGGCCCAGGTGCTTCGGCATCCGGCCGCCCTGCGCCTTGGCCCGCAGCGCCACGTTGACCGCGAGGTTGGCGCCCGAGCCTTCGCCGACGATGGCGAGGCGATCGAGATCGCCGCCGAGGCTTTCGGCATGCTCGATCAGCCAGTTCCAGGCAGCGAAGGCATCCTCGTGTGCTGCCGGGAAGCGGTGCTCCGGCGCCTGCCGGTAGTGCGATGAGACGACGATGGCGCCGGTGCGCTGCGCGATTGTCCGCGGCGTCGCATCGTAGAGATCGACATCGCCGAGCACGAACGCGCCGGGGTGGAAGTAGAGGATCAGCGGCCGCCGTCCGGCGCTCTCCGTCTGCGGCGTGTAGACGCGCGCCCGTATATCGCCGGATGGCCCGGGGATCAGCCGCATCTCCATGTTGATGCCCTGGTCGTCATGGCTGTCGCGCAGGATGCGTCGCAGCGCCATGTCGAGCGTCGGCTGGGCCCGCGCCTCCGGGGTGCGCAGTGATTCGATCGGCTTGCCGCCCATCTGGGTGAGCACCGAGAGCACGTGCCGCATGTCGGCATCGAGCCGCTCGGCCGGCTGGGGTCCGCCTTCCGACGACAGGATTTCCCGCCCGCCATTGGCGGCCAAGCTGCGTACATCCACCGACGTCATGGAAGAGGTCCTTTCGAATTGCCGCCCCGAATGCACCGCCCGGCCCTGGGCTCGGTGCATCCCCTCGAGCGCCCACGCTGCTGACGTGTCGGGCACCCGCTTCGAACGGGACCGACTGTAGTGGGGGATGTGAAGACAGTTGGGCGCGCCCGTGGCGATTTCAGGGTGATCGCCGCCACAATGAAGGCCGGGTCCAGCCGGGATTCACGTGAAACTCCGTGCTGTCGCATCCGCCACGCCGGGGTGCAGGCTCCCGGCCGCCGACAACAGTAGGGCCCGGATCGCTCCGGGCCCTTTGCTATTGGTTGGTTCGGAAGGATCAGGCCGACTTCTTGTCGTCCTTGACCTCTTCGAACTCGGCATCGACGACGTCGTCGTCTTCCGGCTGGCCGGCACCGGAGGCCTTGGCCTCGGCCTCGGCCTGCGATGCCTTGTACATGGCCTCGCCGAGCTTCATCGAAACCTCGGCCAGGGCCGCGGTCTTTTCCTTGATCATCTCGGCTTCGTCGCTCTCGAGCACGTTGCGCACGTCGTTGAGCGCGGTCTCGATCGCCAGCTTGTCCTCGGCCGAAACCTTGTCGCCGTAGTCCTTCAGCGACTTCTCGGTCGAGTGGACCATCGATTCGGCCTGGTTCCTCGCTTCGACCGCCTCGCGCTTCTTCTTGTCGCCCTCGGCGTTGGCCTCGGCTTCCTTGACCATGCGCTCGATATCGGCATCGCTGAGACCGCCGGAGGCCTGGATGCGGATCACCTGCTCCTTGCCGGTGCCCTTGTCCTTGGCCGAGACGTTGACGATGCCGTTGGCATCAATGTCGAACGTCACTTCGATCTGCGGCACGCCGCGGGGCGCCGGCGGAATGCCCGCGAGGTCGAAATTGCCGAGCAGCTTGTTGTTCGCCGCCATCTCGCGCTCACCCTGGAACACCCGGATGGTTACGGCCGACTGCGAATCCTCGGCCGTCGAGAAGGTCTGGCTCTTCTTGGTCGGGATGGTGGTGTTGCGGTCGATCAGGCGGGTGAACACGCCACCCAGCGTCTCGATGCCGAGCGACAGCGGCGTCACGTCGAGCAGCAGCACGTCCTTGACGTCTCCCTGCAGCACGCCCGCCTGGATGGCGGCGCCCATGGCGACCACTTCATCCGGATTGACGCCCTTGTGGGGCTCCTTGCCGAACAGCTGCTTGACGATCTCCTGAACCTTCGGCATGCGGCTCATGCCGCCCACCAGCACCACTTCGTCGATTTGCGCGGCAGTAAGGCCCGCATCCTTGAGCGCCTGCTTGCACGGGTCGACGGTCTTCTGGATCAGGTCATCCACCAGGCTCTCGAGCTTGGCGCGCGTCAGCTTGATCGTCAGGTGCTTCGGACCGGACGCGTCGGCGGTGATGAAGGGCAAGTTGACTTCGGTCTGGGTCGAGCTCGACAGCTCGATCTTGGCCTTCTCGGCGGCCTCCTTGAGCCGCTGTAGCGCCAGCTTGTCCTTGCGCAGGTCGATGCCCTGCTCTTTCTTAAACTCGTCCGAGAAGTAATCGACGAGCCGCATGTCGAAGTCTTCGCCGCCGAGGAATGTATCGCCGTTGGTCGACTTCACCTCGAACACGCCGTCGCCGATCTCGAGCACCGACACATCGAACGTGCCGCCGCCGAGGTCGTAGACCGCGATCAGGCCGGTATTCTTCTTGTCGAGGCCGTAGGCGAGCGCTGCTGCCGTCGGCTCGTTGATGATGCGGAGCACCTCGAGGCCGGCGATCTTGCCGGCGTCCTTGGTGGCCTGACGCTGCGAATCGTTGAAATACGCCGGAACCGTGATCACCGCCTGGGTGACCGGCTCGCCGAGATACGCCTCGGCGGTTTCCTTCATCTTTGTGAGGATCATCGCCGACACTTCGGACGGCGAGTACTTCTTGTTCTGGACGTCAACCCAGGCGTCGCCATTGTCGCCCTGGACGATCTTGAAAGGCACAAGGCCCTTGTCCTTTTCAACCATCGGGTCGTTGTAGCGCCGACCGATCAGGCGCTTGACCGCAAACAGCGTACCCTCGGGGTTGGTGACCGCCTGGCGCTTGGCCGGCTGGCCGACCAGACGCTCGCCGTCCTTGGAAAAACCTACCATCGAAGGCGTGGTGCGCGCGCCTTCGGCATTCTCGATAACCTTAGGAGTCGCGCCGTCCATGACGGCGACACAGCTATTGGTCGTACCGAGGTCGATACCGATTACTTTACCCATGTCCTGCCTCTTTCCTAGCAAACCCGGATGGAACCCCTGTCGGCAGTTCCTTGACCCCGTGGCCGGGAGTCCGAGTTCCCGTTTGTTGAGATAATCCTCGACTGACCCGTCGCCGGGCCTTGAGGGCTATATAGGAGGGGGTTTTGGGGGGTGCAAGCTGGCTTTCCGGAGAATTTCCGGATGCCGGTCAGTTGAGCCGGCGCCTCACGCGCGGTAGGCGCCGGCAAACGATTTCGTTCGTACTCCGAACCGCTTACTGTGCGTCCGACAGGGTGTACTCACCCAACTCGCACAGGTCGATGCCCTTCTCGACGAACTCGGAATCGTCCTCGAGCACGAACTTCATGTCGTAGACGCACTGCTCGCGGCCATCGCCGATAGTGACGTCCACCTGGTTGCCGGAGGGCAGGTAGTTCTCGCCGAACACGTCCTCTTCCCATTTGTCGATATCGGCCGGCGAGGTGAAGAAGGCCTTCAGCGCGTACGATGAGGCATTGGTGAGAACGAAGGTCAGGTCTTCGGCGAGTGCCGCCGCCGGCATGGCTACAAGGCCGAACGCGACGAGCGCGCCGCAAAGCTTCAGGTTCAAGGAATCCCCCATGTTGCGCTCCGAACAACCGGATCGCCTGGGGGTCGATAGCATTTTAGCTGCTTTCGCCTCAAAGGCAGGTTGGTCGACTGGTTAGTCAAATCTTCCGCGTGTCCAGAGGTGCGGCAAACAGGTTGTGGTCCGTTTACCGCTTGTGGTCTAAAACCGGCGTCCCACCGCTCGAATAGACCCTGTGCCGATGCGCCACCCGCTTACCCTTCTGCTACTTCTTGTCACCGTCGGTCTCCCCGGAGCAGCCCTGGCGCAGGAAGTGCCGGCCGAGGCTGAGCGCGACCTCTGGTGCGGCACGGCGTTCGAGTTGCTGGTGGCCGACGAGCCGGCGGATGCCTCGGGCGAAAAGCTCGCTGCCGCGAAGCCCTACGAAGAGGGCGCCAAGCGCCTGGTCATGCGGGCGCTGCCGATCTACCTCGAGTCCGGCTTTTCCGATGCCGCGCTCGCCACATATCGCTCGAAGCTCGAGGCCAGTGTTTCCCGCGTCGTCAACGGCGGCGGCTGGAACGATGGCGACCAGTCGCCCAGTTTCGAAGATTGCAAAGCCCTGCTGGGCCAATAGGAAGACTTGCCTCATGCCGATTACGCCCCGCTCCGACGATCTCCTGCTCGTTGTCGACATGCAGTACGACTTCCTGCCCGGTGGCAGTCTCGCGGTCACAGGCGGCGACGAGATCATCATCCCGATCAACCGCCTCGGCCGGCGCTTCGAGAACGTGGTGATGACGCAGGACTGGCACCCGGCCGGCCACATCTCCTTCGCCTCGAGCCATCCCGGCCTGAAGCCATTCGAGGTGATCGGCCTGCCCTACGGCCCGCAGGTGCTCTGGCCCGACCACTGCGTGTGGGACACGCCCGGAGCGCAGTTTTCGAAGGATATCGAGCTGCCGCACAGCCAGCTGACCATCCGCAAAGGCTACCACGAGGTGATCGACAGCTACTCGGGCTTCGAGGAGGCCGACCGCAAGACCAAGACCGGCCTCAAGGGCTACCTGCGCGAGCGGGGGCTGAAGCGGCTGTTCATTGCCGGGCTCGCCACCGATTTCTGCGTCAGCTGGACGGCGCTCGATGCCCGCGCGGCGGGGTTCGAGACCTACGTGATCGAGGACGCCTGCCGTGCTATCGATACGGCCGGCTCGCTGGCCGAGGCGTGGACCGCCATGAATGCCGCTGGCGTCAACCGCATCGTCGCCGGCGACATCGTCTGAGGAATCTCCACATGCGCCGCCTGCTGCTCACCCTGCTGCTGGTTTCGGGCACCGCGTCGGCGCAGGCCGCTGTAGACATGCCGCCCGAGACCGACCGTCTGCTCTGGTGCGGTAACGCTTTCTACTGGCTGGGCATCGACGCCTCGGATGCCGGCAACGACAAGGAAGCGGACCAGTACCAGGCCTGGTCCGACCAGTTGCTTGACCGTGCCGCTACGCTGTTGGCCGCCTCCGGCCTCGATGCTGCCGGCACCGACGACCTGATCGAAGCCTACGCCGACCGCGCCCTCGCAGAGATGGCCTCCCCCAAGGCGCCCTACGACGTGGCGACGGTCTGCCCGAGGCTGGTCACGCCCTGAGGGCCACGCATCGTCCGTGCCAGCAAAAAGAGCGCGATAGCGCCCTTCCTCATAGCTTATCGGACAGCGAAGCGTCACACGCTCTTGTCGATGCTGCCCTCAGCGGCCTGCCCCGTCGTGCCGCCACCCTTGGCGACGCCGACCATGGCAGGGCGGAGGACGCGGTCGCCGATGGCGAAGCCGGCCTGGACCACCTGTACCACCGTGCCTTCCGGGCGCGTCGGGTCGGGGACCTCGAACATCGCCTGGTGCTTGTGCGGATCAAACTTCTGGCCCTCGGCCTCGATCGGCTTCACGCCGTGCTTGGCGAGCAGCCGCTGCATCTCGCGCTCGGTCATCTCGATGCCATCGATCAGCGACTTCATGGTGCCGTCGGCGGTCTCGCGCGTCTCGGCCGGCAGCACCATGAGGGCGCGGCTCAGCGAGTCGGTGGCCGTCAGCATGTCGCGGGCGAAGCCGGCGATGGCGTAGGTGCGAGTATCGCCGATCTCGCGCTCGGTGCGCTTGCGGAGGTTTTCCATCTCGGCGACGGAGCGGAGCAACCGGTCGCGCAGGTCGGCATTCTCGGCCTTCAGCGCCTCGACCGGATCGGTGCCGCCCGCCTCGGTGTTCGGAGCCTCGCCGTTAACGGCGCCGGTGTCGTTGGCGCCCTCTGGCGTGGGATTGCTATCCTCGGGCTTGCTGGTTTCGTCGTTCATCATTGGCCTGGGAAAGTGTTGGCCGCCAGGGATCGGTAGAATTGGGGCGGCAGGATTGGCCCCGATATCGGACAATGGGGCGAAAGATTCAACCCTTCCGGCTCATGATCGCCGAGATCACGTTGGCGGTGTAGTCGACGACCGGCACTACGCGGGCATAATTGAGGCGGGTCGGACCGATCACGCCGAGCACCCCGACGACCTTCTGGTTCGCGTCCTT
>Ga0209512_1001598_pt1 | contig 27205 bp, 31 predicted proteins | sample frozenSSSSmetaG_FD_184142 | JGI IMG/M metagenome (GOLD analysis project Ga0209512, IMG submission 184142) | Glacier valley bacterial and archeal communities from Borup Fiord, Nunavut, Canada, to study Microbial Dark Matter (Phase II) -... | ecosystem: Environmental > Aquatic > Freshwater > Ice >...
TCCTCAGCCAACGGCCTCGTCATCGCCGAATTCACCCTCAACCCCGACCACAACTACCAACGCAAAAACGACTGAACCCCCGACACCGGGGGTTCAGCCGTTCACGATGTCCTGAGACATCACACCGTGGCAAGTGAGGGATTCGAACCCCCGAAGTTGAAAACGTCTGATTTACAGTCAGATCCCTTTGGCCGCTTGGGTAACTTGCCGAGGCGCGTGGCGCTGGACAATGATACAAGCCCCGCCGTCGATCCGCGACCACGCGTGCCGCAGTTAGAATCGGCTGCGCGGTCAAGGAGGGTCGGATGCCAGGGATCAACGAAGTCGCCCAGCTTGCTGGCGTATCCACGGCGACCGTATCCCGCGCTCTGAGCGGCAACGGCCACGTCTCGGAGGCGACCCGCCAGCGCGTGCACGCCGCAGCCCTCGAACTCGAGTATGTAGTCTCCTCCAACGCATCGAGCCTTGCCACAGGTCGCACAAAGAACGTCGGTGTGGTCATCCCCTTCCTCAACCGCTGGTACTACGGCGCCGTGCTCGAAGGCGCCGAAAGTGCCCTGCTCAGCCACGGCTACGACCTCACGCTCTACAACCTGGGCGGCGGTGGCGACGAGCGCCGCAGCGTGTTCGAGCACTTCCTGCTGCGCAAGCGCGTGGATGCGGTCATTGCGATCGCCCTCGAACTGACCGAGTCAGAAGTGGGCCGACTGCACGACATGGGCAAGCCCATCGTGGGCGTCGGCGGAACCATCCAGGGCGTGCGCACCCTCAGCATCGACGACCCCGGAGTCGCGCGCCTCGCCACCGAGCATCTACTCTCGCTGGGCCACAAGGTCATCGCCCACATCGGCGGCAACAGTGATTCCGAGATGGACTTCCACGTGCCCACCCGTCGTCGCGGCGGCTACGAGGCTGCACTCGTCGAGGCGGGAATCACCCCAGACCCCGAGCTGTTCCAGGCTGCCGACTTCACGTTGCAGGGCGGGTATGCCGCGGCGAAGCAGCTGCTGGGCAACCCGCGCAAGCGGCCGACCGCGGTGTTCGCGGCATCCGACGAGATGGCGATCGGCACGATCCTCGCCGCGCGTGACCTCGGGCTGCACGTGCCCGACGACGTGTCAGTCGTGGGCGTCGACGACCACGAGCTGTCTGAATTCTTCGGCCTCTCTACGATCGCCCAATTCCCGGCGCTGCAGGGCCGCGTGGCCGTCGACATTCTCATGGACCAACTGCACCCCGGCCACCGCGAACTCGTGTCGGTGAACACACCGCTGCCGTTTGAGTTGATCGTGCGGTCGAGCACGGCGCGGCCCAGCTAGCGCGCTTCGAGACCCTCAGCGAGCGTCGTCGAAGTACTGCTGCGCTGCGGATGCCACATTCCGCAGATAGTCGTCGCCCGAGTTGTACGCGGCGACGCCGTCGCGCCAGCCTTCCGGCGTTGACATGCCCCCGCTGGCCCTGCACATGTGGTTGGCGGACGCGATGGCGGCATCCGCAATGTTCTGGGGGTCGCCGATGCCGTCACCGTTGCCGTCGGAGGGCCAACTCGCCCACGTCTGCGGGATGAGCTGCATGGGCCCGACCGCGCGGTCGTAGTCGGCGATGCCGTCGACGAGTCCCCCGTCGCTGTCGGGGATGTGCTCGGTGTCGCCGCCGTCGAGCACGACACCGTAGATGGGCGGGGTCACGAGAAAATCGGGGCCGATCGACGATCCACCGAACGCGCCGTGATCGCTCTCCACGAGGCCGATCGCCGCGAGCGTATTCCAGCCGAGACCGCAGTCGGGGTAGACCTCGGCGCTGCGAATTGCCGCTCCGGCGTACGCGAGAACAGCGAGCTCAGGGATGCCCGTGGCATCCGCCTTACGCTGCGCCCAGGCGGGGTCGATCATCCCCGTGTACCCGGGCGTCGCGGGCGTCGCCGCGAGCGGCGGCGGCGCGGCCTGCTCAGCGGACGGCAGGGCCGGTGCGGCTGTGCATCCCGCTAGCGCAAGGGCTAAGAGCAGCACCAGAGGTTTCACGTGACCCATCCCATCACGCCCAGCCGGAAGTACCATGGGCGCATGGCAGATTCCACTTTCGACATCGTCAGCAAGGTCGACCACATGGAGGCGGAGAACGCCGTCAACCAGGCGCAGAAGGAGATCCTCACGCGCTACGACTTCAAGGGCGTCGGGGCATCCGTCGAATGGAGCGGCGAGAAGCTGCTGCTCAAGGCAAGCGCCGAGGAGCGCGTCAAGGCCGTGCTCGAGGTCGTCGAAGCCAAGTTCATCAAGCGCGGCATCTCCCTGCGCAGCCTCGATGCTGGCGATCCGTACCCGAGCGGCAAGGAGTACCGCATCGAGATCAACCTGAAGAACGGCATCTCGTCTGAAGATGCCAAGAAGGTCTCCAAGATCATCCGGGATGAAGGCCCCAAGAGCGTCAAGAGCCAGATCCAGGGCGACGAACTGCGGGTCTCCTCGAAGAGCAGGGATGATCTGCAGACCACCATGGCGCTCCTCAAGGGCCAGGACCTCGACATCGCGTTGCAGTTCGTGAACTTCCGGTAGACCATGTCCGACCCGCACGCCGACCTCAAACGGCGGGCGTACACGCGCTCAGACAACGACGGGGACGCCCTCGAAGCGCAGGCCGAACTCGCCAGGATCGATCACGAGCAGCATCTCGCGGAACGGGGCGCGCGGCTCGACCTCCCGCGTCCACCGCGGTTAGTTAAGGGGTGAGCGGCGAGCTCGAAGAGCTGCGGAGGCGGGCGTACGGGCGTCCGCTGAGTGAGACGGATGCCGCCACCGCCCAAGCCGAGCTGCAGCGGTTGGCCGACGGCGAGCGGGATGCCACGACCTGGTCGCCCACGCGTGCTCCGGCCGTGGCATCCGTCGGCCGTCGCGGCACGCTGCTGCTCGGCGCGGCCACCCTCGTGGCCGCTGCCCTCGCCACTGGAATCGCCCTCGCGCCGACGCCGTCGCTCGACGTGTTCGCGGCACCCCAGCAGGGCGTGCCGACGTGGCCAGGAGCGCCAGCCGGTGACGACGACATCCGCTGGCTCGGCAGTCTCGGGCCGTGGGAGGTGTTCGGCCTGATCACCTCGGGAGGCAACGTCTGCGTCACGGCGTTCGGGGAGGGCGACAGCGCTGGCGGCTCGTGCACGAGCCGCGCGGAGTTCGCGATGAACGGGCTCAAGCTCAGAACGAGTGTGGCGACGATCCCCGGTTCCCTGAGCGTGCAGTGGGGCCCGCGCGGCGATGCCAGCCTGTTCGATGTGCCGAGCACCCAGCTCGATGCGGTCGGTCGATAGACTGCGGCGCATGACTGCGACGATCGAGGACGGCTGGTTCAGCGTCGCTCTCGCGGTGTTCCTGTTTCTCGTGGATTTCACGATCCGCGTGCTCGCCGTCATCTACGTGCCGCGCAATCGACGGCCGCAGACCGCCCTCGCGTGGCTCCTCGCGATCTTCTTCATCCCCTACGTGGGCATCCTGCTGTTCCTCCTCCTCGGCAGCGCACGCCTGCCGCGCAAGCGTCGTCGCCGCCAGCGCCAGATCAACGATTACATCCTCGAGACGACTGAAGGTTTCGACCGCGTCGAACGTGATCCACCCTGGCCGAGGTGGCTCGAGTCGGTAGTCGAGCTCAACCGCATGCTCGGCGCGATGCCGCTCGTGGGCGGCAACTCTGCACAGCTGTTCGCCGACAACCAGAAGTCTCTCGATGCGATGACGCAGTCGATCCGCGAGGCGAAGCGCACAGTGCACGTGGAGTTCTACATCCTCCTGCTCGACGATGTGACAGCCCCGTTCTTCGATGCGCTCGAGGATGCCCACAAGCGCGGTGTCGTCGTGCGCGTGCTGCTCGATCACCTGGGTAACTTCCAGTACCCCGGTTACCGCCGCACGAGGAAGCGCCTCAATCGCATGGGGATCGCGTGGCACCTCATGCTTCCGTTCCAGCCCCTGCGCGGCCGCATCCGCCGCCCCGACCTGCGCAACCACCGCAAGCTGCTCGTCATCGACGGCACGATGGCGTACACGGGTTCGCAGAACGTCATCGAGACCGGCTACCAGCGCAGGAAGAACCACAAGCGCGGGCTGCGGTGGAAAGACTTCATGGCGCGCTTCGAGGGCCCGGTCGTGGCCGGGCTCGACGCGCTGTTCGTCACCGACTGGTACTCGGAGACCGACGAACTCCTCGAGCGCGAGGCCACATCCGTGCGGGAATCCGGCAACGGCAAGCTCGACTGCCAGGTAGTTCCGAGTGGTCCGGGGTTTCAGGGCGAGAACAACCTCAGGATGTTCAACTCGCTCGTGTACTCGGCGCAGGAGAAGATCATCCTCGTCAGCCCGTACTTCGTGCCGGACGACTCGATGCTCTACGCGATCACGACCGCGGCGCAGAGCGGAATCCACGTCGAGCTCTTCGTCTCAGAGATCGGCGACCAGTTCTTCGTCTACCACGCCCAGCGCAGCTACTACGAGGCGCTGCTGAGGGCCGGCGTGCACATCTTCCTCTACAAATCCCCGACCATCCTGCACGCCAAGCACATGACCTTCGACGACGAGATCTCGGTCATCGGCTCGAGCAACATGGACATGCGCTCGTTCACGCTCGACCTCGAGGTGTCGGTGATGGTTCGCGGCCACGAGTTCCTGAAGTCTCTGCGCGCGATCGAGGACTCCTACCGGGCCGACAGCCGTGAGCTGACCATGGATGAGTGGAAGAACCGCAGTTCGCTGTCGGCCACGCTCGACAACATCGCGAGGCTCACGGCGGCGGTGCAGTAGGCAAACGGCACCCTTCCCCTTCCCCTTCCCCTTCCGTTTCTCCGGAGGTTTCGGGCGACACTCCGCATCGAATCGGTGAGAAGGGCTTGTTTAGCCCGCTTCTCCGGAGAAGCGGACAAGGGGCGCAGCCTGCCCAGAGCGGAAACACCCGGGAGCGGCTGCCCCTGCGGGGCGTGCTCGCGCCGTGGGCAGGGAGCGGCCGCGCGGCGCTTTCGGGCCTGCGCACCCACCGCGGATAGCGCGTAGCGCCGAAACCACCGCGCGGGCAAGGGGCGACCACGGGAAGGAGGGCCGCCGCGCGGAAAGGGTGGGGGCTGGCGCGGCCGGGGCGGAAGGGCGGGCCGCCTTGCATCGACCCGCCCTATCCGGGTGGCGGAGGAGAATCGCTCCGCCGTCTTCGACGCGACCGCTAGGTCGATCGACGTCGAAGACTATAATTCCCGTCGAGCCTATGGCCCGGCAGGGATGACGCTGGGAAGTTACTTCTTGTTCGAGGCGTTCTTGTTCGAGACCGACACCATCTCATCGCGGTCGACGACCTTGATGCGCGTGCGTCCCTGCGGCTCACCCAGGGCGAGTTCGTGCTCGTCGAGGTTGTGCCAGCCGTCGAGGTTTGTGAACTCAATGCCGCGGCTCTCGAGCAGGGCCGTGACGGCGTCCTCCTCTGGGTGCGCGGGAGTCCACCAGCTCGCCTGATCGTTCATGACGTGCTTGACGGTCTCCATGGCGTCGCTCTTGGTGTGGCCGATGAGGCCCACGGGGCCGCGCTTGATCCACCCGGTGGCGTAGATGCCGTGCAACTGTTGGTCATTATCGTCGATCACCTGGCCCTCGCGGTTGGGGATGACTCCACGCTTCTCGTCGAACGGGATGCCGTCGAGGGGTGAACCGAAGTAGCCGACCGCACGGTAGAGGGCTTGCACCGGAACATCCCTGAACTCGCCAGTGCCGCGCACGCCGCCCTCGCCGTCGGGCTCGGTGCGCTCGTAGCGGAACGTCTCGCCGTCGTACGACACAGGGTTCGCGTAGAAGTGCAGGTGCAGGCGACGGGATGCCGCGCCCGCCGGCCTCTCGCGCCACTGGTTCAGCACCTTGTCGATGACCATGACCTGCTTGTTGGTGGCGATGGCATTCTTCGATGCCTCGTCGTAGTCGAAGTCTTCGTCGTAGACGATCATGTCCACGTCCGGCAGCTCGCCCATCTCCCGCAGTTCGAGCGGGGAGAACTTCACCTGTGCAGGGCCGCGACGGCCGAACACGTGCACGTCGGTCACGGGGCTTGTCGTGAGGCCGTCGTATACGTTGGCCGGGATCTCGGTGGGCAGCAGGTCGTCAGCGTGCTTGGCGAGAATGCGCGCGACGTCGAGGGCGACGTTGCCGTTGCCGATGACGGCGACCGACGAGGCCTCGAGTGGCCACTCGCGCGGGAAGTCCGGATGCCCGTCGTACCAACTCACGAAGTCGGCGGCGCCGTAGCTCGTGGGCAGATCGATTCCGGGGATGGTGAGTGCGGCATCCCGGATCGCGCCCGTCGAGAAGATGACGGCGTTGTAGTGCTGCTTGAGGTCGGCGAGCGTGATGTCGCGGCCGAAGTAGACGTTGCCGAAGAGCCTGATGTCTCCGGAGTCGAGCACGTCGCGCAGGGCAGTGATGATGCCCTTGATGCGGGGATGATCGGGGGCGACGCCGTATCGCACGAGCCCATAGGGCGCCGGGAGCTGTTCGAACAGGTCGATCGACACGTCGAAGTGCCTCTCGGCCTTGAGCAGGATATCGGCGGCGTAGATGCCTGCAGGGCCTGCACCGACGATGGCCAGGCGTAGTTTCTCAGTCACTAGTTAGAACGCTCCACAATCGAGTCGGCGAATCGGGTCAGGGCTTTCTTGACGGGTCCGTCTGGCAGGGGAGCGAGGGCTTCGACGGCCTCACGGGCCCAGCGATGAGCTTCTTCGAGGGTGCGCGCGGTCACGGCATGATCGCGCAGCTCGGCGATCGCGGCATCCAGGTCGGCCTCGTCAGCTTCGCCGTGGAACGCCGTCGTGACGTCGCGCTCGATGCGGCGCAGCAGGTCGTCAGCGTCGGAGTCGACCTTCGCGAGCTCACGCAGGTACAACAGGGGCAGAGTCGAGACGCCGGCGCGCAGGTCGGTGCCCGCTGTCTTGCCGGTCACCTCCGTCTTGTCGGAGAGGTCGATGATGTCGTCGATGAGCTGGAAGGCCACGCCGATCTTCTCGCCGAACGTGCGCACAGGTATGACGTAATCCTCCGAGGCGTTCGAGAAGATCACGCCGACCTCGGCGGCCGTCGCGATGAGGGAGCCGGTCTTGTCGGCGAGCACCTGCAGGTAGTGGGCGACCGGGTCTTCGCCGTGGCGGGGACCGATCGTCTCGTGCAGCTGGCCGAGGCACAGTTTCTCGAACGTGTTGGACTGCAGCGTGATCGCGCGCTCGCCGAGAGTCGCGACGAGCTTGCTCGCGCGCGCGAACAGCAGGTCGCCCGTGAGGATCGCGACCGAGTTGCCCCACACAGTCTGCGCGCTCGGCACACCGCGACGCATCTGGGCTTCGTCCATGACGTCGTCGTGGTACAGCGACGCGAGATGGGTGATCTCGACGGCCTGCGCGGCGGTGATGACCTTGGGGGTGTTGCCGTCGCCCAGCTGAGCGGCGAGCAGGGTGAGCACGGGGCGCACGCGCTTGCCTCCAGCATCGAGGAGGTACCGGCTCGTGGCATCCGCGATCTCGTCCGCGTACGTCATCTGGCCGAGGAGCCCGGCTTCGACGGTCTCGAGGCCCTGCTCGATCGCCGCGGCGAAGCGGCGCTCGTCGCTCGAGGCGAAGAGCTTCTCGCCGAGACCCAGCGACGAACTCAGGCTGTTGGTGCGGCGAGCGATCGGAACCGCCGGGCTCACGATCCGACTACTTTGATCGGCCTCGTCGCGTTGCCCTTGCGCTTCGCGACCGCGGCGAGCACCGTCGCGTCCACGGGCTTGCGTCCGCGATGCAGGGCGACGATTCCGCCCGTGAGGTTGCGGTAGGCCACGCGCGTGAAGCCCACGCCACGAATCCAGTGGCTCAGCTCGCCCTGGTCCGGCCATTCCTTGATCGACTGGGCGAGGTAGCTGTACGCGGCGGGGTTTGAACTCACCCGGTCGACGATCGTCGGCATGATGTACTGCAGGTATGCCCAGTACCCCGCGCGGAAGATCGCGATGGGGGGCTTCGAGAACTCGCACACGACGACGCGGCCGCCCGGCTTGAGCACTCGGAACATCTCGGCGAGCGCCGCCTTCGGGTCTGCAACGTTCCGCAGGCCGAAGCTGATGGAGACTGCGTCGAACTGGTTGTCGGGGAAGGGCAGCCTCTGGGCGTCCCCCTCGATGAACTCGATCTTCTTGTGCTTGCGGCGCCCTTCGGCGACCATCCCGGCGGAGAAGTCGAGGGCGATCACCTCGGCGCCCGAGCGCGCGAGCGCCACCGAACTCGTGCCCGTTCCCGCGGCGACATCGAGGATGCGCTCGCCGGCCTCGGGGGCGACAGCGCGTACCATGGCGGCTCGCCACAGAACTGCGTTGCCCGCCGACAGCACCGCGTTCGTGCGGTCGTAGTGCTTGGCGACGTCGTCGAACATGCCGGCGACCTCATCCGGCTGCTTGTTCATATCCGCCTTGCTCACAAGGCAAGTCTATGGTTCTCGTCCACAAGGGGGGTTCGGAGCCGACGGTAGGGTGGGAGGGTGGACCTGGTCGTGAGCACGGAGGCTTCCGGCGACCACGGTTCGCTCGTCGCGCGGCTCGGTTCGCGGCATCCTCTCGCCTTCCTGCGCAACGGCGACGGCATCGTCGGCCTCGGCGAAACGCTGCGCCTCGAGTTCTCAGGCCCGACCCGCATCACGGATGCCGCGGCCGCCTGGCAGGCGCTGGCCTCGGCGTCGACCGTGGCCGATGCCGTCGCGCTCCCGGGCACGGGCCTTGTCGCCTTCGGAAGCTTCGCCTTCGCGGATTCGTCCACGGCCACGAGTGTGCTCATCGTCCCGAGTGTGATCCTGGGCCGCCGCGACGGCACCAGCTGGGTGACCCGCATCGGCGCCGCTCCCGTCGCTGAACCCCTCGGGGAGCCGTTCACGGCGACCTTCGCCGCCGGGGCTCTCTCCGCCGAGGGCTACCGTGCGGCGGTGGCGGAAGCCGTGAACCGCATCGGGAGTGGCGAGCCGCGCAAGGTCGTGCTCGCGCGCGACGTTGTGGCGGGCATCCCTGTCGACGCCGACCTGAGGCTGCCGCTCGCCCGTCTCGCGGAGACCTACCCAGACACGTTCACGTTCTCGGTCGCCGGGCTCATGGGCTCGAGCCCGGAGACCCTCGTGCGCGCGAGCGGCGGCACGGTCAGCGCGCGCGTGCTCGCGGGCAGTGCCGCGCGCGGAGCCGACGCCGTGAGCGACTCGTCGGCAGCGTCGACGCTCGCCGCGTCGCGGAAGGATCGGGAGGAGCACGCGTTCGCGATCCGTAGCGTGCTGACCGCGCTCGAACCGCTCAGTGCCGGACTGAGCACGAGCCCCGCCCCGTTCGCCCTGCGCCTGCCGAACCTGTGGCACCTCGCGAGCGACGTGACCGGAACGCTCACGCGCGGCTCGAGCGCGCTCGACCTCGTCGCGGCGCTGCACCCCACTGCCGCCGTCGCTGGCGCACCCACCGACGTCGCCCTCGACCTCATCGCCGAACTCGAGCCGTTCGACCGCGGACGCTACGCCGGCCCGGTCGGCTGGGTCGACGCCAACGGTGACGGCGAGTGGGCGGTCGCGCTGCGCTGCGCCCAGGTCGACGGCGACCGGGTAACCGCCTATGCCGGTGCCGGCATCGTCGCGGGCTCGGACCCGGCCCGCGAGCTGGCCGAGACCGCCCTCAAGCTCCGCCCGATCGTCGAGGCGTTCGCGTAGCCCGAGCTCCCACCTTGGCAACCTGCGCGCAGGTTGCCAACATCCGTGGAACCGTCGGCGACTCTCGCGAGACTGGTCGCATCTCACAAAAAGGGATGCCTACGTGGCCGCGAGCCGTGCCCTCTCGGCAGCCACGTCGTAGCCCACTGCCGGATACCCGGGCGCGAGGCCGCGGAGGGCAGCGAGCAGCAGCCCCTGCACAGCCCAGCGGGCGTACCACTTGTGGTCGGCGGGGACGACGTACCACGGGGCATCCGGGGTCGAGGTTCGCGACAAGGCGACCTGGTACGCCTCCTGGTAGGCGGGCCAGTGCTCGCGCTCGTCGATGTCGCCCGGGTTGAACTTCCAGTTCTTATCGGGGCGGTCGAGGCGCTCCTGCAGCCTGGCCTTCTGCTCGTCAGCAGAGATGTGCAGCATGACCTTGATCACCGTCGTGCCCGACTCCACGAGCTCCTTCTCGAAGTCGGCGATGATGCCATAGCGCTCCTCGATGGCTTCGGGAGTCGAGAAGCCATGAACGCGGTGGATGAGCACGTCTTCGTAGTGCGACCTGTCGAACACTCCGATGATGCCTGGCTGCGGCAGCTCCTTGCGCACGCGCCAGAGGAAGTCGTGTGACTTCTCCTCGTCGGTGGGCGCCTTGAACGCGTGCAGATGCACGCCCTGCGGGTCGACCCCGCCGACGACGTGCCGGATGATCCCGCCCTTGCCCGCCGTGTCCATCGCCTGCAGCACGAGCAGCACGCTGCGCTTGCCGCCGAACTTGCTCTCGGCGAAGAGCTTCTCCTGCAGGCTGCCCAACTCGTCGAAGTTCTTCGCGAGATCCTTCTCTGCGTGCTTGCGATCGTCGGCTCCTGGTGTGGAGGAGGTATCGACCTTCGAGAGATCGAACCGGTCGTCGACGGGGGTGAGTGCGCTCATGCTCCCACGCTATCGATCGAGCGGCACTTCCACGATGGTCGGACCGAGGGATGCCGTGAGCGCCTGGTCGAGCTGGCCGCGAGTGTCGACGCGAACGTACGACCAGCCGTAGGCGGCCGCAAGGTGTTCGACAGAAACCTGCTGCGCCGTCAACAGGACCCGTTCGAACGACTCCCCCGCCGTCTTCGCGACCTCGAGGCCGTCGAAGATCGTTCCACCGTGGTCGTTGCCGACGATCACCTGGATGCGCGGCCGCGGCTCCCCGACGCCGAACAGCAGCGCGCCCACGTCGTGCAGCAGGGCGAGATCCCCGAGGAGCACGCGCGTGGTGCCCTTCGAGTCCGCAGCCTGGGACGCGAGCGCGATACCGATGCCCGTCGCGATCGTGCCGTCGATTCCCGCGAGCCCGCGGTTGGCGTGCACGCGGATCTTCTTGCCGGTGACCACCCTGTCCAGTTCGCGAATGAGTCGGGATGCCCCGAGCACGAGCCGGTCGTGCGGCCACGTCGCCCGCCACACCGCCTCGGCGAGGGCCGTGCGAGTGACTGTGGCACGCACAGCGGCAAGCTCGGCTTTCGCGTGCTCGCCGGCGGGGGCCGCGGTATCCGGGGCGACATCGTCGGACTGCGCGAGGGAGCGCGACGCGGCAACCCAGCGACCCGGCCACTCGCGCGGCCCCGGCTCGCCCTCCACGGTCACGGCATTGACGAAGGCCTCCACACGGTGGCCGGGGTTGTAGTCGTCCGCGGAGGTGCCGCGCACGACTATCGTCTCGACGCCCCCGCGCTGGATGAGCGCGGGAACCTCGCGACTGAGCGTCGGGTGCCCGAAGAGGATGACGCGCTCGACCGCCCCGCCGAACTCGGGCTCGGCCAGCAGCTCCCGATAGGCGACGACGAGGTTGGGGCCGAAGCGGGCTCCGCTCGCGACCTCGGCCAGGAGCGGTGCGCCGAGTTCGCGCGCGACCTCCTCGGCGCGCTCTCCCGCCCCCGTGCCGGCGATGACGACGGTGCCGGGGGCTGCGGCAATCCGCTGGTTGAGGCCCTCGAAACCAACCACGGGCGGGGGTGTCGCTTCGAGACCCTCAGCGACCGCGAGCGCCGTCGCCGCAGACAACGGCTCGGTGAACGCGAGGTTCAGGTGCACGGGCCCGCGGGATGCCGCGGCGAATGCATCACGGGCGAGCTCCGCCGCGGCATCCTGCTCGCCGTCCTCGCCGGTGGGAGCGCCGATGTCCCACGTGCGCTGCACCGCGGCGCCGAAGATGCCGGGCTGCTCGGTCGTCTGGTTGGCGCCGATGCCGCGCAGCTCGTCCGGTCGATCGCCGCTCAGCACGATGAGCGGAACGCCCGAATGGTGTGCCTCGAGCACGGCCGGATGAAGGTTGGCGACCGCGGTGCCGGAGGTCGTGATGAGCAGGACGGGCAGGCCGGTCTCGACGGCGAGGCCGAGGGCGAGGAATCCGGCCACCCGCTCGTCGATGCGCACGCGCAGCCTGAGGAGCCCGAGGCGTTCGAACTCGGCGGCGGCGAGCGCGAGCGCCTGCGAACGTGAGCCGGGGCTCAGGACGACGTCGCGAACTCCCACGCGCACGAACTCGTCGAGCAGGGCCACCGCGAAATCGGTGGCCGGTGAGTCAGTCTTTGGGCGGGTCATCGTCGAGGTCGGCGAGTTCCTGCTCGAGTCGGCGGATGCGCTCGTCCTGTTCCTCGTCGCGACGGAGGTTCGCGAGGAACGCCGGGTCGTCGTCGGGAGCGACAGTGCGGCGTTCGCCGCCCCGGTCGCCGCGCTCCTTGCCGAAGAGGAACCAAAGCAGCGCGCCCAGGACCGGCAGGATGATGACGAAGCCCCACGCGATCTTGGGGAGCGTGCGAACCCTCGCGTTGTCGGTGAGGATCAGATCGACGATCGCGAACACGTAGAGCCCGATCACGACGAAGGGGACGATCACGAACAAGCGGGCCATGGGCCAATTGTAGGCTCGCATCCTGCACACAGCCCGCGTGCCTACACTGGCAAGGTGAAACCCTGGCTCGCCTATAGCCTCCTGCGCGTTGGCATCTTCGCCGTCGTGTTCGCCGCGCTCATGCTCGCGAACGTTCCCTGGTGGCTTTCCGCGATCATCGCGGCGGTCATCGGGCTGTGCGTCGGGTACATCTTCTTCGGAAAACTGCGCAATGCCGTCGCCCTGGACATCGTCGAGCGCCGGGCCCGCCCCGCGGGTGACGCCGACAGCGCCGCCGAAGACCTCTAGCACCCAGCTCGGTCGGTGAGAGTCGTCAATCGGCCCTTCATAGCTCCGCCGAACGACCGATCGGCAGCTCTCACGGCCGTGGAGCCGCCGGAAGCCGCCGTGGAGCCGGGCCGGGAGGCTAGAAGGCGATCGCCCAGCCGAGGCCGAGGCCGTAGACGAGGGCGACGAGGGCCGTGAGTCGCAGCGCGACGATGAGCTCGCCAGGGGTCTTAGCGCTGATCGTGATGCCCACGGCGGGAATCGCGGCGAGCAGCGCGAAGAACACGAGGTACGCGTTGGTGTAGAACAGCGTGAAGAACACGAGGATGCCGAACGGCGCCAACAGCAGCACTCCGTAGACGATGCGCGAACCACGGTCGCCCATCTTCACCGCGAGCGTGCGCTTGCCCGCGAGCTTGTCCTGTTCGCGATCCCTGATGTTGTTGACCATGAGCACCGCACACGCGATGAGGCCGATCGCGACGCCAGAGAGCCAGCTCTCGATGGTGACGGTTCCGGCGATCGCGAAGGTCGTGCCCGCTGTGGCGACGAGGCCGAAGAACAGGAACACGAAGACTTCGCCGAGACCCGCATAGCCGTACGGCCGCTTGCCACCGGTGTAGAAGTAGGCTGCGACGATCGCAACGGCGCCCACCGCGATGAGCCACCACTGCTGCGTGCGCACCACGATCACGAGGCCAGCGATGGCCGCGATGGCGAAGAACACGAACGCGACGATGAGCACGGTGCGCGGCCTGACAGCACCGGACGCGGTCAGGCGTGCCGGGCCGACGCGATACCGGTCGGTTCCGCGCACACCGTCGGAGTAGTCGTTCGCGAAGTTCACACCGATCTGCAGGCCGAGCGCGACCGCGAGGCACAGCAGTGCGCGCAGCCAGTGCCAGCCGATATCGCCGGGCTCGTGGTTGAGCACGTAGGCGGCGCCGGTACCGAGCGCGACGGGAGCAATGGCGAGCGGCAGAGTCTGGAGGCGTGCGGCGCCGATCCATCCGCCGAACGTCGCCTTCGGGATGGGCGCTGCCCCTGGCGGGCGACCGCCGGGTCGTCCGCTCTTCTTCTTCGCCGACGCCTTCTTCGGTGCAGGAACGGACTTCGGGTCGATGCGCTGCTGCCTCGGAGTTGCCACGGCAGGAGTCTACTGGCGCACGATCGAGGCGATGCTGAGTCGATCGGGCTTTCCCGATGCCAGCAACGGGATGCCCGCCACCACGACCACGCGGGAGGGGGCAGCCGCACGCCCAACGACGAGAGCAACGGCATCCCTGAGCGCCTCGAGCGGCACGGCGACCTCGGTCACGACGACGGGAGTCTCACCCCATTCCGGATGCGGCGCCGCCACCACAACGGCGGTGGAGAGCCCGGGCAGCCCCCGCACCGCTGCCTCCACCTCGGCGAGGGAGACCTTCACGCCACCGGACACGATCACGTCGTCGATGCGGCCAGTGACGGAGAGGATTCCGTCGGCAAGGCCGCCCGTGTCGTCCGTGCGGTACCAGCGTTTGCCATCGCGCTCGACGAACGCCGTCGCGGTGCGCCCGGGATCGCCCAGATAACCGAGAGCGAGCACGCTGCCCGCGAGCTCGACCCGCCCCTCGACGATGCTCACGTCGGTGTTGCCGATCGGAACGCCATCCCACACGCACCCGCCGCTCGTCTCGCTCGAGCCGTAGGTGCGCGTGACGTTCAGCCCGAGCTCCAGGGCGCGCGCGGCGAGTGAGACGGGCATGGCCTGGCCGCCCACGAGGATGCGGTCGAGGCTGCGGAGGGGATCGATGTCCTCGAGTTCGACGAATCGGGCGAGCTGGGCCGGAACGAGCGACGTGTACCTGACCGGGTGCCGACGGAGCGAGTCGACGAAGCGAGCCGCGTCGAAGCCGTCTTCGTCGGCGGTGAAGTCGGAATCCGTCGCGATGGACCGCACCACAACGTTGATGCCCGCGACGTAGTGCAGCGGCAGGGCGAGCGCCCAGTCACCGGGGCTGCCCAGGGCTGACTCGGCAGCGGCGGCACTGGAGAGCAGGGCATCCGCGCTCAGGGCGACGCGCTTGGGCCGCGCGGTCGAGCCGCTCGTCTCGACGACGACCGCCACGCGCTGCTCAACGGTCTCGGGAACGTCGACGGGTATGCCCTCGTAGGGGAACACCGCAGGCCCGTCAGCGGTAAGCGCGGCGCGAAGCGCTCGCGCGACCCCGACCGTGTCACGCGAGTCGATGACAAGCAGCTGCCGAGTCATCGACCCGCCGCGCGGGACGTTAGTTGCGCCAAAAGGGGCAACCAAGGCGTCCCGTCGCCCCATATGGCGCAAGTCGAGACCGTGGGGACGGGAAACGGGCGCATCAGTACTGCCAGGGGTACGGTCCCCAGTCCGGGGCGCGCTTCTCGAGGAACGCGTCGCGGCCCTCGACCGCCTCGTCCGTGCCGTAGGCGAGGCGCGTGGCCTCGCCCGCGAAGACCTGCTGGCCAACGAGTCCGTCATCGACCGCGTTGAACGCGAACTTGAGCATGCGGATCGCCGTCGGCGACTTGCCGAGAATCTCCTCGGCCCACTCGTAGGCGACCTTCTCGAGGTCGGCGTGCGGAACCGCGGCGTTGATGGCTCCCGTTTCGAGGGCGCGCGTCGCGTCGTACTCGCGAGCGAGGAAGAACACCTCGCGCGCGAACTTCTGCCCGACCTGTCGGGCGAAGTACGCACTGCCGTAGCCCGCGTCGAACGAGCCGACGTCGGCATCAGTCTGCTTGAACTTGCCGTGCTCGAGCGAGGCGATCGAGAGGTCGCACACGACGTGCAGTGAGTGCCCGCCACCGGCCGCCCAGCCGGGGATGACCGCGATGACGACCTTGGGCATGAACCGGATGAGTCGCTGCACCTCGAGGATGTGCAGGCGGCCTGTCGACACGCTGCCGTCGGCGTACTGGTACCCGTCACGTCCGCGGATCCGCTGGTCGCCGCCCGAGCAGAATGCCCAGCCGCCGTCCTTCTCGCTCGGACCGTTGCCCGTGAGCAACACGACGCCCACGCGGGGGTTCTGCCGCGCGTCGTCGAGCGCGCGGTAGAGCTCATCGACAGTGTGCGGGCGGAACGCGTTGCGTACCTCCGGACGGTCGAACGCGATGCGGGCCACGCGGCCGGTCACGTCGAGGTGGTACGTGATGTCGGTGAGTTCGGCGAAGCCGTCGACCTCACGCCAGAGGTCGGCGTCGAACAGGTCGGAGACGTGAGGCATGGTGCCAGCCTAGCTAGCTGGTCTGGAGGCCAGACAGGAATGTGAGTACGGCGAGCAACACGAACGGGTTGGCCGCGATCGCCAGGATCGTGGCGGCAATCCCCCACGTTCTACCTCGGCCCAGGATCGCGGCCACCACCCCCACGACGACGGCAAGCACTGAGACGCCGATCGCGACGTAGCCGAGCGTCGTGCCGAGCGGAAAGTCGCCGGTGCTCGCGACCACGATCGCGGCGGCATGTACGCCGATGGTCCCGAGGGCGAGCACCGCGGCGACGATCCCGAGCAGAGCCGTGCGCTTCTTCGGCGCCGGCTCCTCCGCGACGAACTCCTCCTCGGGAGGTTCCGGCTCGTCCTCGATGGGCTGCACGTAAATGGGCACGACCTTGAGCGGTACACGTTCCACCTCGCCCGCACTGGTCACCGAATCACCCTAACGCCACACTGGTCACATGCTCCCTCTGCTCACCGACCTGCTGGCGACGGCCCGCGTCGTGGCCCTGCCCCTCGTCTCGAGATTCCGGCGGGTGGATGTGCGCGAAGCGCTCCTGCTCGAGGGGCCGTCGGGATGGACAGAGTTCTCACCGTTCACCGAGTACGACGACGCCGAAGCCAGCGCGTGGCTTGCCGGGGCGATCGACTTCGGCTGGGGCATCCTGCCGCCGCTGGTGCGAGGCACCATCGCCGTCAACGCGACCCTGCCCGCGGTCGCGCCCGGTGAGGTTCCCGGCGTGCTCGACAGGTTCCCCGGATGCCGCACGGTGAAGGTCAAGGTCGCCGACCCCGGTCAGGCGCTGGCCGATGACGTGGCTCGCGTCGCCGCGGCTCGCGACTACCTCGGGCCCTCGGGCCGCGTGCGCGTCGATGCGAACGGCGGCTGGAACGTCGACGAGGCTGAGCGGGCAATCCATGCCCTCGCCCCGTACGACCTCGAGTACGTCGAACAACCGTGCGAGACCGTCGACGAGCTCGTGCAGTTGCGCGAGCGCGTGGGCTACATGGGCATCCCGATCGCGGCCGACGAGAGCGTGCGGAAAGCCGCGGACCCCCTCGCCGTCGCCCGCGCGGGCGCCGCCGACATCCTCATCATCAAGGCCCAGCCCCTCGGCGGCATCACCGCGGCGCTCGCAATAGTCGTCGAGGCGGGATTGCCCGTCGTGGTGTCGAGTGCGCTCGATACGTCGGTGGGCATCTCGATGGGGCTGCATCTCGCTGCCGCGATCCCGACCCTCGAGTTCGACTGCGGGCTCGCGACGGCGTCACTGCTCGCGGCCGACGTGACCGGTGAGCCGCTCATCCCGTCGTACGGGCGCATCGAGGTGCGCAGGGTCGTACCCACTGAGCACTTGCTCTCGGCGCACGCGGTCTCGCCCGAGCGCCAGGCGTGGTGGCTCGACCGTGTGGCCCGGTGCTACGAGCTGTTACAGCCCTGAGTACGCGTGCAGCCCCTTGAAGAACAGGTTCACGATCGTGAAGTTGAACACGACGGCGCTGAAGCCGATGATCGCGAGCCAGGCAGAACGTGACCCCCGCCAGCCGCGCGTCGCGCGAGCGTGGATGTAGCCGGCGAAGATCGTCCAGATGATGAAGGTCCAGACCTCCTTCGTGTCCCAGCCCCAGTAGCGGCCCCACGCCCGCTCGGCCCAGATGGCGCCGGCGATGAGAGTGAACGTCCACAACACGAAGCCCACGACGATCATGCGGTACGCCATGTTCTCGAGCTTCTCGGCGGCGGGGAGCGTGTCGAGGAAGCGCAGGCCGACGGCTCTGCCCGCAGCTCGACGGGCCTGCAGCAGCTGCACTATCGAGAGGGCTGCGCCGAGCGCGAAGAAGCCTGTGCCGAGCGAGGCGACGAACACGTGGATGACGAGCCACGCCGACTGCAGTGCCGGCGGCAGCGGAACCACGTCAACGTAGAAGTTGACTGTCGCGATTCCGAGGGCGATGAGCACGAAGCCCGTGACGAAGACACCGATGAAGCGCAGGTCCTGCCAGAACTGCACGGTCAGGAACACTCCGATGATGATCGCGGTCGCGGTCAGCGTGAACTCGAACATGTTCGCCCACGGCACGCGGCCGGCGGCGGCTCCGCGAAACACCACAGCACCCACGTGCAGCACCCACGCGATGATCGTGAGCGCCATTGCCGCGCGCAGGTAACGCGGCGTCTTCTTCGGGGCTTCATCGATCACGGGCTCGACGAGAACCGCGGTCGACCCGGATCCCACGGCCTCAACGCGTGCAGCTGCAGCGACCGGCGCGGCCACTCGCCGCGACAGGTCGAGCGTGAACATGATGAACGCCAGCGCGTAAATCGCCATAGCGGAATACACGGCGATCGTCGAATACGACACGAGGGTTTCAGTCACGGTTCCACCTTAAGCCCGAGTTGATCGACGTGGCGGTCCGCGAGTTCGGCTACTGCGGCGTCGAGGCCTGGGTCGTCGCCGCGCGCGAGGCCAGCGTATTCGAGACTGAGCGAACCGTTGCTACCCTCGAGGACCTTCACCCACATGCGGCGACGAGGGATGAACAGGCTCGTGACGAGGCCCGCAACGACGAGCACGGCGAAGACGAGTACCCAGGTCTGGGAGGGGTCGTGATGCACGTCGAGTGAGACGAAGCGCGGAACCGCGGTCAGCTCGACGCTGCCGAGACCGTTGGGCAGGTCTGCTTTATCGCCAGGGCTGAGCTTGATCGCGGGAGTCTCCGAGTCCCCGCCGACGATCTGCGTGAGCGAGTCGAGGGAGAGGGAGTACGCGTTGGTTCCCTTGCCGTTGTCGAGGCCGAGATCGCCCGTGTACATGAAGAGGCTCAGCACGGGGTTGATCGTGTCCGGATAGCTCGAGATCAGGGTGCCATCGGTGAGCTCAGCGGCCGTCGGATAGAAGAAGCCGATCATGCCAACCTGTTCGGCGAGGCCGTCGGGGATCTTGATTATGCAGTTGCTGCGGAGGTTCGCATCCTGCGGGAGGCATGCAGTCGGCTGGGAGAAGATGACGTTGCCGTCGGGGTCGCGCACGGTCACGACGGGGGCGTAGCCGTTGCCGAGGAGGTACACCTCGGTGCCCCCGATGCGCAGCGGCTCGTTGACCTTGATGGTCGCCTGCTGGGGTTCGCCGCCGCGCACCGTCGTCGTGACGTTGGCGACGTAGTCGATCGGCTGCCCGAGCGCACCGACGTTCTTCTGCTCGTAGGTGGGAACGAACGAGTCGACGGCGATCGAGTATGGCTCGAGCGCGGAGTCGGTGAAGAAGCGTCCAGGGTTGAAGGAGTCGTAGCTCGCGAGTGTGTTGGTCATGGCGTAGCCCTCGACGACGACGCGTTGGCCCGTGTAGCCGAATCCGCCACCGATGCCGACCGTCACGAGCACCCCGATGAGTGCGGTATGGAACACGAGGTTGCCGGTTTCGCGCAGGTACCCGCGCTCGGCGCTCACTGAGTTGCCAAAAACTTCTGTGCGGTAGCCCTGCTTGCGCAGTAGGTCCTTAGCAACCAGGACGGCGGCCGCGGCATCCCCGGTCGCATCCCTGGTCGTGAAGCCCTCGAGCCGCGCGAGCCGCGCGGGTGTCTTCGGCGGACGAGCCCGAAGCGCATCGAAGTGGTGCTTCGTGCGCGGGATCACGCAGCCGATGAGCGAGATGAACAGCAGCAGGTAGATCGCCGAGAACCAGACGGAGGAGTAGGTGGTGAAGACCTGCAGCGTGTCGAGGATCGGCGAGATGTCCGGGTTGTTCGCCTTGTACTGGATGACGCCGTTGGGGTCAGAGCTGACCTGCGGCACGAGCGAACCGGGAATCGCCGCGATCGCGAGCAGCAGCAGCAGGAAGAGCGCAGTGCGCATGCTCGTCAGCTGGCGCCAGAAGAACCGCAGGTAGCCGACGAATCCGAGCTTGGGCTGTTGGATCGGGGCTTCGGGCGCGTCGTAGTGACCCTGGGGACGCGAGCTGTCAGAGGGCTGGGACAAAACTGTTCACCACTCCCAGGAAGTTCGACATGATCGCACCCCAGAGGCCCGCGACCATGAGCACGCCCATTGCGATGAGCAGCGCGCCCCCGACGATGTTGAAGACGCGGATGTGGCGGCGCACCCACGCGACCGAGCTGCCGACCCAGCCGAAGCCAAGCGCAACGAGCAGGAACGGGATGCCAAGGCCCAGGCAGTAGAACAGTCCGACGATTGCGGCGCGACCGGGATCGCCCTGGTAGCTCGCGAGGGCGGTCATGGCAACGAGGGTCGGACCGAGGCACGGGGTCCAGCCGATCGCGAACACAGCGCCGAGGATTGGCGCTCCTGCGAGCCCGGCGCGGGGGCGCCACGAGGGCTTGAGTTGGCGCTGCAGGAACGTGACCTGTCCGATGAAGACGAACCCAAGCACGATGATGAGCGCCCCGCCGATGCGCTCGAGGATGGAGCCGTACTGCAGGAAGAAGACGCCTACGGTCGCGCTCAACACTGAGATACCGAGGAAGACGACGCTGAACCCGAGCACGAACAGGGCTGCCCCAAGGGTCGTGCGCCCGCGACGAAGCTCCGAGGGATCGCTCGCGCCCGTGACATAGCCGAGATAGCCCGGCACGAGCGGCAGCACGCACGGGGAGAGGAACGCGAGCAGTCCCGCGCCGAAGGAGATCGGGAGCGCGAGGGCGAGCGCTCCACCGCCGACGATGTCGCCGGGGTTCACTTAGTCGTCCTCGGCGAGGACTTTGTCGATCATCGCGGTGAGGATGCCCTTGTCCTGGATGAGGCCGCTGATGCGCCCGGCGACCCGGCCCTCGCGGTCCATGATGAGCGTCGTCGGCACGGCGTTCGGCGCGACCGCCCCCTGGCCTGCGAATGCGAGCTGCACAGAATTGGTCCGCGCGTCGATGATCGACGGGTAGGTGATCTCGTACTTCTTCTCGAAGGTGATCGCCTGGTCGGAGGTGTCGAAGATGTTGACGCCGAGGAACGGGACGTCGGAGTACTTCTCGCTCACATCCTTGAGATCCTTCGCCTCGAGCCTGCAGGGCGGGCATCCGGCGTACCAGAAATTGATCACATAGACCTGGTTGTCGAAGTCGGCGTTCGACACGTTGTCGCCCGCTTCGGTAGTTCCCGTGTAGTCGATTGTCGCGCCGCGATCGGCAGCGGCGATCTCGGTGTACGCCCCGTCGCCAGACACGTAGCCCTGGCCGGAGCCCTCGGAGTACTGCTCCGCGAGCGGATCGTTCGAGCATCCGGCGAGCGCGACCACCACGAGGGCGGCAGCGGCGAGGGCGAGAAGACGGTTCACACTGCTCCCGAATCGATGGCTGACGCCAGCAACTCTTTCGCAGGTTCCTGATAGTCGACCTCGATGAACCCGTCACCCTCGCGGGCGAGGGTCGTGATGCTCGAGAGCGTGCAGCGACGCTTGCTCGGGTTGTGCGACAGGCGCAGGTCTTTCACGGATCGCGCGACCATGACGATTGGCATCTGGTGGCTCACCATGACCACCTCGCCGCCGTCGGCCGCGGCCCACGCGTCGGTGATCGCGGCAAGCATGCGCGTCTCGACGCTGCGGTACGGCTCGCCCCAGCTCGGGCGCAGCGGGTTGCGCAGCTGCACCCACGCCTTCGGGCTGCGAATTGCCCTCTTCACCGACGTGCCCTCGAACCAGTTTGTCGGCTCGATGATGCGATCCTCGGTGACGACGGGCAGCTCGAAGCGCTCTGACCACGGCGCGGCAGACTCCTGCGCGCGCTGCAGGGGGCTCGCGTAGAGGGCGGTGATGGGATGCCCAGTCAGGCTCTCCGCCGCGGCATCCGCCATCGCGTGCCCGAGTTCGCTCAGGTGGTACCCGGGGATGCGCCCGTACAGCACACCGGCCGGGTTGTGGACTTCACCGTGGCGGACGAGGCGGATGAGGTCTGCTGGCACGCGATTATTCTACGTTGCGTAGAACCACATTGAAATTGTCGCGGAACAGGTTGCCGGGGTCGATCCTGGCCTTCAGCTCCCTGAGCCGCGCGAGGGTCGCGGGCGGGAAAGCGTCGTCGAGACGCTCTGGGCGCGGATCGGTGTCGAAGCTCAGGTACATCCCGCTGAAGTGCGGACGCAGGGTGTCCCACACCTCGTCGAGGCCTGCACGGTGGGTGCCGAGTGCGGTCACGGAGAAGTTCGCTGAACGGCCGGCGTAGGCCGTGGCATCCGAGGCGACGTTGCTGACCGCGCCGCCGACCGAGCGGATCGACAGCACGTAGATCTCACCGCTGTCGACGAGGCTCGCCATCGCCGCTGCGAACTCGGGAGTGAAGTGCTCGATGAGAGCCGATCGAGCGACCGGCTCGCCCTGGCCATGGTGCTGTTCGTCCTGCACGTTGGCCATGATGCTCGCGTACGGCACGAGCTGCACCGACTGCTGCAGCAGCGGGCCCGCGGCGGCAAGCTCCTGCAGGCGGTCGATGATCGTGTCGGGGTCGCTCGAGTCCACGACAGTCATGACCTGGGCAACCAGTGGCCGCCCGGGCGTGCGGGTGCCCATCATGAGGAAGCTCGTGAGGTCGCGCGGTGCCGCCTCGACCGCAGCACCCCAGCGCTCGAGGAACCCGGCAGTGTTGCTCGCGTCGAAGGCGAGTTGCGCCCAGCCCACGTCCCCGACCTCGTCCACCTCGAGCTCGAAGCTCGTGACGATGCCGTCGACGTGATGGAACTCGCCTCCCGCACGCAGCGGAGTGCGGTCGCCCACATGCCAGATGCCGCGGATGATGTCGATGGCCTGGCTGAGCGCATCGACCCCTGGCCCGGAGTGAGCTTGTCGCCGCCGACAGCTTCGATCGCATCCCAGAAACCGCCAGCGCCAATGCCGAGCTCGATGCGTCCGCCGCTCAGCAGGTCGAGGCTCGCCACCGAACGCGCGAGCACGACGGGCTGGCGCAACGAAAGGTTGAGCACGTTGCCGGCGATGTGGATGCGCTCGGTGCTCGCGGCTACCCAGCTCATGAGCGTCCACGTGTCGTGGAACGCGGCCTGGTACGGATGATCCTGGAACGTGACGAGGTCGAACCCGAGTTGTTCGCTCAACTGTGCCAACTGCACGGGCTGTTGGGGCGGGCTGTTCGCGGGGTTGACGAACGTTCCGAACTCGAGCTGGTGACCGTAATCAGGCATGACACAAGCATGCGCGGGGGTGCCAGCACTCGCAAACGCGTCGTAAGTGACTTACTATGGGTAAGTGACTGACCTGACCGTGACTCCCCTGCGCCACATCAACGATGACGAGTGCAGTCGCTTCCAATGGGCGATCGAACTCATCGGCAAGCGTTGGAGTTCGGGCATCCTTCTGGCCGTGTGGCAGGGGGCGTCGCGCTTCAGTGAAATAGTCGCGCGTGTCGACGGACTCAGCGACCGGATGCTCGCCCAACGAGCGAAGGAACTCGAATCCTCAGGCCTGCTCACGCGCGAGGTGATTCCCACCACGCCGGTGCAGATCCGCTACGAGCTCACGGAGCGCGGCGAAGACCTCCTGCGATCCCTCCAGCCGATGGTCGAGTGGGAGCAGCGCTGGCGGAGCTAGTCTCCGACGACCTCGGCTCGCCCACCCCGGTCTAAACTCTGGGGGTGACTGAACGCACCCTCATCAAGAACCTTGCCGCTGCGACCGACGGGCCCGTATCAGTGTCCGGCTGGGTGGATACGGTGCGCGACCAGAAGAAGGTGCAGTTCGTCGTGCTCCGCGACGAGTCGGGCGCCGTGCAGCTCGTGAACCCGCGCCTCTCCAACGACGAGGGCGCAACGATCCCCGACGAACTGAGCGACACGATCTCGGGCCTCGCCCAGGGCACGTTCCTCACCGCGACCGGCGAGCTCAAGCACGACGAGCGCGTGAAGCTCGGCGGTGTCGAGATCAAGCTCGCCGCGCTCGCCATCGCTGGCGCCGCGAACCCCGAGACCCCCATCGCCGACGACACCGGCGTCGACAAGCGCATGGACTGGCGCTTCCTCGACCTGCGCCAGCCGAAGAACAACCTCATCTTCCGCATCCAGACGACGCTCGAGCACGCGTGGCGCACCTATTGGGTCGAGAACGACTTCATCGAGCTACACACCCCCAAGCTCATGGCGAGCGCGAGCGAGTCGAAGGCCGAACTGTTCGAGGTCGACTACTTCGACGGCAAGGCGTACCTCTCGCAGAGCCCGCAGTTCTTCAAGCAGATGGCCCAGCCCGCAGGCTTCGGCAAGATCTTCGAGGTTGGGCCGGCCTTCCGCGCCGACCCCTCGTTCACCTCGCGTCACGCGACCGAGTTCACCAGCGTCGACAGTGAGATCAGCTGGATCGACTCGCACGAAGACGTCATGAAGCTCCACGAAGAGCTGCTCGTCGCGGGCTTCGCCGCCGTCAAGGCGAAGCACGGCGAGGAGATCGAGGCGCTGTTCGGCGTCGAGATCACGGTGCCCAGTACGCCGTTCCCGCGCATCCCGCTCGCCGAAGCGAAGCGCATCATCGCCGAGCGTGGCTACACGGTTCCCCGCCAGGACGACGACATGGACCCGGAGGGTGAGCGCCAGATCTCGACCTACGTCAAGGAGACGTTCGGCCACGAGTTCGTGTTCCTCACCGACTACGCCTCGAGCATCCGACCGTTCTACCACATGCGCCACGAGGACGACCCGTCGCTCACGAACAGCTACGACCTCATCTTCAACGGCGTCGAGATCTCCACGGGTGCGCAGCGCGAACACCGCGTCGACGTGCTCGTCGAGCAGGCGAAGGACAAGGGGCTGGACCCCGAGGAGCTGGACTTCTACCTCGACTTCTTCCGCTACGGCGTTCCCCCGCACGGCGGTTTCGGCATGGGACTCAGCCGCGTGCTCATGCTCATGCTGCACCTCTTGAACATCCGGGAATCGACGTACCTGTTCCGCGGGCCGACTCGCCTTCTCCCGTAAAGCGGCGCCTCGCGGCCGCTTTACCCCCGCAGCGCTCCACTTCGGCGTACCGCTCACCCAGGGGCTCTCTGGTTGAGCAACGTATGGCACCGCGCCATGAGCGCGCGGAGCCAATTCCCAACCTCTCGGGCGCAATCTCGCGCGCTACCATAAGCAATCGCTACTCGGCGAAAACTATCCACAGAGGAAGTTGGCACGGCTATGGCTGGCAAGTTCGTGATCACGAAGGACAAAAAGGGCGAGTTCCGTTTCTCCCTCAAGGCGGGCAACGGCGAGATCATCGCGATCTCGGAGGGCTACGCAGCCAAGGCGAGCGCACTCAACGGCATCGAGTCCGTGCGCAAGAACGCCGCGGACGCGGTAGTCGTCGACGAGTCCTAGTTCCCCTCTATGGGCGCCCTCTTGAACGCCCCTTAGCGCTAGTTAACCTTCATGGGGCAGGATGACCTCATGTCCAAGAAAATCGACGCTGCGCTCAAGGATCTCAAGAAGGCGCTCACGAAGCACGCGGAGGCGGTCGGCAGCAGCGTGGTATCCCTCAAGAAGGCCCAGCGGGCTGGCGCGAAGGTGGCCGCTGCCGCCACCGCTTACGCGGAAGCCGTGCACGCGAAGAGCGGCATGAGCAATCCGTTCGACGACATGGTGCACCCGGGTCTCGAGGGCGCGACTATCGCCTCCCTCGCCGCCGAGCGTGACGCCATCGCGAAGCACCTCACCGGTCCCATCCGGATCCAGGAGAAGGCAGCAGCGCTCTAGCGCGAGCTACCTCGCAGCGAGGATCGCGGTCTTCAGCCGATCGGCGTCGAGGCGCCAGATGGCGTGCACCCTGCCCTCGATCATGAGCACCGGGATCTCGTCCCAGTACTTCGCGTTGAGCTCGGCGTCATCGTGGATCGACAGCTCTTCGACCGACACGAATGCCGCATCCCCCAGCTCGGCAATGACCGAGCTCAGGACCTCGCGCGCCTCATCGCACAGGTGGCAGTCGGGCTTTCCGATGAGAGTCAGTCGCGTAGGAGACACGACCATAGACTAAACGGGATGCCCGAAGCAGCGCCGCCACCACCGTCCGATCGTCCGATCGTCGCCTTCTTCGACGTCGACAACACACTCATGCGCGGGGCGAGCGTGTACTACGTCGGTCGCGAGGCGTTCCGCCGGGGTCTGATCTCGTGGCGCGACATCGCGCTGTTCGGGTGGCACCAGTTCCGCTTCCTCGCCGTGGGCGAGAATCGCCAGCACCTCTCCACGGCCAAGAATCGCGCCCTCGGCCTTGTGAGCGGGCACACCGAAGTCGCGCTCATCGACATGGCCAACGAGATGTACGAGCGTGACTTCGCGCCCAAGCTGTGGCCTGAAACGGTCGATCTCACGCGCGAGCATCTCGCGAAAGGCCACGAAGTGTGGCTCATCACGGCGACCCCGCAGCTCGTGGCTCAGGTCATCGCCGACCGGCTCGGGCTCACGGGAGCCATTGGCACGCGTGTCCAGGCACTCGACGGGGTCTTCACCGGCGCCCTCGACGGACACGTCATCCACGGTGACGAGAAAGCTGCGGTCGCGCTGCGGTTCGCCGGTGACCGCAAGGCCGACCTCGCCGACTGCTGGGCATACTCGGACTCGAGCAACGACATCCCGCTCCTGAGCATGGTGGGCAACCGCGTGGTCGTGAACCCCGACGCGAAGCTGCTCGCCCACGCGAAGGAGCACGACTGGGCCGTACTGCCGCTCAAGCGGTCAAGCATCAGGGATGCCCAGAAGAAGGTCAGGCGCGAAGCCCGGGCGGTAAAGAAAAGGGCCCGGTAAGAACCGGACCCCTCAAGTCACTTCTTGTTGCGACGCTGGTGACGCGTCTTGCGCAGCAGCTTGCGGTGCTTCTTCTTGGCCATCCGCTTGCGGCGCTTCTTGATGACTGAACCCATGCGTACCTCACTGATTTCTGAATGGACCGACCCGGTCCGATTCAGAACCGCGGAAAGACATACCCAGAGATTCTAGCAGCGCGTCAGGGGTGCGCGCTTCCCGGGCCGGTGTACCCTGGGCTCTCCTCAGTCGAGGGCGCGCAGGCGTGGGGCGAGGTCGTGCTCGAACAGTGTCAGGAATCGGCGCTGGTCTTGTCCGGGGGCGTGGAAGACGAGGTGGTTGAGTCCGGCATCCGTGTACTGCTTGATCTGCTCCACCA
>Ga0209512_1001599_pt1 | contig 27192 bp, 21 predicted proteins | sample frozenSSSSmetaG_FD_184142 | JGI IMG/M metagenome (GOLD analysis project Ga0209512, IMG submission 184142) | Glacier valley bacterial and archeal communities from Borup Fiord, Nunavut, Canada, to study Microbial Dark Matter (Phase II) -... | ecosystem: Environmental > Aquatic > Freshwater > Ice >...
AACATTTACTTCATAAATATTCCCCTGCATGATCCAGGAGGGATGTGAATTTATTTTGCTTTGGGACATAGCGGCAGAACAAATAATTATCTGCAGCATGAAAATCATTATGGCTTTTTTCATTACAGGAATTTAATGAAAGAAAGTCATATTATCAGATGGCGGATCTTAACCGGATCTGCAATGCCCATTTTTCAATCATGGCGCTGAGTTGTTCAAGCTTGATGGGTTTGCTGAGGTAATCATTCATGCCGGCCTCAAGGCAATCCTTTTCATCCCCCTCCATTGCATTGGCGGTCATGGCCACGATGACTATGCGGAGATCGTTGTCCCTTCTCAAAACCCTGGTGGCTTCCAGTCCGTCCATTTCCGGCATCTGGACATCCATCAATATCATATCGAAAGATCCTTTGTTGATTATATCAATTGCTTCGCGCCCATTGTTAGCTATTACCGGATCATAACCCAGGCTGTTCAGCATTTTTGTAAATAACAGCTGGTTGATCAGGTTGTCTTCAGCCATCAATATCCGAAGCGGATACTGGTTTGCAAAATCAGGCTGGAATTCGGACCGCTGTTCAGCTTCTATTATGTCCGGCCCGCTTCGAAGTTCCATTAGTATATGTTTGTACAGAATTTGCTGCTTAATAGGCTTGGTCAATACTGCGTTAAACAAATGCGGGAACTTTTTATTGCGGTCGTCCCCAACGGAACTGAGGAGGATTATGGGTAGCCTGGTATTTGTTTTCCTGATGGCCGATGCTACTTCAATGCCATCCATTCCAGGCATTTGCATATCACTAAGCACCAGGTCGAATCCATTATCCCTGGTGAGAATATCAAGTGCCTCATCACCCGAACTGGCAAGAACAGGTATAAGATTCCATTGCTCCAGTTGCTTCTGAAGTATGGTTCGGTTAGTAAGATTGTCGTCTATTACCAATACCCTTTTATGGTGTAGCAGCACCATGTTCTCGTTTACAAAACCCAACGTTTGCGCAATACCGCGCCGGGTATTTATTGTAAAAGAAAAAGTGCTTCCCTGGTTAACCACGCTGCTAACATTGATGGTTCCTCCCATCAGACCGATTAACTTTTCGCTGATCACAAGCCCCAATCCAGTGCCTCCGTACTTTCTGGTTGTAGAAGAATCCACTTGTGAAAAAGCATGAAAAAGCCGGTCAATTTTATCCTGTGGTATGCCGATGCCCGTGTCTCTTACAATAAATAATAGCCTGATCTCCTCATTATCCGGACCAGCATCTGCAGATTTTACTTCCAGGAATATTTCTCCCTCCTGCGTAAATTTTATAGCATTACTGATCAGGTTTATCAATATTTGTCTGAGCCTGAAACTGTCACCAATAATTTGTGGCGCTATGCGCGGATCTATCTGGTACACCAGGTCAAGGCCGGATTGCGCGGCTTTTCCGGCAAACACATCGAGGACCTCTTCAATGCAGGTACGCAGATTGAATGGCTTTTGCTCGAGCTCTATATTGCCCGATTCGATCTTTGAAAAATCGAGTATGTCATTGATCACGGTAAGAAGAGCATCTCCGCAGGTGCTGATCGTTTCCGCATATATTTTTTGTTCACTGTTTAATTGTGTTTTCGAAAGCAACGAAGCCATACCGATCACACCATTCATAGGCGTGCGAATTTCATGGCTCATAGTGGCCAGGAACACGCTTTTTGCCTTATTTGCCTGTTCGGCTTCCTGTCTGGCCTTCCGCTCCTCTGCCGTTGAATGCGCCAGTTGCGAAGTTCGTTCCAGCACCTCGTGCTGCAGTAATTTTTTCTGAACATTTATGGCATTGATCCGGTACTTATAAAAGGCAATAATATTCCCTGCAATGGTGGCCAGCGCCAGGAGCTTAAACCACCACGTCATCCAGAAAGGTGGCATGACCGTTAACTGAATATTTGCCATACGGGACGACCATTTCCCTTCACTGTCAAGACTTCTCACCTTAAAAATATACTTTCCGGGGTCAAGATTGGTGTAGGTAGCAGTGCGTTTGGTGCCCACATCATTCCAGGTTTTATCAAAGCCTTCGAGTATGTAGGAATATCTCTTTTTCGCCGGAGACGAATAATTTAAAGAGGCAAATTCAAATGATACTACCAGGCTAACATATGGCACACTGATAGAGTTTGTTTCTGTAATATTTCTCTCCAGTGGTGAGGCATCCTGTATATTTTGCGACACTGATGTATGTTTATTAAACACCAGGAAATCTGTAATGACCAGTGGCGGCTCGAAAGCTGTTTCCTTAATACTGTCGGGATAAAATACGTTGAATCCGTTTATGCCACCGAAAAACATCGCTCCTGTCCGGCTCTTGCAATACCCCTGCTTAAATTCATTGGACTGGATCCCATCGGAAATATCATAATTCTTAAATATTTTCTTTTGCGGATTAAATCGGGTGAGACCGTTATTAGTACTGAGCCAGAGATTTTCTTTTGAATCTTCCAGTATTCCAAAAACTATTTCATTAGGCAGGCCATCCTTTACATGATATGCCGAAAGAATATTTGTTTTTTTATCCAGTAAATTTAATCCTTCATTCGTACCGATCCAGAAATTTCCTTTTCTGTCCTCGTACATACAGTTTACACTATTATCACTCAGCCCGTTCGCGGGCAGGTTTTTAAACGCAACAAACTTATCGGTTTTTTTATCCAGGGTGATCAATCCATACCCATCGGTTCCAAGCCAGAGCGTGCCTGATTTATCCTGCATGATGGAAAGAAAATTATTACTGCTGAGGTTACCTTTTTCTATCGTATAATTCTTAAAACAATTTTTATTTCTGTCATACCGGCTTATGCCACTGCCCTGTGCCATGATCCATATATTTTTATCCCTGTCTTCATACACCAGCCAGGCATTATTGCCAACAAGCGATGAACTATCCTCCGGATTATTTATAAAGCACCGGAAAGTATTGGATCTCCTGTTATATACGGAAACTCCTTTGCCATATGTACCGATCCAGATATTCTGATCCCAATCTTCTGTAATGCTTAATAGATGATCTCCCGATATGGAATTTTTATCGCTGTCCTGGTGCCGGAAATGTGTAAATGAACCTGTTGCCGGATCAAAATGGTTAAGACCGCCACCATCTGTTGCTACCCATGTATTATTTTCTCTGTCTTCGAATATATTGGTTACCGTATTGTTGCTGAGGCTGTGTTTCGATGAGGTATGTCTGTAATGCGCAAATTTTCTCATGCTCCTGCTGATAAAATTTATTCCTGTATTATAGGTGCCGATCCAGATGTTCCCATTGGTGTCTTTATATATGGTGTTAATTAAGCTACTGCTTAATCCTGTATTATCCAGTTCATTACCCAGGTAGTTGACAAATGTTTTTTTAATGGGGTCAAACTTGCTGAATCCATCATTTTCAGATCCTATCCATAATAAACCATCGTTATCCTGTTCGATAGAAAAGACAACATCATTGCAAAGGCTGTTGGCATTACGGTCGTTTTTTCTGAATACACTAAAGCCTCCGGTATTTTTATTCAGCAGATTAAGTCCGCCGCCATTGGTGCCTACCCATAGGTTATAATGATTGTCTTCAAAAATCGTGGTGATTCTATTGCTGCTGAGCGATGTACTGTCCCGGCGATTGTGCTGCACTTTCCGGAATGCATCTGTTTGGGGATCGTATATGTTCAGCCCACTATGCATAGTGCCTATCCAGATCGTGTGATGGCTGTCTTCAAAGGAGTAACTAGGCTCGTTATCGCTGAGGCTCAGTGTATCTTTTTTATCGTTAAAATACTTTTTAAACCGGCTCGTCAGTGGATCGAATATATTCAGCCCATTCATGGTTGATATCCATAATTTGCCCTTCCCATCCAGCATCAGGTCAACTATAAAATTGTTTGAAAGGCTGTTTTGATCGTTGGGATCATTGACAAAATGAGTGAAATCATCTTTTTCCCGATTGTAGCGGTTCAGGCCGCCGCCCATAGTACCGATCCAGAGGTCGCCATGGGCATCTTCCACAATATCCCGGGCAGCGCTGTTGGAAAGTGAATTGATGTTGGAAGATTCTCTTTTATAAACAGTAGTAGTATAACCATCGTAGCGGTTAAGGCCATCCTGGGTTCCGAACCACATAAATCCGTGGCTGTCCTGCAAAATGCAAAGCACATCACTCTGAGATAGTCCTTCAGCTGTAGTGAGGTAAGAGAATTTTAAAAGTTCTTTTTGTGAAATTGCAGCCAAAGGCGCAAAAAACACAATAATAAAGATTCTCCAACAGTTGATGTTCATAAGATGCCTGTCTGATGCTAAAACACATCTCTAGTATCTTATAAAACGAATTTGCAGCAGATGTCGTATTTACATGGAATATTTTATCTGCTGGTAAGTATTTTCTCTTATTTAGCTGCCCCTTAATAGTTTGCTGCCAGTGCGGTAGCAGCCTGAAGGTGGTCCTGAAGCAAAGGAAGATGGTTGGAAGCGAACAATTTCAATTGTCCCTGTTGTCCACCGGCGATTTCAGCCTGGTAAAGATCGACAGCTGCCTGGTGATCGCTAACCTGGCTGTGTATATATACAGAGTCAAAAGCTCTTCCTGATAGTGCTGTCAACTGCACTTTAAGGGCAATATGGGCATTATCAAGAGAATCCGGAGTGCTTAATCCAAGTGGATTGGCTATAGTTTTGAGCAACGAATCTGCGGTAGTGTGGACGGTGATCATCATTGCTCCGAAGGCCTTCACGTTGACATCAAGGGCCTTTGCAGTATCCAGTTTTCCCAGCATAACTTCCGTATAGTTACTAATTGCAGCGGCTTTTACAAACCTGATATCTGCAGTGCTGGCATTGATCTGGTCAAGTGCCTTATCTCCATCTTTAAAACAACTGATAAGCAAACTTGCGCTGGCTCCTACGGCAATACAGATTGCTACGGCTTTCCTGATATTTTCCATTTTTAAAGTATTGTGATTTAACGATCTGCAATATTAACACAAGGCTGGCATTTTTGAAACTCTTTAATGGTGAATATTTCCGTTCCTGTTCACCAACCCTAAAATGAAACCCATTTCGCCACAAAACAGCTCTTAATGCAGCAAAATCAGCAGCCTCATATTGTTTCAGGTTACACCCTGCCAGGAAAATAAAAAGATAAATAGCTGGCTTTTTCCCTTCTCTTATCTTCATCGCCCGAATAATATGATCCTGTTAAGAATTGTTCCAATGATAAAGTGATGAATTTGCCTTAATTTTTATGCTTATTTAAGTTAAAGAATATGGAAACGGGAATGCCTACGATAAAACAAATTGCCCGGCAGCTGAACATTTCTGCTTCTACCGTTTCAAGGGCGTTGCATGATCATCCAAGCATTGGTCTCCGGACCAAAACCCGTGTGCAGCAACTGGCGAAAGAACTGGGTTACGAACCTAACCAGACCGCAATTTTCTTCCAGCAGGGCAAGACATTCACCATCGGGGTAATCCTGCCTGAATTATCTGAAGCGTTTTTTGGCGCGGCCATAAGCGGCATAGAAGACTGCGCACAGAAAAATAAATATATCGTCCTGATGGGTCAGTCGCATGACAATGTAGAGAAAGAGATCCAGCTGGTGGAAACGATGAAAAATCACCGGGTGGACGGATTATTGATCTCCATTACTAAAAATACGACCGATTATGCTCATTTTGAAAACCTTAAGCGGTACGATATCCCTGTTGTATTCTTTGACAGGATCCCCAGGATGTCTAATATCCATTCTATAGAGTGCAACCTGGAAGCAGGAATGATACAGGCGATCAATCTCCTTATTAAAAAAGGCCATCGCGAGATCGGCCTTATTAATGGCCCGGATAATATGAAAGCCAGCAAGGACCGTGCAAACGGGTACATGAAAGGGCTCCAGAAGAACCGTTTAAAGATAGATCCGGCCAACATTATCGTGTCTGATCTTACAAAAGAGAGCACTCAGGCCGCCATAGACAAACTATTTTCCAGGAAGCGCAAGCCCACCGCCATCATCGCCTTCAACGATTATGTGGCACTCGATACGCTGGTCTATGCAAGACAAAAGAAGATCAAGATCAACAAAGATTTCGACCTGGTCAGTTTTTCCAATCTGCCGATCTGGAATTACTTTGAAACACCGCCGTTTGCCTCCATTGAGCAATTTCCTTACCAGCAAGGAGTAAAAGCGACAGAAATACTGCTCGAGCTGCTGAACAGGAATAAGGATGCGGCCGAAGCCAGACCCTTCTTTAATGTGATTTTTGAATCACAGCTGATCATGCGTTAACGTATCATACGCAACCGTTTGCACTTTTTTTACCCTGTGCGTTCCCCTACATTTACCGCACTATAAAAAAAAGCATCATGCTCCCAAAGGTCTTAGCTGCTTTTAATCTTCACTCCTCCGCGGCGATCGTTCCATTCGGTTCGGGACTTATCAACCATACCTGGAAAGTCACCAATGATGGGCACGACTATATCCTCCAGCGCATTAATAACCAGGTTTTTCGTGAACCCTGGAATATTTCTGATAATATACGCATGATCGGCACCTACCTGAGCGAGCATCATTCAGACTATTTATTTACGCTTCCTGAAAAAACTATTACAGGAGAGGATCTTTATCATGCCGAACAGGAGGGGTATTTCCGCCTGTTTCCTTTTATAAAAGGTTCACACACTATCGATGTGGTCCAGAATGCACAACAGGCTTACACCGCCGCCTTTGAATTCGGAAGGTTTACGAGCCTGCTTTCCGGTTTTCCGGCAAATAGGCTAAAAATCACCATTCCCGATTTTCATAACCTGAGCCTTAGGTATTCAAAATTTCTGCTCGCGCTGACCGAAGGCATACCGCAGAGAATCGCAAATGCAAAAGATGCTATTCAGTTCATATTATTTCAGGATAATATAGTGAGGCTTTATAGTGACATTATAAAAAATGATCAGTTTAAAATAAGGGTCACGCACAATGACACCAAAATCTCCAATGTTCTGTTTGATGAAAGCGGCGGCGGGCTTTGCGTGATAGATCTCGATACAGTAATGCCGGGATATTTCATCAGTGACGTGGGTGACATGATGCGTACTTACTTATGTCCCGTCAGTGAAGAAGAAACTGATTTTAAAAAAATTGAGATCAGGGAAGGTTTTTATGAGGCGATAGTAACCGGCTATAGCGAGCAGATGAATAATACGCTGACAAAAGCAGAAAAGCAGCACTTCCTTTATGCAGGACAGTTTATGATATTCATGCAGGCCATAAGATTTCTTACCGATTACCTGTGCGGAGATGTTTATTACGGCTCAAAATATCCCGAACACAATCTTGCAAGGGCAAAGAATCAAATAGTATTATTTCAGAAATTGTCCGAGCACAAGCACCTGATTAAATTATCCTCTGCTTAATATTACCAGACTTTAACACGTTTATCTGCAGGGCGGAACATTTTGTCCCCTTGCTTTACATTAAACGCTTCATACCATTGGTCCATATTTGAAGGTGGAACATTTGCGCGGTATTTGGCAGGTGAATGCGGATCGACAAGAATATACTGCGCTTCCATTTCAGGCAAAATATTGGAACGCCATACCTGTGCCCAACTCAAAAAGAACCTTTGAACCGGCGTAAATCCATCTAATTTTTTATTTTCCTTAAATTGTTTTGTGTGGGTAAATGCTTCATAGGCCATTGCAAGGCCGCCAAAATCAGCAAGGTTTTCTCCTAATGTGAGCTTCCCATTGATGTGGATGGAATCCTGCACGGTCATCAAATCATATTGGTTCACCACTTCGTCGGTACGTTTCTTAAAATTAGCCGCGTCCTGTCCGGTCCACCAGTCTCTAAGGTTTCCATCAGCGCCGTACTGTCTTCCCTGGTCGTCAAAGCCATGGGTCATTTCATGCCCGATCACGGCGGCTATTCCTCCGTAGTTAACCGCATCGTCCGCATCAAAATCAAAGAAGGGGAACTGAAGTATTCCCGCAGGAAAAACAATTTCATTATTGGCAGGATTGTAATAAGCGTTTATTGTGGGAGGGGTCATTGCCCAGATCGATTTATCCACCGGCTTGCCGAATCGGTCAACCATTTTACGGTATTTCCACTGTGAGGTGCTGCGAACATTTTCAACCAGGTTATTGCTTGCGATGACAACTCCTGAATAATCCTGCCATTTATCCGGGTAAGCAATTTTTTTTGTAAAAGCATTTAATTTCTCAAGTGCCTTGATTTTTGTTTCAGCTCCCATCCAGTCGAGCTGCCTGATGCGGCTGCCAAAGGTCTGCTGGAGGTTATTTACCATTTCCTGCATTCTTTGTTTAGCTGCGGGCTTGAAATATTTGGACACATATAACTTTCCAACTTGATCGCCAAGTTCCTCATCGATCAACCCGCTCATTCTTTGCCAGCGTGGTGTTTGTTGTTTTTGTCCACTGAGTATCCTGGCGAAAGAAAAGTCCTCGTTTACGAATGCCGCGCTTAATAAAGGTTGCGCATTCCTGAGCAGGTTCCATGCGAGATATGCTTTCCAATCCTTTACCGGCAGCGCGGCCAGCAGAATATCTTCGGTTTTAAAGAATTCCCTATTGTTAAGCACTATACTGTCTACAGGCTTGTCAATTTTTAGTTTTTTTAGCATCGCTTTCCATTCGATTACAGGCGTCATTGTGCTAAAATCCTCTACTGCAATAATATTGTACGTTTTATATGGATCCCGAAGGTCTACCCTTGGAAACTGCGATTTTGCAAGTGCTGTTTCTATTCGCATCACTGCATCTGAATAATAACGCGCGGTATTGCTGTCGACGCCTGTCAGTTCAAAGGAACGCTGAATATGCGTTATATAAGCATTTCTTACGGTTGTGCTCCGGCTGTCATTTTTAATATAGTAATCACGATCAGGAAGTGTACTGCCGCCCTGCGAAAACTGTGGAATGTAACGCATTACATTTTTAGCATCCTGGTCCACGGAAAAACTGAATAAAGTGTTGCTGATGCCATTCACATGCTGATAGGCCACTTCATTCAGTATTCCGTTAATATCCTTTATTTCCGCAATCCGGTCAAAGTCCTTCTTTATGGGCTGGTACCCTGATTTTTCCAGGGTAAGACTGTCCATTCCGCTGGTATAGAAATCGCCGATTTTTTGCATGGAACTATCTGATGAAGATTTGGCTGCGGCGGCATCCAGCAAACCCTTCACCCGCTGGCTGCTCTGCTCCCTAAGTTCATCAAAACTTCCCCAGCGGGTCTTGGAAGCGGGCACAGGATTATTTTTCAGCCATACACCATTGGCGTAAAGGAAAAAGTTATCTCCGGGTTTTACAGATACATCTATATTAGCAGGATCAATAAATTTCTTTTTAGGAGGAAAGAAGGCCAGGCAGCATAAAATCGAAACCGTAAACACACTAAATTTCCACTTTTTCATATTTCTTTCTTTAATAGATAAAATAACTGATTATTACCTGAAACAATATTACCGCTCATCACTGATATCCTTTAACCAGGGGATTTCAGCGTTTGAATTACCTTTACCAATCTTAAAACAAAACAGGACAAAATGATACTTTTAATACTGGGCATTATTATTTTAGTAGCCGGATTCGCCATCGGCAAAGCAGATGAACAACTAAAACGATTTGCAGGACCGCTGAGAACCGTAGGAATGATCATTATAGTTGGCGGCATTTTAAGTTCCTGCGTTATCCAGATCGGTGTAGGGGAGATTGGCGTAAAAAAACTTTTTGGAAAAGTGCAGCCTGATGTTTTGAACAGCGGCCTGCATTTTATTAATCCATTACTGGATATCGAAAAGCTTGATGTAAAAACACTAAACTATACCATGAGTGGCCAGCATAACGAAGGGGCAAAATCCGGTGATGATGCGATAAGGGTGTTAACTGCAGATGGATTGGAAGTTACGATTGATCTGTCAGTATTGTACCGGGTTGTTACTAATGACGCACCAAAATTGCTGCAGGAAACGGGTTCGGATTATGAAGATAAAATAGTACGGCCCATAACCAGGACAAGGATCCGTGACAATGCCGTTTATTATGACGCGGTTTCTCTGTATTCTACAAAGAGGGATGAATTTCAACAAAGGATATTTGCCAGCATTGAAGCTGATTTTAAAAAACGTGGCTTACTACTGGAGAATCTGCTGATCCGCAATATTACTTTGCCACAGTCTGTTAAAGCGACCATAGAACAAAAAATAAATGCCGAGCAGGATGCCCAGAAAATGCAGTTTGTGCTGCAGAAAGAAAGGCAGGAAGCAGAGCGCAAACGGGTAGAGGCACAGGGTATTGCAGATTACCAGCGAATAATCAGTGAAAGCCTCACAGACAAGCAGTTGCAATATGAAAGCATTAAGGCTCAATTAGAGATCGCAAAATCTCAGAATGCAAAAGTAATTATCATGGGCAAATCCAATAATCCCGTGATCATGGATATGAAAGGAAATGAAAAATAATCTCGTCGCGAATGTTTTAACAAACGCAAATTAACCGCTTCTCTGCTTTTATCGTCCAATCCAGGTATCAGTTTTTTCTGTGAAAAGAGCCCTCTGCATATCCGGATTATTGTTGCTCACCCTTTTCTCATTTATTAATCTTCCTCACAGGAAGTCCTTCCATTATAAATAATCAGGCCTGACTGACCATGAAGCAGTGAGCAGTATTCAGGGAAATGGCGACTGCTCACTTGAAAATCAGAGATGATGGAACACTGTTTCGGGAATGGAACGGCAGGAACATTGGATTAATAAGATCGTAAGAGAATAAAATACCTGTTTATACGTTTGGGGCTGCTTATTATGTTTTTCATTAAACTTTTTCTAATTTGAACAGTCTATTTCTTTGAAAACTATTTTAAAACAAATCAACCCTCATGAAACAAAAGCTATCCGCTATTTTAACTGCCACATTATGCGCAGTTATTCTTTTTACCGCATGTAAAAAATCTGATAAAACAACTGACGATTCAACTACTGATGCGCAGATAGCAACGCATTCTGATGATGAATCCATGGTTTCCGGTGAAACTGATGAAGTAACGACCGATGTAAATGCGGTTGTTGAATCAGATACTTCTTTTAGCGGCAATGCCGCTGTCGTCAGCCAGATTGTTTGTGATGCAAGTGTTGTGGTCAACCAGGTCTCAGATCCGATGACAATGACCATTACTTACAATGGAGAAGCCTGTTCCGCAAAGCATGCCCGCACAGGTGTAGTAATTGTTTCTATGACAAAAGGAACCCATTGGAAAAATGCAGGGGCGGTAATTACTGTCACTTACCACTCATTAAAGATTACACGTAAAAACGACCAAAAAGCCATTACGCTTAACGGTACGCATACTTATACTAACGTAAGCGGCGGATTGCTGCAGCATTTATCCTCGCAGAATTCTATAACCCACACGATCAGCAGTTCCAATATGTCAATCAATTTCGATGACGGTACCGCAAGAACGTGGAGCATTAATAAAAAATGTATTTATACTTTCGATGCCGGTGTCGTTCTTACTGTTTCAGGAACGCATGCTGAAGGAGATGTCGCCAATATAGCCGAATGGGGAATGAACCGTTTTGATAAAGCTTTTACTACCGTGATCAACACACCCCTGGTATTTAAACAGGCATGCGATTTTCGTTTAACCTCAGGAGTTGTTACTCACGCTATGGCGGCTTATACAGCTACTGTTACTTTTGGTCTTGATGCCGCAGGTTCCGTTTCAGGCTGTCCCGGAAATGGTCATTATTATTATCACCTGGACTGGACACGTAAAAATGGCAATCATTTATCGATTATATTACCCTATTAATCTCGTGTTATGGATAAAAAAAACCGTAGTATTTTTCTACGGTTTTTTTTATGTTTATTCCCCTCCGGGTTTACGTAATGGTGTATTAATTTTTACCGGTGTGCCAAAATCTGGTGAGCCATCTAAGGCCCAGGTAAACTGCTGCATCCGTGGATTCCGCGCATCCCCGCATCCCTGTCCGCTTTGAGAATTTGCATGATATAGTATCCAGTCTTCCTTTCCATCACGGGATTTAAAGAACCCATTGTGCCCGGGCGCATATGCGCCATTTTGTGATGCGGAACTAAAAACCGGTGCGGCAGATTTCGTCCAGTCCGCAGGCAACATCGGATTTCCTCCGTCTTTTAACGTTAGCAACCCTAATGAATAACTATCTGTCCAGCAGCCGCTGGCGGAAAATGTAAGGAAAAGTTTTCCGTTATTTATAATTGCTTCGGGCCCTTCATTTACTGCTGGTGGAGCACCCATGCTTTCCCAGGTATTCGCAGGTGAAGAGATGAGTATACGCGAACCATCCAGTGTCAGCGGATCTTTCATTTTAGCAATAAATATATCCTGTTCGATATTTATACTGCCCTGCCATCCGGACCACACCATATACAATTGATTATTGTATTCAAATACAGACGCATCTATCGCCCATCTATCCGCCAGCGTATCGGAAATTTTTCCTTTAAATGTCCAGGTGCCTTTAACCGGATCCGCATCATCACATTCCAGTGCATATATCCGGTGATTATCATTTACCCCGTCATCAGCAGCAAAGTAAGCGTACCATTTGTTTTGCAGGTAATGAATTTCCGGCGCCCATATTTCTTTTGAATACATCCCTGAAACAGGTGGCGTCCAGATCGTGGTAATTGTAGCATTTTTAAGATCCGACATTTTACTGGTGGAATAAATGGCAAGCCGGTCACCAAAAGTATTTGTATAATAATACATGGTATCCTTTTGCACTACCCAGGGATCAGGTCCACTGGATAAGAGCGGGCTAATAAAACTTGTATCCTTCACTATGGTAACCGGGGGAGCAGGTGGAGCTGATTTCTTACTGCAGGTAATATAGAGCAGCACCACGGCAAAAAACATATATTTAAATGGCATACAGATTAGCATTCAATTAATAATACTCAATACCCCGGGTTTTGTTTCAGATTTGGATTTACATCAAGATCAAACTGCGGTATAGGAAATGATCCATCCTTCCCGATAATGAAATTAGCAAATCCCGCATCCCTGAAGGCTAATTGTGGCCCAAGATCTCCCCATCGGGCAAGATCACTCTCAATCTGAATGTTACATAAATGCAAAAACAATGCGCACAGGCATGGTTTAAACTTTATAATAGTTTCCTCGACTATTTTTTAATAGTGTATTATTTACTCTACATTTTCCTGTCGCCACCTGTTCTTTCAAGCATCCATCCGGGATATTCCAGAGGCAGGCTGCTGATTTCATTCAGTTGCTTTAATTCGGTCCCGGTAAACTGCACACTGATCGCTTTCAGATTGTCTTCCAGCTGTTCCTGTTTATTGGCGCCTATGATCACACTCGTTACGGCCGGTTGGTGTAATAGCCAGGCAAGGGCAAGCTGGGCCACAGTGGCGCCCTTCGCTGCCGCCATCGGCTGCAGGACATCTATGATATCAAAGGCGCGGTCCCTGTTAACCGGAGGAAAATCAAAATTCGCACGGCGGCCACCTTCCTTGTTTTCTTCGTTCCTGGTATACTTGCCACTCAGTAATCCACCAGCCAGTGGGCTCCAAACCATGAGACCTACCTTCTGGTCCGTTAATAACGGTATCACTTCTCTTTCAAGGTCGCGTCCGGCAATAGTATAGTAAGCTTGTAATGAAACAAACTTCGCCAGATAATTGTAAGTGCTGTAGCCAAGCGCCTTCATCAGCTGCCAGGAAGCCAGGTTGCTTGCGCCGATGTACCTCACCTTACCGCTTTTTACCAGGTCGTCCAGCGCTCCCAATGTTTCTTCAAAGGGAGTCAGTGGGTCGAAGCTATGGATCTGATAGAGATCTATATATTCAATATTCAGCCGTTTAAGACTGGCTTCGGCGTGCTGCATGATATGCTTGCGGGTAAGGCCGCTATCATTGGGACCTGCTCCCATGGAGCCACGAACCTTTGTTGCGATAACAAGATCATCACGGTGCAGTCCGAGATTGCGGATCGATTGTCCGGTAAGCGTTTCAGAAAGTCCTTCACTATATACATTGGCGGTGTCTATAAAATTGATCCCTTCATCTATAGATCGCTTCATAATTGCATCAATGGGTTCCTGTCCCAGACTTCCGATTGCCTTAAAATATCCCTTCCCTCCAAAGGTCATCGTGCCAAGGCAAAGCTCAGACACCTTAAGACCTGTGTTACCTAACAGTTTGTATTTCATGATATGAATTTACTGAAGAATCGCGGACACAATTTCCAAAGTTTATTCCCTTAATGAAATTATTTTTCCCGCTCTGGTATGAGATTTCTGACAGGCTAAACTCTAAATCGTTGACCGTCAGCACAGTTAATTACTCGAACGTTGTTCGTAATTACATCACCGGTTTTTCATAGGATATTGGATTTTAAAACACGGGGCTGGATTTTTATCCTGGCCATTTTTTTTATTTATGGCTTACCCGATGGCTAACTTACCTTTGCATCATGCAAGAAGAAGAGACTATAATTTCTGATATCCTTACCCGGCTGAATATTGATGAGCTGAATGAGATGCAGTTTGCTTCAATAAAAGCAAATAAAGAAAATAACGATGTTATTATTCTTTCTGCCACAGGAACAGGAAAAACGCTTGCTTATTTATTACCCGTACTTCAATTGCTTGATCACAGTAATCCGAAAACACAGGCATTAATTATCGTTCCCTCACGTGAACTGGCACTACAGATAGAACAGGTTTTCCGGTCTATGGTAACAGGGTTCAAAGTAACCTGCTGCTACGGAGGACACCTTCGTGAAACGGAAGAAAATAATTTACTGCAGGCGCCCGCTTTGATTATTGGAACACCTGGACGGTTAACCGATCATTTAAAAAGAGGAAATATTAAAACCGGCGATATTACCACGCTGGTACTGGACGAATTTGATAAATCACTTGAACTTGGTTTTCAGGAAGAGATCACATTCATAATAGGATCACTCACACACATTAAAAAAAGAATTCTACTATCCGCTACTGAATCTGTTGAAATTCCGGAATATGTTGGATTGAAAGAACATATTACCCTTAATTATTTATCTGATGCACCAACAGAGGCGCTTGCCATGCAGCTCGTAAGAAGTGAGGACAAGGACAAACTGCACGCATTGTTTTCTTTTATTTGTTTTGTGGGAAACAGGTCCGCCATCATCTTTTGTAACCATCGCGATTCCGTGGAACGTGTCAGCGAATATTTATCTGAAAAAGGAATTGTAACGGTGTTTTATCATGGCGCTCTTGAGCAACCTGAACGCGACAGTGCGCTAGGTAAATTCAGAAATGGTACATCAAATGTGTTAGTTACCACAGATCTCGCATCGAGGGGACTTGATATTCCAAATATAAGGTACATCATTCATTACCATCTTCCTCTGACCGAAGCAATATTTACCCATCGCAACGGAAGGACCGCGCGAATGGATGCGAGCGGAACAGCAGTAATTATACTAGGGCCGGATGAAACACTGCCATCATTTGTACCGGATAATATTGAGGAAATCAATTTACCTGAAACAACGATCGTTCCCGATAAGCCGAAATGGTCCACGATCTACATCGCCGCAGGGAAAAAAGACAAGATAAATAAAGTGGATATTGTTGGTTTCTTTACAAACAAAGGCAAACTGAAAAAAGAAGATATAGGATTGATTGAGGTTAAGGATTTTTTATCTTTTGTGGCCATTAGAAAATCAAGCGTAAGCTTTACACTCCAAAATATTAAAAACGAAAAAATAAAGAACAAAAAAGTTAAGATCGATATTGCAAAATAAAAACCGGCAGGGAATGATTATTGCAATTATTCAGACATAAACAAGATATTATGAATAAGTTCCCCGATGACAAAAAGAAGACCACCGAAGATGGAGCTGATCATTCTGTTAACAGTAACCCTAAGCAGGGAAAATCTGATCCACAGTTAACAGAACTGGATGGTTTGAAAAAAGGTGGTGTTAAACCTATTGTAAATAAAGCCGATAAGGCCCTTGACGAAAATGGAAAAATAGATTAATCACTATGGCCAGGTTGTTAATCATGGGCTGTTTGTTTTTGCTTTCTCTTTTAAACATTTTCCGGGCCCCGTTAGATATTCTCTGGTACATATCTATTTTAACCACTGAGTTTTGCTGGATATTTTTTTGTGTCGTTTGTTTTTTACTGATCTTTCCCTTTGGCAACGGTAAGTATCATTTGTTCGCAAACTTTATTGGATCAGTTTCTTTAATACTATTTTCACTGCCTGTTATTCAGGCATATGGTGTTTCAATTAAGTTAAACAAACAACTTGAGAAAACCTTCAATAACCGGATTCCGATAAAAGAGCCCTTTTCATTAGCCAGGATTATTTTGGGGATTAACGCTGACCCCATCAATCCACAATCCATAGCCTACAGTGAGAAAGATTCACTGACGCTGGATTACTATCCTTCACAATTGAATGGCAGCCATCCTTGTGTTATGGTGATACACGGTGGATCCTGGGCGGGAGGCAACAAAGAACAACTTCCTGAATTAAATAGTTACCTGACCAAGCAAGGATATAACGTAGCAAGTATTAATTACCGGCTCGCTCCGGAACATATTTACCCCGCTCCGGTTGAGGATGTGGCCAAAGCGATTAGTTATCTTAAAGCAAACTCAGCAAAGCTGCACATTGATGTAAATAATTTTGTTCTGCTTGGAAGATCTGCCGGCGGCCAGATCGCCCTGGATGCAGCGTACTCTTTAAATGAACCTTCCATTAAAGGAGTGATCAGCTATTATGGACCCACGGACATGGTCTGGGGATATGCCAATCCTGCCAACCCGCTTGTGCTGGACAGTAAAAAAATAATGGAAGACTATTTAGGCGGCACATACGCGCAGGTTCGGGATAATTATATTAAAAGTTCTGCAACAGAAACTGCGAAAGAAAACTCTGTGCCTACTCTTTTGATACAGGGTAAAAATGATCCACTGGTCGCATATGAGCATTGCAACAGGCTAGATAGTATATTGAACAGACTTAACGTAAAGCATTTCATTCTTCGGCTTCCCTGGGCAACACATGGTTGTGACTACACGCTCAATGGTCCTGCCGGACAACTGAGCACTTACACTACAATGAGATTCTTAAAAAATGTTTTCTCCGATAACATAGAATTATCCTGCCGTACATTTGAAAAATAATCAATTGACATGAATGAAGGATCAGTGCTGACGTCTGCACCTGTCAGTCCAAAAAAAATAGCTGCACAAACAGTTTACTCTATTCTGTTCACAATAAGTTTTTCGCATTTACTGAACGACATGATGCAGTCCGTAATTCCTGCGATCTATCCAATGATCAAACAAAATTTTCACCTGACATTTACGCAGATCGGTTTAATCACGCTCACGTTTCAGCTCGCAGCCTCACTTCTCCAGCCTTTTGTAGGATTTTATACCGACAAAAATCCAAGACCTTATTCACTTGCGATTGGCATGAGCTTTACATTGCTAGGGCTGGTCTTTCTTTCTATGGCGTTTAATTTTGTCACTATCCTTATTTCGGTTAGTTTTATTGGTCTCGGTTCATCAGTGTTTCACCCGGAATCTTCGCGTATCGCTAGTCTTGCCTCAGGTGGAAAAAAAGGCTTAGCCCAATCAATATTTCAGCTGGGCGGAAATGCCGGCAGTGCGATCGGTCCTTTGCTGGCAGCTTTAATTGTGGTACCGCACGGTCAGTCTTACATTATATGGTTTGGTGTGGCCGCCATTCTCGCTATTTTTCTGCTGATTCGTGTTGCGAGATGGTACCTGGATCATCTTCAATGGAAGGCTTCCAACAAAATAACACTTATAGAAGATGCCGGTCCCCATCTGCCAAGATCAAAAATTATTTTTTCCATTATCATCTTGTTACTGCTGATCTTTTCAAAATATTTCTACCTGGCCAGCATGACAAGTTATTTTACATTTTACATGATAGACAAATTTCATGTTTCTGTTCAGCACTCACAGATATACCTGTTCATTTTCCTGGCTGCAGTAGCGGCAGGGACGCTGCTTGGCGGATCTCTGGGTGATAAATTCGGAAGAAAATATGTAATCTGGATATCGATTCTTGGAGCTGCTCCATTTACATTGTTGCTGCCTCATGCCAATCTTTTCTGGACAGGTGTGCTGGCTGTTATTATAGGAGTGATCATCGCTTCTGCATTCTCGGCGATACTGGTGTACGCAACAGAACTTATTCCCGGGAAAGTCGGTCTTGTTGCAGGGCTTTTTTTCGGCTTTGCATTTGGGATGGGTGGCCTTGGTTCAGCGCTGTTGGGAAAGCTTGCCGATCAGAGCGGCATTGAATACGTCTTTAAGATCTGTGCCTTCCTTCCCCTGCTTGGTATTATTACAGGGCTTCTTCCTGACATTGAAAAAAAGAGCGACTGATTAAAAGGGTACAAACAAATTAATCAATAGCGCGCCTGTGATAATAATTAACCCAAAAAATTCTCTTGTTTTTTCTATGTATGGCTTGGTGGCCTGCATGGATTGTGCAATATGCTCTGCATTGTACTTGGTGATCCAGTCTTTTACACCATCTTTTACGAAAAATAATATTACCGCATAGCAGGTATAAAAACCAATGGCCATTGTAGAAATGACAGGAAAAAAATATTTGAATGCCGCCAGTCCGCAGAGTATTGCCGCGACCATGTAAATAGGAACCCACAGCCAGGAATCGCCGTCGTTGAGATTGACATACGCAAAGGCTACAAAGGCAAGACAGAAGATAATATTCAGAACAGTCAGAAAAATTGCCATATCAGATAAACGTTAAAAAAAATAAAAATACAGGCTAAAGATTGAAAGTTATTATAAATTTAATTGTATTTACTTCACATTTTGATTGTTAAGCGATTTAAGAAGATCTCATGACTCAACAGGAATCCGGACATTTAAAAGAGATACTGGAAGAAATCGTCGCTTCCCGATTATCAGCGGATAGCCTGGAATGGCTGAGAGGAAAAGCGCACAGCACAGCACAGCTTACTATGGCGTTTATTTCGATACCCAGAAAAACAGGAAAAAATATTATTGCCTTATCCGCCAGCCAGCAGCAGGCGCTTAATTCCGCCAGGCCAGGGTTCTGTATCAGCGGATGGACAATAGACAGGCTATCACGCGTCTGGCTATTGTCGACCTTGGATTTTTCAGATAAGGCCAAATATATCATTGCCATAGAAAATTTATTTCCTGCAGCGGAAGTAAATGAATTGATTGCGCTCTACTCGGCATTACCTGTTCTTGAATATGCTGAAAGCTGGGCAGGACGTTGTTCCGAAGGCATCAGAAGCAATATTGGCGATGTTCTGCTTGCCATTATGTGCAACAATCCTTATCCATCGGAAAATCTTACTGAAGCGGCATGGAACCAGCTGGTGCTTAAAGCTTTTTTTACAGAAAAACCAATTAATAAAATCATTGGGATCGATACCAGGGCAAATGAACGGCTGGCTAAAACATTATCTGACTACGCGCATGAAAGATGGGCTGCTCACCGGAGTGTCAATCCGCAACTCTGGCGATGCACCGGAAAGTTTATTGACAAAGATTTATTTGAAGACATAGAAAAATTGTCTTTGTCAGATAATTTAATTGAACGGGAAGCCGCAGCGCTTGCCTGCCACGACAGCAACTATCCTCCCGCAATAGAATTACTAAACAGATTTAAAACTATACAGTCTGCAATAAATTCCGGTGCTCTGACATGGAACAAACTCGCAGAAAAAACAGCAGATTATGTGTTGCAGCAATAACATCACTGAAAAAGATCTTACCCCGGGAAGCCAGGATACCTCTTACCTGGAACGTATCAAAGGCATGCGTTTTTTTGACCCTCATGTACACATGACCTCCCGCACTACGGACGATTACCAGGCAATGGCAGATGCGGGGGTAGTGGCGCTTATCGAGCCTGCATTCTGGCTGGGACAGCCACGCACAGGTCTTGATACTTTTCGGGATTATTACAGCAGCCTCATAGGATGGGAGAGGTTCCGCTCCTCCCAGTTCGGTATCAAACATTACTGCACCATCGGGTTAAATTCCCGGGAAGCCAACAATGAAGCGCTGGCCGAACAGGTAATGGAAATACTTCCCCTGTTCATTTACAAAGAAGGAGTTGTGGGCATTGGGGAGATCGGCTTTGATGACCAGACCCCTGCTGAAGAAAAATATTACCGGCTGCAATTAGGCCTTGCCAAGGAAGCGGCGTTGCCCGTGCAGATACATACGCCTCACCGGGATAAGAAAAAAGGAACCACGAGAAGCATGGATATTTCTCTGGAGCATGGCCTTGATCCATATAGTGTTATTGTAGACCACAACAATGAAGAAACCGTTAAAGAAGTACTCGACAGGGGCTTTTGGGCGGCATTTACCATTTATCCATTTACTAAAATGGGTAATGAACGCATGGTAGAAGTAGTAAAAAAATACGGTCCGGAAAGAATTATGATAAACTCTGCCGCTGACTGGGGCATCAGCGATCCGCTTGCCGTTCCGAAAACAGCCGCTTTAATGAAGGCCCAGGGAATAAGTGAGGAAAATATCAGGCTGGTGACCTATCAGAACGCCATCACGGCTTTTGGGCAAAGCGGCCAGATCAATGAAGAAGATTTCGCTGAGGTAAAAGATATCGACCAGAGCATTAAGTTCAGTGGTAATACTATTCTCCGTGGCGGTCAGCAACCAAGGATCGATAAAGATTCAATAATTATCAAATAATAAAATGATCCCTTTAAAAAACATGTTGTGAAGCGGTTTGTAGGATATTTAAGGCTCATGAGACTGGCAAATATCATAACTGCGGTATCAGACATTCTTGCAGGTGTGGCCATAGCAGGATCATTGGTCAGTATTATTTTTCCGGAAGTTAGCCCCGGGTCTTCCCTGGGCACCCTATTGATCAGGCAAGGCAATGCGGCCATGTTATATCCTATTTTATTACTGGTGGTATCAACCGTCTGTTTGTATGGCGGAGGCGTAGTGCTGAATGATGTGTTCGACACCAACCTGGATAAATCAGAACGGCCTGAAAGACCTATTCCCAGCGGACTGGTCAGCAGGCGTGCAGCCGCAATCTTCGGATCATCCCTTCTGATAGCAGGTATTGTCGCAGCTGCATTATCCGACCGAAACGAATTGTTTTCCCAATCAACATTACTGGCGATGGGCATAGCGCTGGCTTCTGTTGTTTATGATAAATGGAGCAAGCATAACCGCTTTTTCGGCCCGTTGAATATGGGCTTTTGCAGGGCCCTGAATCTTTTACTTGGCATGAGCCTGCTGTCTTACGCAGTGAGCATCTACTGGCCCGTTGCCATTGTTCCAATGATCTATATCGCAGCCATAACCATGATCAGCAGGGGAGAAGTTCACGGTGGAAAGAGAACATCATTATATAGCGCACTGGTTTTGTACATATTGGTATTAATTGTACTGTTGTATATCGCTTTTCTACAAAAAACCTTACTCAATACTTTACCCCTGGCATGTATATTTTCAATATTGATATTCCCTTCCCTTCAACAAGCGATTATTAAGCCTGAAGGACCACGAATAGGCAAAGCGGTGAAAAGTGGCGTTATCGCGCTTATTGCAATGAACGCCGCATGGGCCGCGGCATTTGGAGACATTTATTTTGCTGTTCTGATATTACTTTTGCTGCCATTGTCTTTGCTGCTGGCAAAGCTTTTTGCAGTAACCTGATGGCAATGTTTTGTAACTTAGCATTCGACCATGGACTATTTACAGCAAGCATTCAGTGTAAGATTCGAGTACAAAGTGTTTTTTACAGAAAATTTATTCAGCCTCAGTAATCCGGCCTTCCGTACCTTTTTAAATGAGGAAAAGTCAGATGCCGTTAAGAAAATATTTTTTGTGACAGATGAAGCCGTTGCAAAAAATCATCCCCGCCTTCAGGAAGACATTAAAAACTATTTTTCTGACAAGACTGCTGCATTACCGCTCATTGCCGGCATGCTTATTATTCCAGGTGGTGAACGCGCAAAAAATTCAGAGGAAATTTTTTATAAGGTAATTAACGCAGTGGATAAATATGGCATCGACCGTCATTCCTATATAGCAGCCATTGGCGGAGGTTCTGTGCTTGATCTTGTTGGCTATGCCGCAGCAGTCGCTCACAGAGGCATCAGGCATATTCGCATACCAACAACGGTCCTGTCTCAGAATGATTCAGGTGTTGGTGTAAAAAACGGCATTAATTATCTGAAAAAGAAAAATTTTCTCGGAACCTTCACTCCACCTATAGCTGTTTTTAACGATTATACCTTTCTTACCACCCTTACCAACGAAGAGTGGAGATCCGGTATGTCCGAAGCAGTGAAGGTCGCCCTGATCAAAGACGAATCATTTTATGGCTGGCTCAATGATAATGCCGCCGCGCTTGCCGCGCGTGACAGGGAAGCGATGAAGTATTTAATTAAACGTTGCGCCCAGCTTCACATGGCGCATATTTCAAGCGGAGATCCTTTTGAGATCGGTTCTTCGCGGCCCCTGGATTTTGGACACTGGAGCGCCCATAAAATTGAGCAGCTGTCAGACTTTGAGATCCGGCACGGAGAAGCCGTAGCGATGGGCATCGCGCTGGACAGCGCTTATTCATTTTTTTCCGGAAGATTAAAAGAAGCAGACGCTAAAAATATTGTGTCGCTTTTAAAAACGCTTGGCTTTGCCGTTACCCACCCTTTAATGGAAATCAATGACGACAACAGCCCTGTATTAAAAGGATTAAATGAATTCCGCGAGCATCTTGGTGGTAAACTAACCATCATGCTGCTCGATGCCATTGGAAAAGGTGAAGAAGTGCATGAGCTCGATACCGCTTTATTACATAAAGCGGGTGAATGGTTGAAAACTTTTTCTTAAACGATTTGTATGTATACATCACTCGGACATCTTACTTATTGCAGCAATATACACGCCGGCGAAACATGGGCAGATCATTTTGCTAAACTGAAAGAAAATATTCCCCGGGTGAAAGAAAGACTTTCACCTATGGAACCTTTCGGCATTGGATTGCGGCTGTCGCATATTGCCAGTCTGGATCTGATTAAAGAAGAGAATCTGCTTGATTTTCAGAAATGGCTCGCAGAGAACGATTGCTACGTGTTTACGATGAATGGTTTCCCTTATGGAGGTTTTCACAATACAAGGGTAAAGGATAACGTTCACGCACCTGACTGGTTATCACAGGAACGGATCGATTACACCGTCAGGCTCGCAAGGATATTATCCCGGCTGCTGCCCGATGATATTGACGGAGGAATATCTACCTCTCCGCTCACCTATAAATTCTGGAACGCCGGCAAAGATCCCGTATATGTTTTTGAAAAGGCCACCTTTCATTTAATGCAGGTGGTAGGACAATTAATCGAAATTAAAACTGCCACGGGTAAATTAATTCATATAGATATAGAGCCGGAACCTGATGGATTACTGGGAGACGGTAAAGAATTTTTGGAGTGGTACGTCAAATATCTTTTGCCCACGGGCATTCCTTATCTGGAAGAAAAGTTCGGCTTTCTGGATGACGTTGCCGAATCTGCGATCAAGGAACATGTGCAGCTCTGCTACGACGTATGCCATTACTCCGTAGGATATGAGGATCATTTAAGCATGATACAGCACACGCGTGCGCTCGGAATTAAAACAGGCAAAATCCAGATCAGCGCCGCTTTAAAAGCTTTAATGGCAACCGATCCCGAACAAAGAAATAAAGTGGTCGGGGCATTTAAAAAATTCAACGAACCTGTTTACCTGCACCAGGTCATTGCCAGGCAAAATGACGGCCACCTGCTTCGTTATCCGGATATGCCCGAAGCATTGGCAGATGCCGCAAATGCCACAGTAACGGAATGGAGGGCTCATTATCATGTTCCCTTATTCGTTGAAAATTACGGTGTGCTGCAATCAACGCAAAAAGACATAGAAGAAGTGCTGGCGATACAAAGAGATCTGCCCTTCACTTTGCAGCTGGAAGTGGAAACGTATACCTGGGAAGTGCTGCCCGAAGACATGAGACTGCCGCTTGCCGAATCCATCATCAGGGAAATGGAATGGGTGATCCGAATAATAAAAGGAACACATCCTCACACTGTGAACGATCAGACTTATGCATAAAACTGTTGTTATAGATGTCGTTGGGCTGTCATCAAATTTAATTGGCGAAAACACACCGTTTTTAAAAAAATATATCACCGGAAGACACTTGCGCACTATTGCCCCGATGTTGCCCGCTGTTACTACTGCAGTCCAGTCTACTTATATAACAGGTAAATGGCCGGAGGATCATGGCGTGGTGGGAAACGGATGGTACGATAAGGTAGAGTGCGAGGTAAAGTTCTGGAAGCAATCGAATAAATTAGTTAATGGTGAAAAGATCTGGGACAGGGCAAAGAAAATCGATCCTTCATTTACTACTTCTAAAATGTTCTGGTGGTACAACATGTACTCTACTGCTGAATATTCCGTTACCCCGCGTCCGAATTATTTAGCCGATGGCAGAAAAATGCCCGATTGTTATGCTCATCCTGCCGCGCTCAGGGATGAATTGCAACAGGCGCTGGGTCAGTTTCCTTTATTCAAATTCTGGGGGCCGGGAGCAGATATTACTTCTACCAAATGGATCGCTGATGCTTCTGTGTTTACAGATAAAAAATATGATCCTACGCTAACACTGCTTTATTTACCGCATCTTGATTATTGTTTGCAGAAATATGGCCCCGATGAGGCCTTGATCAGTGGTCATTTAAAGGAAATCGATAAAATTATTGAAGACCTGGTAAATTATTATTCTGGAAAGGGCGCTAAAATTATTTTATTGTCTGAATACGGAATCAATAAGGTAAATAATCCAATACATATTAACAGGGCGCTTCGTGAAAACAATCTACTGGGAATAAGAATCGAAAGAGGACTGGAACTGCTGGATCCCGGCGAGTCAAAAGCATTCGCAGTAGCAGATCATGAAATTGCACACGTATATATTAATGACCCCCTTGTTACAAACCAGGTAAAGAAAATCGTCAGCGCCTTGCCCGGTGTTGCCACAGTACTCGATAAAGAAGAACAGAAAGCGTATCATATTAATCATGGGCGGTCGGGCGATCTTGTAGTTCTCGCGGATGATAAAAGCTGGTTCACTTATTATTTCTGGATGGATGATGCAGTGGCCCCGGACTATGCCCGTGTAGTGGATATCCATAAAAAACCTGGTTATGACCCGGTGGAATTATTTATGACGTCAAAGGCCAGGGCTGGGTATAAATTACTCCGCAAGAAAGCCGGTTTAAGATATGTAATGGATGTTATTCCGCTTGATGCGAAATTGATAAAGGGGTCGCATGGGAGCCTGGTTGCAGACAAATCAGTTCATCCTGTTATTATCACGGACAATGTGATTGACAAGGAACAATTGATTGCGACTGATGTATATAATATTATCTGGGAGCACTTACAATAATGCTTAAATGGAAAAGCATCCTCATTTGTATTTATTCGATCCGGACAAGAAATGGAAATATCTGATTAAGGAGGCCAGCGGCGGATAAAAGCCTTGAAATCATTCCGCCTGCTCCCACTGGGCTTATTAAAAAATATAAACGGTGGAGATATTTGCAGGCTTTACCAAAGATCAGGTGTTTATAATTATTTCTTACAAAACTGCTGTGCATAATTCATACCGTTGCCATCCGATATCTTCAGAAAAAATGCACCCGGATGAAGGGCTGTGATATCAAGTGTGCCGGTGTTAAGGCCCACATTCAACTGCACTTGTTTCAGGTCAACAACAGAACCAGACAAGCTGTAGATCTGCACATTCGCGACCTTCTTTGTGGTGCTGGTTAGCTTAAATCCTATTGAAGAGGTGGCAGGGTTTGGATAGATCTGTACAGACGCAGCTATTGCCGCATCCATTTTTATTACCTTAGAATACGTGTATCCTGCCATGCTTAGCATTTTCAGCCTGTAATTATTTGATCCGCTTAGCATTTTCAAGTCTATGAAAGAATACCTGGTTCCTGTTACTGCAAGAACACCGATAGAATCAAATGCACCTTGTGCGGCGGCTCTTTCGATGATAAAATATTTGCCATCTTTGTCCTCGTTTGTTGCGGTCCAGTTCAGCACCGCTGTGTTATTTTTGATATCTCCGCTGAAGCTGATCAGTTTAACGGGTAACACACTTGATTGCGGATCGACGTTGAAATTTATATCATCTATAATAGTGCCGTATGTTCCTGTGGTCAAGTAGTTCGAAAAGGTAATATTCACCCTCGTATCTATAGAATTGGAAGGCAATGTAAAAGAAAAGCTTTCTGTTGTATAAGCCCAGGTAGTGTTTGTATAAGTCTTACTGATATTGAGATACTGAACTCCTGACTGAACTCCTGTAATTGTAACCGTCATTCCGACAGTAGCTGGTGTTGAACCCTGTCTTCTTGAAGCCTTATATCCAAAATCATATATGTTCCCTGGAGAAACCGCAACTTCCTGGTTAAAGCAGCGCTCCACATCAATTTCAGTAACATAATTTGAACTGCTTGATCCACCATATACATTCTCAGGATATATTTCTATTGAACAACCGGTACTCCATCCCGCCGATCCATTTTGAAAACCCGGATTATTTAATAGATTTTGCGCAGATACACCGGTACTGATTAAAGCTAAACCACCAGACAGCAGCAAAGCAAAAATTTTAGGAAGGGTGTTGGTCGTTTTCATTATTCTTGGTTGTAATGATATGTTTTCATAAATGAGGCCAGATTCTATTTTGCTGATAATCAATAATATAAAGGGATGATCATTTATGGAGCTTTCCCGATTTCGGAATGTTTTCCCTTCATAAGTATTAAACCTTACATTGCAAAAGTTTATATTTTAACATACAATAAAATAATTTCGGTATAACAGTTGCAATAGCAATTGTCTAGTAATATTTTGGACCCTGCTACCGTTAAAGAATAGTTCAGTATATCCTTAAAAACCCATGTCAAAGCATTGTATGTCTAAAATTTTTTTTACACTCTGTTGTTCCGCAACGTTATTACTCTCCCCGTCGCTGATGTCCGGAACTGTTAAGT
>Ga0209512_1001601_pt1 | contig 27168 bp, 25 predicted proteins | sample frozenSSSSmetaG_FD_184142 | JGI IMG/M metagenome (GOLD analysis project Ga0209512, IMG submission 184142) | Glacier valley bacterial and archeal communities from Borup Fiord, Nunavut, Canada, to study Microbial Dark Matter (Phase II) -... | ecosystem: Environmental > Aquatic > Freshwater > Ice >...
GTGGGTGTGGGTGTGGGTGTGGGTGTAAGTGTGGGCGCCGGCGTTCGTGGCCGTGCGCCGCGCTTGCGCGGCCGCTTCGCGCTGCTGCCCCAGCGCGATGAGATCATCACGCCCGATCACGTGCGTGAGCTGATGGAACGCGAACGCATCTGAGCCGTGCGTGCCTTGCTCGATGTCAACGTCTGGGTGGCGCTGTTTCTGGGTGGCGCTGTTCGGCGATGCGCACGTGCCTTCGGCGCAGGCCAACGCTTTCATCGGCAAGCCAGGCGTCAAGATCGCCACCTGCCGCTGGTCGAGAACGGCGTGATACGGGCCCTGAACCTGCCGCACTCCGGCCGCAGAGGTGCCGTCGGTCTGGGCCTCGTTCGGGAGCGCCTGCGCCAGGCCTGCACCGAGCTCGACCACGAGTTCTGGCCCGATGATGTTTCGTTGCGCGACGACGCCCATGTCGACTTCTCTCGTGTGCATGGGCACCAACAGGTCACCGATGTCTACCTGCTCGCGCTGGCGGTGAAGCACAAGGGTTGCCTCGTCACCTTTGATCGTGCGGTCGCCTTGTCGGCTGCGATCGGCGCTCAACCGAAGCACTTGAAGGTGCTGTTAGCCCGCAGCAGCCGCTGCGGCCAAGCGTCAGCGTTGAGTGAACGCCGGCTTGCGCTTGTTCAGGAAAGCGTCCATGCCTTCCTTCTGATCGGCGGTCGCGAAGGTCGAATGGAACAGGCGGCGCTCGAACAGCACGCCTTCGCTCAGCGTGGACTCGTAGGCGCGGTTCACGCTCTCCTTGGCCATCATCACGGCGGGGCCGCTGAGTTCGTTGATGGTCTGCGCGGCGGCGAGCACCACGGTCATCAGCTCGGCCGCAGGCACCACGCGCGACACCAGACCGGCGCGCTCGGCCTCGGCGGCGTCCATCATGCGGCTCGTCAGCACCATGTCCATTGCCTTGGCCTTGCCCACGGCGCGCGGCAGGCGCTGGGTGCCGCCCGCGCCGGGGATGATGCCGAGCTTGATCTCGGGTTGGCCGAACTTCGCGGTCTCAGAGGCGATGATGAAGTCGCACATCATCGCGAGTTCGCAGCCGCCGCCGAGCGCGAAGCCGGACACGGCGGCGATCACCGGCTTGCGGGTGGTGCGAATGGTTTCCCAGTTGCGGGTGATGAAGTCGCCGCCATGCGCCTCGGCGAAGGTCTTCTTCGCAATCGCCGAGATGTCGGCGCCGGCCGCGAAGGCCTTCTCGCTGCCGGTGATCACGATGCAGCCGACGGTGGCGTCGGCGTCGAAGGCCTTGAGGGCTGTGCCCAGTTCGTCCATCAGCGCGTCGTTCAGCGCGTTCAGCTGCTTCGGGCGGTTCAGCGTGATGACGGCGGTGCGGCGCTCTGTGCTGCCGTGCAGGGCGGTCGTGATGTTCTCGTAGTTCATGGCGTGGCCTCGTTCCGTGGATCAGTGTGGGGGAGTCGGTGTTGGGGAATCAGGGGCCCGCCATCTCGGGCCGGCGGGCGATCATCAGGTCGACGAACGTGCCCTCGTCCTGCTCGATGCGAATGCGCACCGGAAGGTAGCGCAACTGCGGCGCGAACCAGATTTCGGCGCTCAGCTCGCCGGCGCGGTGCTCGGCCTTGCGGCGCGGCTTCAGGTGGATGGTGGGCAGCGGGCCGAAGCTCGCCTGCAGCGTTTCCCCCTCGGCCACTTCATAGGTCCACACATCGACCTTGTGCGGCAGCGCGAGCGGTATGTCGACCGTGTCGCCGACCTTCAGCGGCTCGGGCCGGGTGCTGAACACGTAGGTCAGCTGCACGAACTGGCTCGCGGTGTCCTGCACGCCGGGCACGCTGTCGCGGCGCTCGCCGTTGGCCAGCACCACCGAGCCGGGCTCGAACTGCAAGGTGACGCGGCGGCGGTCTTGCAGGAGCACCTTGGTGTCCTGGTCGTAGCGGCGCGGCGCCAGTCCTTGCGAGGTGATCTCGCCGTCGCTCGTCATGCGGCGCGTGATCAGCGGTGCCCCGCTCGGGCCGACGGTCAGGTCCAGGTGCACCTGGTAGCGCGATCCCACGCGCACCCATTCGACCTGCGCACTGCCGTTCACTTCACCCCGGTAGTTGCCGGTGAGCACGTAGCTGATGCGCGTGGAGGCCGGCCATTCGAACGCTGTTGGCGCCGCGCCGCTGGCCGCGCCCGAAGCGGCGGTGGCCACCGTGCCGGCCGCTGCGGCTGCGTTGGCGGCGGCAGCCGACGCGACCGCCGCGGCCGCCGCAAGCCGCGCCGAGTTGCCCGATGCAGCGATGGCCGCCAGCGCCGCCAGCGTGGGCGGTGTGGGTGGGGTGGACGGGCGCATAGCGGGCGGCGGTGGGTTCTCGGGCAACGGGTTGCCCATCGCGAGGCTGTCGCCGACACCGGTGTCGTCGGCGGCTTCGGTGGCATCGGCCGCAAGAGCCGGCGCGGGCTCGGAGGCCTTCGGAGCCGGCGCTTTCGCACGCGGCGGGCGCGCGGCGCGCGGCTGCACGGAAGGCGGCGGTGCGGCGGGCGCCGCAGCGGGGGGCGGCGTGCTCAAGGCCATGTCACGCACGTAGGTCACTTCGATGCGTGGCGGCATCGCCAGCGCGGCGCTCGCATCGCTCAAGGTCATGAAGATCTCGCGCGTCACGCAGCCGTGGACGGCCAGCACGCCCACCGCCAGCGCCGCCAATATGGCGCGCTGCTTGCCAGCCAGCAGCGCAGTGCGCCGCTGGCCCGCTGGCAGAGCGCGGGCCAACTGCTTCAGCCCGCCAGCCATGCCTGTTGCAGTGCCTGCGCAGGTGCAGCAGCCTTCGCATCGGCCTTCAGAGACACGGCGCCCGCATCGCTGGCGCCGGGCAGTTGCAGCGCGAGCGTCAGCACCCGTTGGTCGCGGGCCACGAGCAGAGCCACGTTGGCCGTGCCGCTGGTCGCGCTACCGGCCGCCTTGCCGGTTGCGCCGGTGTTCGCGCTTCCGGCATCCACCAGACGAGTCGCGTCTTCGAGGCGGCGAATGCGCCAGCCGTTCACGGCCACGATCTCGTCGCCCGGCGCGAGCCCCGCGCGTTCCGCCGCGCCGCCGTGCAGCACGTGCGTCACCTTCACGCCGGTCAGCGCGCTCTCGCTGACGCGCAGGCCCACGCGCTGCGCGAGTGTCGCGGCGTCGAAGGCCCAGGCCACGCCGAAGTGCGCCAGCAGCGCCGGCAGCGGCAGGTCTTGGGTGCCGTGCACCCAGGCGGCCAGTTCGGGGGCGAACGAGCGCCCGCCCACGTGCTGCAGGGCCTGCGCGATGTCGGCTTCGGTGATGGGCCCGCCTTCGCTCAGGGGCCCGCCTTCGCTCACCGCCCACAGCCGGCGCATCACGTCGTCGAGTGTGCCGTGGCCTTCGCTGCGCAAAGTCAGGTCGAGTGCCAGCGCCACGAGCGAGCCCTTGGTGTAGTAGCTGATGGTGGCGTTCGGCGTGTTCTCGTCGGCGCGGTAGTACTTGACCCAGCTGTCGAAGCTGGCCTGCGCCACGCTCTGCAGTTGCCGGCCGGGCGAGGCGAGCACGCCGCTTGCGGTGCGCGCCACGAGCTTCAGGTAGCGCGGCAGGTCGATGAGCTTGTCGCGCAGCAGGAACAGGTCGTCGTAATACGAGGTGAAGCCTTCGAAGAACCACAGCAGCTCGGTGTAGTTCTCCTGCGTGTAGTCGTAGCGGGTGAACTCGGCCGGGCGCAGCCGCTTCACGTTCCAGGTGTGGAAGTACTCGTGGCTGATCAGGCCCAGCACGTTCGCATAGCCGTCGCTTGGTTCTGCCCGGCCGCGCGGGTCGGCGCGCGTTTCGGGGCGCGTGTCGGTACTTCGCGCGGGCATGTCGCGCCGGGACGAGATCAGCGCGGTGCTGGCGCGGTGCTCCAGCCCGCCGTGACCGTCCTCGATGAGGTTGTGCAGGAACACGTAGCGCTCGAACGGCGGCTTGCCCGCACGCGCTGCACCGGCGCCGCGTGCATTGCGCGACACCGGCCCGTGCCAGAACGCGATCTGCGCTTCGCAGATGCGTTTGGCATCGGCGAGCAGGCGCTCGCCGTCGAAGTCGGGCAGCGCGTTGGCCACGATGTACTCGTGCGGCACGCCGCGCGCCGTGAAGTGGCCGCGCCAGAAGCGGCCCAGCTCGACCGGGTGGTCGGCCAGCTCGTCGTAGTTCGCGGCCTCGTAAATGCCGCGCCCTGCGGCATCGACCTTGCATGCCGGCATCGCAGTGGCCACCTGCCAGCCGGCCGGGAGCGCCTTCAGTTCGATGCGGTGCGGCAAGGCTTCGCTGCCCTCGACGCGCAGGCACACACCGGTGCCGTTGAAGAAGCCCCGGTTCGCATCGAGAAAGGCCGCGCGCACGGAGGTGTCGAACGCATACACGCGGTAGCGCACGACCAGTGCACCGCGCCCGCTGCAGCGCGCCAGCCAGGTCGCCTTGTCGAGCTGTTGCAGCGGCAGCGCGCGCGTGCCCTGCGTGGCGCTCAGGGCAGACAGGTGGCGCGCGAATTCGCGCACCAGGTAGCTGCCGGGCACCCACACCGGCAGGCTCAGGCGCTGCTCGGGCGCGGGTTTCGCGATGGTGAGCGTGACGCTGAAGTGATGGGCGTGCGGGTCGGTGGCACTGATGCGGTAGGAGATCATGAAGGCGGGTGGGTGCGGGTGCGGGTGCGGGTGCGGGTGCGGGGTGCGGGGTGCGGGTGTGTTCGAGTGCGATCAGGGATGCGGGTTCAGCTTCCTGCCGCGCCGACGAAGCAGCTCAGACTGGCCACCACGCTCAACCGGAAGCGCAGCGTGAGCCAGCCGGCAACGCCTTGCGCCGGGTAGACCTTGCGGTCCACGGCGTAGCACATCACGAGCATCACGCCGTGGATCACGAGGCCGGCGTCCGGCGGCATCAGCACCGCCACCCAGGCCACCAGGGCGGGCGCAATGCCCCACGCGAACAGGCGCGGGGCCGGCTGCGCCGCGCGCATCGCCAGGCCCCAGTGGATGGCGCCGACGAAGGCCAGCACCACGGCGGCATAGGCCGACAACGCGGCCGTGACATGCGCATGCGCGTCGGCTCGCACGCCCCACACCAGCACCGCGCCCAGCACGAAGGGAACGAGTGCGACGTACCCCAGGCGCAGCGCCGCTGCGGGTGGCTGTGCGTTCAACGGCCCACCTTGAGCATGCCCTTGGTCTCGATGAACGCGACCACCTCGGCGAGACCCTGCAGCGTTTTCAGGTTGCTCATCACGAACGGCCGCAGGCCTTGCGCGGTGGTGCGCATGCGCGTGGTGTCGGCGGCCATCACGTCAAGGCTCGCGCCCACGTGGGGCGCGAGGTCGGTCTTGTTGATGACGAAGAGGTCGCTCTTCGTGATGCCGGGCCCGCCCTTGCGCGGGATCTTCTCGCCGGCTGCCACGTCGATCACGTAGATCGTGAGGTCCGAGAGTTCGGGGCTGAACGTGGCGGCGAGGTTGTCGCCCCCGCTCTCGATGAACACGATGTCGGCGTTCGGGAACTTCTCGAGCATGCGGTCGACGGCCTCCAGGTTGATCGACGCGTCTTCGCGGATCGCGGTGTGCGGGCAGCCGCCGGTTTCCACGCCCATGATGCGCTCGGCGTCGAGCGCGCCGGCGACGGTGAGCAGGCGCTGGTCTTCCTTGGTGTAGATGTCGTTGGTGACGACGACGAGGTCGTAGGTGTCGCGCATCGCCTTGCACAGCATCTCGACCAGCGTGGTCTTGCCCGAACCGACCGGGCCGCCTACGCCCACGCGCAGCGGTGGCAGTTTGCGGGTGCGGTTGGCAATGGTGTGGAGTGCGTTCATCACTCGATTATTGCAACCCGCATGCATTGATGCGCCAGGGCTCGCAGGGCGGTCCGCCACCGCCCGCAGGCCGGGCTCGCCACGGCCCGCAGGCCGGCCCGCGTCAGGACCGGAACAGCCGCGAATACTGGGCTTCGTGCTGCGCCGACAGGATCGCCAGCATCGGCGTGGCAGCCTGGCGTTCGCTGTCGGCCATGAGCATCGCGCGGTCCACCTCGGTCGGGATGGCGTCGATCAGCGACGCGAGGATGCGCTGCCCCGCACCCTGCCCGAGCGGCACCGCCTTCAATGCAGCCTGCACCATGTTCTCGGCCCAGCCGAACGCATGGGTGAGCAGCGCCTCGCGCAGCGGCGCGTCGGTTTGCGCAGCAGCCAGCGCGAACGCCACCGGCCAGGTCGGCGCCGGGGCCAATGCCTTCAGCACCGCCACGCGTTCATCGAACACGCCGCGGTTCTTCAGCCACTCGCCGAGCGAGCGGCCCATTTGCTGGGTCTGCTGGCGCAACTCGCTGGTCTCGCGGGTGACGATGACCCAGTCGTTGAGTTCCTTGATCGTGGCCGCATCACCGCGCTCACCGCGCTGCCAGGCCTTGAAGGCACGCGCGCACACCGGCAGGTCGCTGCGCGCGAGGCCCAGGTGCAGCTGGTCGCGCAGCCAGGTGCCTGCACCGGCTTCACTCGTGACCAGGCCTGATTCGACGGCAGCTTCCAGACCATCGGAGTAGCTGAAACCACCCACCGGCAACGCCGGCGACGCGAGCTGCATCAGCTGCAACAGCGCGGCCGCGCCCACGCCGCCGCCCGCGCGGGCACGCATCAGTGGTCGTGCTTGCAGTTCGGGCCGTGGACGTGGCCGCTGGGGTTGTGGCTGTGGTCGCCGCTGGGGGGCGCTTGCGGGGCCGGGCTGCGCATCAGCGCGGGGTCGGGGGCGTGATCGTGGGCGTCACCGTGGCCATGCCCGTGGTCGTGGTCATGGGCATGGCCGTGGGTATGTCCGTGCGCGTCGGCTGTGCTGGCGTAGGCGCCGCCTTCGGGCTCGAATGGCGCGAGCTGTTCGACGACCTCCAGGTGCATTTGCCGCAGCATGTCGGCGAGTACATGGTCGGGCTCCAATTGCAAACGGTCGGCATGCACTTCGAGCGCCACGTGGCGGTTGCCCAGGTGGTAAGCCGCGCGCAGCAGCGCCAGGGGTGAGCCTTGGGAAGCCTGCGCGGCGCGCACCGTCAACACTGGCTGGGGCTTGGCCACCACGCGCACCAGCGCGCCGTCCTCGGCCACCAGCACGTCGCCACCGCGCACCACCGCACCACGCGGCAGGAACACGCCGAGCGCGTGGCCCGCGGAGTCCAGCGCCTCGAAGCGGCTCTTCTGACGCGTGTCCCAGTCAAGCTCGACATGGGTACCGCGTTTGATCAGCACAGCGCTCAGGCCTTGGCCTTGGGGGATGAGTTTGTTGACGGTTTTCATGGCGCGGCGAGGATGGAGAGGTTGATGTGGGGTGGATCGAGTGCGGCATAACGGATCTCAAACGCAATCCGAAACGGGAATTGCATGGTGCACGGCGTGCCATTGCAAACCGCAGCTTTGTGCTTCTGCAGCATCAAGATTGACGCGGCGAACTGGGTCATCTCCGGATCGGCAGACTGGAGCACCGAAACCGATGTGGCCTCACCCTGGCTGTTGACCTCCACCGCGAGCGTCATGTTTCCCTTGATCTGCAGTTTCTGTTGGCCGGCGGCGATCGCTTTGTAGATCGGACTAAGTCCGTTTATCGGGAACGGTGGTTCATCGTCGGCGCCCATGCCCTCGTACTGCGACTTGAGATAGCTCTGCTGATCACCCGATAGCTCGGCGTATCGCTTGTCGAAGGGTATGACACTTCCAGTTGCTGCGTCTCGCCTGATGCTTGAGCCGATGTTTGGCTCACTCTGCAGAAGGGAATAGCGCTGGCGGTTGTCATCCGCAGCTCGAAGGATGGTGCTGCAGAGCATCAGCAGAATCAAAGTGACGGTGGGAACGGTGAATCGCATCGAACTGCTCCGTGTTGTTTTACGTCGCGCAACTTCGACTGGCCAGGAGCGCATCGAGCTCGGTCGTGACGCGGTCAGCGGTCGATACTGATCTCGGTAAAGCCCGGTTCAAAACAAGAAATACCGCTGCGCCATCGGCAACTCCGTTGCCGGCTCGCACGTCAGCAGCACCCCGTCCGCGCGCACTTCATACGTCTGCGCATCGACCTCGATGTGCGGCGTGCCACTGTTGTGCACCATGTCCTTTTTGCCGATCGTGCGCGTGTTCTTCACCGCCTCGACGCGCCGGCGCAGGCCCAGCTTCGCGGGCACGCCGAGGTCGACTGCGACCTTCGACACGAACGTGATGCAGGTGTCGTTCATCGCGGCGCCGAAGCTTGCGAACATCGGGCGGTAATGCACCGGCTGCGGCGTGGGGATGCTGGCGTTGGGGTCGCCCATCGCGGCGGCGGCGATCATGCCGCCCTTGAGGATGAGGCTGGGTTTCACGCCGAAGAACGCCGGCTTCCACACCACCAGATCGGCCAGCTTGCCGACCTCGACCGAGCCGACGATGTGTGCAATGCCCTGCGTGATCGCCGGGTTGATCGTGTACTTGGCGATGTAGCGCTTGACGCGGAAGTTGTCGTGGCGCGACGGGTCTTCGGGCAGCGACCCGCGTTGCAATTTCATCTTGTGCGCCGCCTGCCAGGTGCGGATGATGACCTCGCCCACGCGGCCCATCGCCTGGCTGTCGCTCGACATCATCGAGAACACGCCCAGGTCGTGCAGGATGTCTTCGGCCGCGATCGTCTCGCGCCGGATGCGGCTCTCGGCGAAGGCCAGGTCTTCGGCAATCGATGCGTCGAGGTGGTGGCACACCATCAGCATGTCGAGGTGCTCGTCGATCGTGTTCACCGTGTACGGCATCGTCGGGTTCGTGCTCGACGGCAGCACGTTCGGCAGGCCCGCAGCCTTGATGATGTCGGGCGCATGGCCGCCGCCCGCGCCCTCGGTGTGGAACGTTGCAATCGTGCGGCCCTTGAACGCCGCGAACGTGTCTTCGACGAAACCGGATTCGTTCAGCGTGTCGGTGTGGATCGTGACCTGCACGTCGTGCGCATCGGCCACGCTCAGGCAGTTGTCGATCGCCGCGGGCGTGGTGCCCCAGTCTTCGTGCAGCTTCAGGCCGTAGGCGCCGGCTTCGATCTGCTCTTCGAGCGCGCGCGGCAGCGACGCGTTGCCCTTGCCCTGGAAGCCCAGGTTCATCGGGAAGCTCTCGGCCGCCTTCAGCATCGAATGGATATGCCACGGCCCGGGCGTGCAGGTGGTGGCGAAGGTGCCTGTCGCGGGGCCGGTGCCGCCGCCCATCATCGTGGTCACGCCGCTCATCAGCGCCTCTTCGATCTGCTGCGGGCAGATGAAGTGGATGTGCGTGTCGATGCCGCCGGCGGTGACGATGTTGCCTTCGCCCGCGATGATTTCGGTGCCGGGGCCGATGACGATGTCGACACCCGGTTGCACGTCGGGGTTGCCGGCCTTGCCAATGCCGCTGACCAGGCCATTCTTCAAGCCGATGTCGGCCTTCACGATGCCCCAGTGGTCGATGATCAGCGCGTTGGTGATTACGGTGTCGGCCACCTCGGCGGCCACGCGCTGGCTCTGCCCCATGCCATCGCGAATGGTCTTGCCGCCACCGAACTTCACCTCTTCACCGTAGCCGCCAGCTTGCAGCGTGAAGTCCTTTTCAACCTCCACGATGAGGCCGGTGTCGGCCAGCCGCACGCGGTCGCCGGTGGTGGGGCCGAACATCTCGGCATACGCGCGGCGTGTGATGTGCGCCATCAAAGCGCCCCTTGCACGAGCCCGCGGAACCCGTACACCTTGCGTTCCCCCGCAAAGTCCACCAGTTCCACGGTGCGCTGCTGCCCTGGCTCGAAGCGCACGGCGGTGCCCGAGGCGATGTTCAGCCGCATGCCGCGCGCGGCGGCGCGGTCGAAGCGCAGCGCGGCGTTGGTCTCGGCGAAGTGGTAGTGCGAGCCGACCTGGACGGGCCGGTCGCCGGTGTTCTCGACCACCGCCGTGAGGGTGCGTCGGCCGGGGTTGAGCAGGTGGTCGGGGCCGTCGGTGAAGAGTTCGCCAGGGATCATGATTCGCGCCTCACGCAATCGGTTGGTGCACCGTCACCAGCTTGGTGCCATCGGGGAAGGTGGCTTCCATCTGGATCTCGGGGATCAGTTCGGCAACCCCAATCATCACGTCGGCGCGGGTGAGCCAGGTCTTGCCTTCGCTCATCAGCGCGGCCACGCTCTTGCCGTCGCGGGCACCCTCCATGATGGCGGCGCTGATCAGGGCCACGGCCTCGGGGTAGTTCAGCTTCAGCCCGCGCGCCTTGCGGCGCTCGGCCAGCAAGGCGGCGGTGAAGATCAGCAGCTTGTCTTTCTCGCGCGGGGTCAGTTCCATGGGCAGGCAGGGTAGCAGGACACGTGCCGCAGATGCTAGGGCACAAGCGCCAGGGCACAAGCGCCAGGGCACAAGCGCCAGGGCACAAGCCCGGGCACCGATGCAAGCGCTCGACCCCGGGCACGCGGCTAGTACCATCGGCCGCATGAGCGCCCTGCAGCCCGCGAAGAACGCCTCTGGCGAGCCGCGCCTGCCGGTGGGGCAGGGCGCCGCGCCGCCGCCGGGCGCCAAGCCGGTGCAGCAGGTCATCAAGGTCCGGCGCGACTACAACGCCTGGGTTGCGCGCGAGACGATGGAGGACTACGCGCTGCGTTTCACGCCGCGCTCGTTTCGCAAGTGGTCGCCGCTGCGCGTGGCCAACACCGCGTTTGGCGCGGCCTCGTTCCTGGTGCTCGAAGCGGTCGGTGGCACGTTGATGGTCGACTACGGGTTCGTCAACGCGCTGTGGGCCATTCTGGCCACCGGCGCGATCATCTTCCTCGCCGGCTGGCCGATCAGCGTGTACGCCGCACGCCACGGCGTGGACATGGACCTGCTTACGCGCGGCGCCGGCTTCGGCTACATCGGCTCCACCATCACGTCGCTGATCTACGCCAGCTTCACGTTCATCTTCTTCGCGCTCGAGGCGGCCATCATGGCCTACGCGATCGAGCTGGCGTTCGACATTCCGCCGGCCTGGGGCTACCTGCTGTGCTCGCTGGTGGTGATCCCGCTCGTCACGCACGGCGTGACCACCATCAGCCGGCTGCAGGTGTGGACCCAGCCGGTCTGGCTGCTGATGCTGATGGTGCCGCTGGCCTATGTGCTGCACCAGCACCCGGGTGTGCTGGCCGAGCTGTGGCGTTATGGCGGCCAGGGCGCCGAAGGCCCGCGCCCGGCCGGCTTCGACCTGATGCGCTTCGGCGCCGCCATGACCGTGGGCATCGCCCTCATCACGCAGATGGGCGAGCAGGCCGACTACCTGCGCTTCATGCCCGAGCCGCAACCCGGCCGGCGCGGCCGCTGGTGGGCGGCGGTGCTGATCGGCGGCCCGGGCTGGGTCATCCCCGGCGTGCTGAAGATGCTCGCCGGCACGCTGCTGGCCTACCTGGCGCTCGGCTACGCGGTGCCGGCCGACCGCGCCGTGGACCCGACGCAGATGTACCTCGTGGCCTACAACGCGGTGTTCTCGCAGTACGGCCTGGCGGTGGCCGCGACCGCGCTGTTCGTGTTCGTCTCGCAGCTCAAGATCAACGTGACGAATGCGTATGCCGGCTCGCTGGCGTGGTCGAACTTCTTCGCCCGGCTCACGCACAGCCACCCGGGCCGCGTGGTGTGGATGGTGTTCAACACCGCCATCGCGCTGATGCTGATGGAGCTGAACGTGTTCCAGGCGCTCGGCAAGGTGCTGGGCCTGTACTCGAACATCGCGATCTCCTGGATGATGGCCGTGGTGGCCGACCTGGTCATCAACAAGCCGATGGGCTGGTCGCCGCCCGGCATCGAGTTCAAGCGCGCGCACCTGTTCGACGTGAACCCGGTCGGCGTGGGCGCCATGGGCGTGGCGTCGCTGCTGTCGATCGTGGCCTACCTGGGCGCCTTTGGGCCGATGGCGCAGGCCTTCTCGGCGCTGATTGCGCTGGCCACGGCGTTCATCGTGTCGCCGCTGATCGCGTGGGCCACGCAGGGCCGCTACTACATCGCCCGCGCGCCGGCACCGGTGTCGGCCGACGAGGGCAGCTACAAGCGCCTCACGCGGTGCGTGATCTGCGAGCGCGACTACGAGCGCGACGACCTCGCGCATTGCCCCGCGTACCAGGGCGACATCTGCTCGCTGTGCTGCACGCTCGACGCGCGCTGCAACGACCTGTGCAAGCCGCACGCGCGCCTGTCGGCGCAGTGGAACGGCGCGCTGCGCGCGGTGCTGCCACGCGCCGTGTGGCCTTACGTGGAGACGGGCCTCGGCCACTACCTGCTGCTGATGGCCGTGATCGTGCCGCTGCTGGCCGGCCTGTTCGCCGCGCTCTACCAGCAAGGCGTGCTCTCCGCCGAGCCGGGCGGCGCAGTGCCGCCGGCGTTGCAGGCCGCGCTGAGGGAGGGTTATGTCAAGGCCTTCGCCGCGCTGCTGCTGGTCAGCGGCATCGTCGCGTGGTGGCTGGTGCTCACGCACAAGAGCCGCCAGGTGGCGCAGGAAGAGTCGAACCGCCAGACGCAGGCGCTGGCCGAGCAGACGCAGGTGCTGAACGAGCAGGCCGCGCAACTGCGCCGCGAGGTCGAGTCGCACCAGCGCACCGACGTGCAGCTGCAGCAGGCCAAGCTGCAGGCCGACGCGGCCAAGCTCCAGGCCGAACTGGCCAACCAGGCGAAGAGCCGCTACATCACGACCGTGAGCCACGAGCTGCGCACGCCGCTGAACAGCATCCTGGGCTATGCGCAGCTGCTCGAAGAAGACCCGTCGGTGCCGGCGCACCGGCGCCAGGCCGTGACCGTGATCCGGCGTGGCGGCGACCACCTGCTCTCGCTCATCGAAGGCACGCTCGACATCGCCCGCATCGAGGGCGGGCGGCTGCGGCTCGACAACAAGCCGATGCGCTTTCGCGAGTGCGTGGAAGAGATCGTGCGCATGTTCGAGCTGCAGGCGGCGGCCAAGGGCATCGCGTTCCGGCGCGTGTTGGCCGATGCACTGCCCGAGGTGGTGCGCGCCGACGAGAAGCGGCTGCGGCAGATCCTCATCAACGTGCTCGGCAACGCGGTCAAGTTCACGCAGGCCGGCAGCGTGGTGTTCCGCGTCAGCCATGCGCGCGAGATGGCGCTGTTCGAGATCGAAGACACCGGGCCGGGCATTGCGCCGGACCAGATCGAGCACATGTTCGAGCCCTTCGCGCGCGGCAACGAAGCGAGCGGCGGCACCGGCCTGGGCCTGACGATCAGCAAGATGCTCACCGGCCTGATGGGCGGCGAGATGACGGTGCGCAGCACGGTCGAGGCCGCAGGTGCGGGTGCGGGTGCCAGCGCGGGTGCGGGGTTTAGCGGCACCGTGTTCCGCATTCGCCTGTTCTTGCCCGAAGTGCACGCTGCGCGCCTGCCGCTGGAGGCGCCGCGCCGCGTGCGCACCGGCTACACCGGGCCGCGCCGGCGCGTGCTGGTGGTCGACAACGAAGAGGTCGAGCGCGAGCTGCTGGTGAGCGTGCTGCAACCGCTGGGGTTCGAGATGCACACGGTGGCGTCGGGTCATGCCTGCCTGGCGTGGCTGCAAGACCACCGCGCCGACGCCATCCTGATGGACCTGGCCATGCCCGGCATCGACGGCTGGGCCGCCGTGCGCGCGATCCACACCCAGGGCCTGAGCGACGCGCCGGTGGCCATCGTCTCCGGCAACGCGTTCGACAAGGGCCTGGACAACGACGTGGGCATCTCGATCGAAGACTTCATCCTGAAGCCGGTGCGCGTCAATGAACTGCTCGACTGGCTCGGCACGCGGCTGCAACTCGAATGGCTGGAAGCGCCGCCTGCGCAGACGGCTGTGGTCGATGCACCGTTGCCACTGCACGGCAGCACGCCCGACGCCGGGCAACTGCGCGCACTCGACGAGCTGGTGAACCTGGGCTACTTTCGCGGCATCGTGCGCAAGCTCGACGAGATCGAAGCGGCGGACCCCGCGCAGGCCGCGTTCGTGAACCAGCTGCGCGGCCTGGCGCGGCAATTCCAACTCGACGCGATGACGCGGCTCATCCGCCAGGCCCTGAGCGAACAGGCGGCCGCGCCATGATTCCGGGAAAGTCGCCCGACCGCCCGCTGTTCGACCGCGCCAGCGCGCAGGTCGTGCTGATCGTCGACGACGTGCCCGACAACCTGTCGGTGCTGCACGACGCGCTCGACGAAGCCGGCTACACCGTGCTTGTTGCGATCAACGGCGCGAGCGCCTTGCAGCGCGCTGCGCAGGCCCTGCCCGACATCGTGCTGCTCGACGCGGTCATGCCGGGCATGGACGGCTTCGAGGTGGCGCGCCAGCTCAAGGCCCACCCCGACACGGCGCACATTCCGATCATCTTCATGACTGGCCTGACCGAGACCGAGCACGTGGTGGCTGCGTTCGCGGCTGGTGGCGTGGACTACGTGACCAAGCCGATCCGCGCGCAAGAGGTGCTGGCGCGCATGACGGTGCACATGCGCAGCGCGCGCCAGGCGGTGCAAGCGCACCAGGCCCGAAACGCGCTCGACGCCTTCGGCCACGCGACCATGGCCATCCACATGGACGAAGCACACGGCCCGATACGCGCCGTGTGGCAAACGCCGCTCGCGCGCGACCTGCTCGCGGTGTACTTCGAAGCGCCGGCGGGGCAGATCCCCGGCGCGGTGCTGGAGTGGCTGCGCAGTGAGGCCGCGCAGGCCTTGCTGGGCCGCGAGCCGCGCACGCTGACGGTGGGCATGGGGCAAGGCGAGGGCGAGGGCGTCGCCGAGCGCCAGCTCTTGCTCGCGCTTCAGCAGCGCACCGGCGACGACGACGTGCTGATCGTGATGCGCGAAGTCTCCGATGCGGCCGTGGTGCAGACGCTGGTGGCCGCCTGCAAGCTCACGCTGCGCGAGGCCGAGGTGCTGTACTGGGTGGCCAAGGGCAAGACCAACCGCGACATCGGCGACATCCTGGGCGCGAGCCCGGCCACGGTGAAGAAGCACCTCGAGCGGGTCTACGTGAAGCTCGGGGTCGAAACCCGCACGGCAGCAGCTTCGATTGCGATGGCGAAGCTGCGGCCGGCGAGCCTGCGCTGAGTCGTGGCCTCCCCCAGAGCGAGAGGCGCTATTCAGCGGTCGAGCGTCAACGCGCCTTCGCGCAAACGCACGCGGTCGCCGACCTTGAACGCCGGCGCATCGTCGAACGCCACCATCTGCTGGCTGCCGTCGGTGCGCATGCGCAGCACCACTTCGAAATGCTCACGCTTGCTGCGGCGCTTCTGCACTTCGCGGCCGATCAACGCGCCGCCGACCACGCCGGCCACCTGCGCCGCCGTGCGGCCATTGCCCTGGCCGATCTGGTTGCCGAGCACCGCGCCCAGCAGGCCACCGGCCACGGTGCCGCCGATGTAGCGGCCGTCACCATCGACCTCGACCCGGTTGATGGCGGTCACCGTTGCGCATTCCAGGCACGCCGTGGCGCCTGGCAGGCTGACGAGGCGGTTCGCGTCGAGCCCGTGTTCCAGCGTGCTCGTGGCGGTCAACTCGCCGACGCGCAGGCGGGCCACCACCGGGGCGTTGGCGTCGAGCCGGTCGGTTGGCCGAACGGCGTAGGTGCCCACGTATTCGCCGGGGCGTTCCTCGTTCAGGCGGAAGCGCTCCTGCGCACCGACCAGGCGCACGCTCGCGCGGCCTCCGGGCGTACCGCGCAGCGTGAAGCGCAACTGCTCACCGCTGCGTGCCGAGCCTTCATGGCGGACATCGAAGCGCTCGATCACCGGTGCCGCAGCGGCGGCGACCGGGCGCTGGGGGCCGCTCTGCAAGGTCTCGTCGAGCGTGGCCGTACCGACCTGGTTGCCGCTGCGAAGGTTCGCACTGACGCGGGCGTTGCCGGCAAGGCGGTCGCGCTGGCTGATGGTGTAGGTGCCCTTGTACACACCCGGGCTCACCTCGGTCAGCTCGACCGCGCGGCGGGCGCCGTCGATCTGCAAGGCGGCCTGCGCGCGGGGCGTGCCCCACACCGTGAAGTTCAGTTCGGTGCCTGGTGTGAGCTCGGTGACTTGTTCGACATCGAAGCCGGTGATGCGCGGCGCCTGCGCAACCGTGCGCAAGGTTTGCGCCTGGGCCGCAGGGGCCAGCGGCGCGGCCAGGCCAAACGCGATGGCCATCATCAGGGTGGGGACGTGTCTCATGGTTTTCCTTGTTCGGCCTGGGCGCGCCGGCAAGGCGCCAGCGCCGGGCCCAGACATCAACAAGTTTCGGGCGCCAGCACCCGGGCAGGCGTCGGGCACGGGCGCGATCCCACGTCGGACAACAGCGCCCAAAGGGGGGTGCGCACGGCGCTGGCATAGCGCATGCGTGTCCCAGGCATGAATACATTCGTGCGCGTCGTGGAAGTCTGGGTGCCGTCGGAAGACGGCCGCCTGCTCGAACTGGCCGGCGGCCTGTTCGACGCCGCGCCGGCCTACGGCGCCATCAGCCGCCACATGTGCTTCGGCCGCGGCGAGGCCCTTCCCGGCCGCGCCTGGGACGAAGGCTGCCCGCAACTGCTGCCACGCCTGGAGGGGTCGTACTTCCGGCGCACCGCCGCAGCGCAGGCGGCCGGCCTGACCTGCGCGGCGGCGGTACCCATCTTCGTCGGCGAGCGGCTCACGTCGGTGGTGGTCATGCTGTGCGGTGACGAGCCCACGCAGGTCGGCGCGGTCGAGCTCTGGCACAACGACCCGCGCGTCACCAGCGACCTGAAGCTCGCCGACGGCTACTTCGGCGCCACCGACGCGGCGGTCGAGGCGCTCACGCGCGACGGCTCGCTGCCGCGCGGCGTGGGCGCGCCGGGCCTGGCCTGGCAGCGCGAGTCGGCGGTGTTCATCGACAACGTGGGTGACTCTTCGCAGTTCCTGCGCTCGCAGGTTGCCGCGCGCGCAGGGATTCTGCGTGCGCTCGCGATCCCGTGCACGTCGCAAGACCGCAAGAGCTGGGTGCTGAGCCTGCTGTCGTCGAGCGGCACACCGATCGCGCGGCGCTTCGAGAGCTGGATCGTCCACGACGATCGTGGCAGTGACACGCAGCCGCACCTGCAACGCGGCTTCGGCTTCTGCGAGGTGCAGGGCCGGCTCACGGCGAGCGGCGCGTCCAGCATGCCGCTGGCCGGCCCGGGCGCAGTGGCCGAGGCTGCGCGCACGGGTGTGGCGCAGGCCGTCGGTGGCGCGGCCGCGCTGGGCGCCATGAGCGCCGCCGACGCGAGGGCGACCGGCGTGCGCTCGGTGCTCGCCATTCCTGTCATCAGCGACGCGGCCGTGACCGAGGTCGTGGCGTTGTACTTCTGACGACTGCCCTCACACCACCATCCTGCGGGAGCTTCGCTTGGCGCTTTCAACCTTGTTTCAACGCGCGGGCATGCACCTGCGCCGCATCGGCCTGCTGGCTGCATCGGCCGCGTGGTCCGCATCGGTCGCGACAAGCGCCACGGCACACACGGCCCCGCCCGCGCGCTGCCTGACCGACTGCACGCCGCGCATCGGCATCGTGTCGGCCTTCGGGGCCGAGACCGACCTGCTGGTCGCGCAGACACGGTCAAGGCGCCTCTACACCATCAACGGCAAGCGCTTCACCACCGGCGTGCTGCGCGGCAACCGCGTGGTGATCGTGCTCAGCGGCGTGAGCATGATCAACTCCACGCTCGTCACGCAGCAGATGCTCGACCACTTCCGCGTCGAGCGGCTCGTCATGAGCGGGATCGCCGGCGGTGTGGACCCGGCCAACCACGTGGGCGACGTGACCGTGCCCGACCGCTGGGCCATGCCGATGGAGGTGTTCTGGAACGCCGATTCCACCTTGCCATCGCCCTGCGGCAAGCCGAACGACGTGAGCTGCCTGGGCCTGCAGCTCGCCACCGGCGCCGACGGCCAGCCCCTGCCGCCATTTGACGAGAAGCTGGGCCTCAAGCAGCAGCCGCGCCTGCTGGTCGGCGGGCGCGGCGTGTCGGCCACGGTGTTCCTGGCCAACGCGCAGTACCGCCGCTACCTGTTCGACGTGCTGCAGGCGCAGACCTTCGAGATGGAAACGGCTGCGCTTGCGCACGTCGCGCATGCGAACGGCGTGCCCTACATCGCCTTCCGCTCGCTCAGTGACCTGGCCGGCGCCGAGGGCTTCGATGCCGACGTGGGTGCGCTGTTCGCCAGCGGCCTGGCCGAGGCCAACGAAGCTTTGGTCACGCTGGCGTTTCTCGACGCGTGGGCGGCGCGCAGCAAGCGCCGTTGACGCACACCCGGGGACGCACACCCGGGCGGCTATGCTCTGGCGCCGCACACTTTGCCGATGAGCACGACCGAAATCTTCCTGATCGCAATCGTGATCATCTTCACCGTGCCCTACCTCGTCTGGCGGCTGGGCAACACCGACTACTACGCGCCGCTGGTGGTGGTGCAGATCATCGCCGGCATCCTGCTCGGCCCGGGCGTGCTGGGCAAGGCCTTCCCCGAGTACTACCGCTTCGTGTTCAGCGCGCCGGTGGTGCAGTCGCTGAACGGCATCGCGTGGTGGGCGGTGATGGTGTTCGTGTGGATCGCCGGCATCGAGCTCGACCTCAAGAAGGCCTGGGCGCACCGCCGCGAAAGCAGCATCACGGCCGGGCTGGCGCTGGGCACGCCGCTCGTGTTCGGCTGCGTGGCGGCGGCCGGCATGCTCAGCCTGCCGGGCTGGGTGGGCGCGAAGGCGATGACCTGGCAGTTCATCGTGGGCGTGGGCATGGCCTGCGCGGTGACGGCACTGCCCATCCTCATCCTGCTGATGGAGAAGCTCGAGATCCTGCGCCAGCCCATCGGCCAGCGCATCCTGCGCTATGCCAGCCTGGACGACGTGGCGATCTGGGGCGTGCTTGCCGTCATCCTGCTCGACTGGGAGCGTGTGGGCAAGCAGGCGGCCTTCCTTGCCGGCTTCGCACTCGCGACCTTGGCCTTCCGCCACCTGATGGCGTGGCTGCCGGCGCGCGACCGCTGGCATGTGGGGCTGATCTGGCTTGCGGTGTGTGCGTTCGGCGCCGACTGGGCGGGGCTGCACTACATGGTCGGCGCGTTCCTGGCCGGTGCGGTGATGGACGCCGACTGGTTCGATCAAACCCAGATGGACATGCTGCGCGGCCACGTGCTGCTGGTGGTGATGCCGGTGTTCTTCCTGAGCACGGGCCTGCGCACGAACTGGAACGTGGGCGGTGTGGCGGTGTTCGTGGCGGCCTTCGCGCTGCTGGTGGCGTCGGTCGCGGGCAAGCTGATCGGCATTCAACTGGCGGGCAAGGTGCTGGGCTGGGAGCCGGGCGAGGCGTCGGTCATCGGCTGGCTGCTGCAGACCAAGGCGCTCATCATGATCATCTTCGCGAACATCCTGCTCGACACGCAGATCATCACGAGCGAAACCTTCACGGCGCTGCTGTTGATGGCGGTCGCCAGCACGATGCTGACCGTGCCGGTGGTGGCGCCGAAGCTCGCGCGCATGGGTGAGCTGATCAGCCGTTCACGTTGACCTCGGCTCGCATCGCATCGGTGTCGTCGGGCCCGAGAAGCGGCGCAGCGCCGGCCTCGATGAAGATGCGCTTGATCATCGGGAAGCGCAGCCGCACTTCGCGCTGGGTGGCGGTGATGGCGCTACCCGCTTCGGCGGCGCTGGTGCCGTCGGCGAAGTCGAGATCGAGGGTCACCAGCACGTCGTCGGGGCCGATGTACATGGACAGCACGCGCCCCGCATCGCGCACCTGGGGCTGGGCCATGGCAATGGCCCGGATGGCGCGCGCCGTCTCGGGCCGCAGGCCTTCGCCGATCAGCAGGCCGCGCGACTCGCGCACCAGCACCAGCGCCACGCCCGCGAGCAGCAGGCCGATGACGACCGACGCCGCCCCGTCGAGCGCCGGCATGTCGAGCCGGTGGCTCAGGTACACGCCGGCGCCGGCCACCACCAGCCCGAGCAGTGCGGCTGAATCTTCCGCCAGCACGGTGTAGGCGGTCGGGTCCTTGCTGCGGTGCAGGGCTTCCCAGAACGGCGCGATGCCCTTGCCCTTCAGGAACTGGCGCAGCGCGATGGTGAAGCTCGCCCCTTCGAACACCAGGGCGGCGCCGAGCACGGCGTAGTTCCACATCGGGTCGCGCATCGGCTCGGGGTGCAGCATGTGCTGGATGCCTTCGTAGAACGACACGCCACCGCCCAGGCCGAACACCAGCACCGCGACGATCAGGCTCCAGAAATAGAGCTCCTTGCCGTGCCCGAACGGGTGCTCCTCGGTAGCGGGCCGTTGGCTGCGCCGCAGGCCGACGAGCAGCAGCACGCCGTTGAGCGTGTCCACCGCCGAGTGAATGCCCTCCGACAACATCGCCGAGCTGCCGGTGACGCCGGCAACGATGAACTTGGTCACCGCGATGGCCACGTTCGCACCGATGGCGCCGTAGATGGCGAGCTTGGACTCCGACATGGAGCCGAGCGTATCGGAATCGCGGCCGCAGCCGAAGCTATGCTCGTGCAATGCGGATGAACACGTGGCCATGAACAAGCGCGGGAGTGACGGCTCGGGCGGCCTGGTCTACTCGACCGACGGCGGCACCATGTGCCCGCAATGCCGCAGGCCCGTCTCCGAATGCGTGTGCAGGCGGGTGGCGCCGGTTGCCGGCGACGGCACGGTGCGGGTGTCGCGCGAGACGGCTGGTCGCGGCGGCAAGGCGGTGACCGTGGTGCGTGGGCTGGGCCAGGGCGAGGCCGAGCTTGCTTTGCTGGCCCGGCAGTTGAAGGCCTTGTGCGGCTCCGGCGGCACCGTGAAGGACGGCGTGATCGAAGTGCAGGGCGATCACTGCGAGCGGGTGATCGAGGCACTGAAGAAACAGGGGCGGGTGGTCAAGCGCGAAGGGGGTTAAATTGAAGGGTCGCAACCGCGATTGCAACCGGACAAGGAGAACTCCATGCCCACAGGCACCGTTCGAATCCACCGCGTGCTTCGCGCCGCGCCCCAGAAGGTCTACCGCGCGTTCCTGGAAGCGGGGGCCATGGCGAAATGGCTGCCGCCCTACGGCTTCACCTGCACGGTGCACCACCTTGACGCCAAAGTCGGCGGCACGTTCAAGATGTCGTTCCAGAACTTCGGGAACGGGCAGGGGCATTCGTTCGGCGGCGAGTACCTGGAGCTGGTGCCGAACGAGCGCATCCGCTACACCGACCGCTTCGACGACCCGAACCTGCCTGGCGAGATCACAGTGACGATCATGCTCAAGCCGGTGCTGTGCGGTACCGAGTTGAACGTCGTGCAGGAAGGCATTCCGGAAGTGATTCCGGTCGAGATGTGCTACCTGGGTTGGCAGGAATCGTTGGTGCAGCTCGCGCACCTGGTCGAGCCGGACATCCCCGCGTAGCTCCCCGAACCGGCCTTCCACTGCCGCCACGCGTCACCAAGCGCCACCACGCGCCACGACGTGCCGAGGTTGCCATGCTGATGCCCCTCTTGATCGTCATGGCGGTGCTGGCCGAGAGATGGCTTGCGAGCCGTATTGGCGCAGCGCGGTGGCAGCGCGGTGGCAGCACGGTTGAAGGTCAGGCCTGCTGCCGCGCACGTTGCACCCAGCGCGCGCGCAGCACGTCGTAGCACCAGTTGAAGACCAGCGTGTAGGGCACGAAGAACAGCAGCAGCCCGGCATCGAGCAACAGCGCCTGCCACAAGCTGATGCCGAGCCACGCGGCGGCCAGCGGCACCGCCGCCAGCACCAGCCCGGCCTCGAAACCCAGCGTGTGCAGCAGGCGCACCTTGAGCGAGCGCCTGAAACCCAGGCGGCGTTCCAGGTGGTCGAAGCCGGCGTTGTAGACCACGTTCCACACGGCGGCGATCGCCGATACGGCAAGCGTCAGCGCACCCATGGCAGCCAGCGTGGTGCCCATCAGCCAGCTGAACAGCGGCGCGCAGAGCAGCAGCGCGACCACCTCGAACGCCAGCGCGTGCGCGATGCGTTCTGGTAGTCGCTTCGGTGAGTTGTGTGAGCCTTGCGAGTCGAGTTGCACGCGGGTGATCTTCGGCCCGCAGGACGGCGCGGCCACGCTGCCATTCTCTACGCCATCAACTCGGCCTTGCGCTGCGCCATCTGCGCACCGAGTGCCGCCATGTCGAGCCGCGTTGCCTCGGCGCGCGGGAACATCTCGGTGTGCTCTTCCTTGACGTGGTGTTTCACGTACTCGGCCAGAACCTTGACGCGGGCGTCGTACATCTCGCCGTCGGGCGTCGCACCTTCGACCTGGCTGATCAGCGCCTTCATGGTCGCCTGTTCCACCACGGCTTCGGGGATCAGGCTCTTGTCCTTCAGCGCCGCCTTCACGGCCGGGTAGAAAACCTCTTCCTCGACCTGCGCGTGCACCGACAGCTCGGTGCAGATGGTGCTCACGAGCGCCATTTTCTTCGAGCTGGTGCGAGCGTTCTCGAACTCGGCGAACAGGCCGCTCACCTTGGCATGGTCGGCTCGCAGCATGGCGATGGCGTCCTGGGGTTTCGGCGGCGCTTTCCTGGCGGCGCTAATCGTTGCGGCGGTCTTCTTCGCGGCGGTGGCCATGGGTGGGCTCCTTCGGGGTTGGTGACGGAACGCCCAGGCTACGCAGCCGTGCTGGCGTTTGCATCGGCCGGTTCGCGCTGCGTGTGTATGACGGCGCCGAGCGCGTGTGTGGGTCGCGTTCGAATCGTCCGTGAGACGGCATACGCCATCGGGCGTATTCCGCCGTGCCGAGGCCCCGCCTAACCTGCGGCTCGCGCAACGCAGCATTGGCATGCCACTTGCGAGCCGCTGATTCACCCCACCCACACCGGAGCTCGTTCATGAATTCATCCCGCCGCCAAGCCGGCAAGTCGCTGACCGCTCTGGCCCTGGGCCTCACGGCCATGGGCTTCGCCTCCCTCGCGCAGGCTGCCGACACCATCAAGGTCGGCGTGCTGCATTCGCTGTCGGGCACGATGGCCATTTCGGAAACCGTGTTGAAAGACACCGTGCTGATGGCCATCGACGAGATCAACGCGAAGGGCGGCCTGCTCGGCAAGCAGCTCGAGCCCGTCGTCGTTGACCCGGCCTCGAACTGGCCGCTGTTCGCCGAGAAGGCCAAACAGCTGATTGGGCAGGACAAGGTCGTCGCGACCTTCGGTTGCTGGACCAGCGTGAGCCGCAAGTCGGTGCTGCCGGTCTACGAGGAACTGAACAGCCTGCTCTTCTACCCCGTGCAATACGAAGGCGAAGAGCTGAGCAAGAACGTGTTCTACACCGGCGCTGCGCCGAACCAGCAAGCGATCCCCGCGGTCGAGTACCTGATGAGCAAGGCGGGCGGCGGCGCCAAGCGCTGGGTGCTGCTGGGCACCGACTACGTGTACCCGCGCACCACCAACAAGATCCTGCGCGCCTTCTTGAAGAGCAAAGGCGTGAAGGACGAAGACATCGACGAGAAGTACACCCCGTTCGGCCACTCTGACTACCAGACCATCGTCGCCGACATCAAGAAGTTCTCGGCCGGTGGCAAGACGGCGGTGGTCTCCACCATCAACGGCGACTCGAACGTGCCGTTCTACAAGGAACTCGGCAACGCCGGCTTGAAGGCGAAAGACGTTCCCGTCGTGGCGTTCTCGGTCGGTGAAGAAGAGCTGCGCGGCGTGGACACCAAGCCGCTCGCCGGCCACCTGGCCGCATGGAACTACTTCCAGTCGATCAAGAGCCCGGCGAACACCGAGTTCATCAAGAAGTGGAGCGCCTACGCCAAGGCCAAGGGCATCGCCGGCCACAAGGACAAGCCGCTCACGAACGACCCGATGGAAGCCACCTACATCGGCATCAACATGTGGGCGCAAGCGGTCAAGAAGGCTGGCAGCACCGACACCGACAAGGTGATCGCCGCGATGGCCGGCCAAACGTTCACCGCACCGAGCGGCATCACGTCGATGATGGACCCGAAGAACCACCACCTGCACAAGTCGGTGTTCATCGGTGAGATCAAGGCCGACGGCCAGTTCAACGTGGTGTGGAAGACGCCCGGCCCGGTCAAGGCCCAGCCGTGGAGCCCGTACATCCTCGAGAACAAGGGCAAGAAGGACGAGCCGGTCATGGTCGCGAAGCAGTGATGTCGAAGAAGTGATGCCGGGCCGCGAGGCCCGCATCTGGGCCCTCCTCCGAGAGCGGGGGAGGGCATCTTTCCTTTCCAGGGCCCAACGATGTTTGCGCGTGCATTGCTGCGCTATCTGTTCCCGCTGATCGCGCTGGTGCTGACCTTGTTCGCGCTGGTCGATTCGGCCCACGCGCTCAACGCCGCGCAGGCCCGCTCGCTCGCTGTCGGCGAGGTGGAGCAGCGTGTGGCCGCGTTGAATGCGCTGCTCGCCAACGCCGATGACAAGACCGTCGCGCTGTTGCAGGCGATCTCCGACGACGCTGTCAAGTTCACCGACAGTGCGCTGTTCGTGATGAAGGACGGCAAGGGCTTCGACCCGGTCACCGGCGCTGAAGCCAAGGTTCCCGAGGCCGCCGAAGACGTGATCAACAACAACGAGATGCGCAACGAGCTGGAAGCGGCGCTCGCCACCACCAAGCTCTTCTCCGCCGACGACAAGGTGCGCGCCGAGGCCGTGAAAACACTGGCCGGCGAGCCCGACGAGAAGAAGCTGCCGCTGATCGAGAAGGCATTCGCAGCCGAGGCCCAGCCGGCGATCAAGGAAGCGCTCGCCCGCCTGCGCTCGGCCATGCTGCTGGGCAGCACCGACAAGGCCAAGCGCCTGGAAGCCGCGCAGGCGCTGGCTGCAACCGGCACACCGACGACCAAGACGCTGCTGCTCGACCGCATGAAGGTCGAGACCGAGCCCGAGGTCAAGGTGGCGCTCGAAGCCGCACTCAAGAGCATCGAAGGCCGCCTGGCCTGGGGCGAGCGCGCGGGCGTGGTGTTCACCGGCATCAGCCTGGGCAGCATCCTGCTGCTGGTGGCGCTGGGTCTGGCCATCACCTACGGCCTGATGGGCGTGATCAACATGGCGCACGGCGAGCTGATGATGATCGGCGCCTACGCCACCTACGTGGTCCAGAACCTGTTCCGCACCTACCTGCCGGGGGGGTTCGATGCGTACATCCTCGCCGCGATTCCGGCGTCGTTCCTGGTCGCCGCACTCGTCGGCGCGGTGCTCGAACGCGGCGTGATCCGCTGGCTCTATGGCCGGCCGCTCGAGACCTTGCTGGCCACCTGGGGCATCAGCCTGATGTTGCAGCAACTGGTGCGCACGATCTTCGGCGCGCAGAACGTGCCGGTCGAGAACCCTTCGTGGTTGTCGGGCGGCGTGGCGGTGGCGAGCAACCTCACGCTGCCTTTCAACCGCATCGCGATCATCGTGTTCGCGCTGCTGGTGCTGGCCGGCGTGGCTTTGATGATCGCGCGCACCCGCCTCGGCCTGTTCGTGCGCGGGGTGACGCAGAACCGCAAGATGGCCGCCTGCATGGGCGTGAACACCGCGCGCATCGACACCTATGCCTTCGCGCTCGGCTCGGGCATTGCCGGGCTGGCGGGTTGCGCGCTGTCGCAGGTCGGCAACGTGGGGCCCGACCTGGGGCAGGGCTACATCGTCGACTCGTTCATGGTGGTGGTGCTCGGCGGCGTGGGCCAGCTGGCCGGCACGGTGTATGCGGCCGTCGGCCTGGGCGTGCTGAACAAGCTGCTGGAAGGCTGGCAGGGGGCCGTGCTCGCCAAGATCATGGTGCTGGTGTTCATCGTCATCTTCATCCAGAAGCGGCCTCAGGGCATCTTCGCGATGAAGGGCCGGAGCGCGGAGTCATGAGGCCCGCCCGGCCGCCCGAAGGGGCTCGCACCGCAGTGCGCAGCACGAAGGGTTTCAAATGAGCGCGGTGTTGTCAACACCCATGGCCGTGCCGTTGCCTGCGGGTGGCATCCTCACGGGCAAGAGCTGGAGCGCGGTGTTCACGGCCATCGTCGTCGTTGCCGTGCTCGTGCCGGTGCTGAACCTGATGACGCCGGCCGACAGCGCCCTGCACCTGTCCGACTACGCGGTGCAGCTCATCGCGAAGATCATGTGCTACGCCATCTCTGCGCTGGCAATGGATCTGATCTGGGGCTACACCGGCATCCTGTCGCTCGGCCACGGCGTGTTCTTCGCGCTCGGTGGCTACTGCATGGGCATGTACCTGATGCGCCAGATCGGCAGCGACGGCCAGTACCGCCTGCCGATGCCCGACTTCATGGTCTTCCTGAACTGGAAACAGTTCCCGTGGACCTGGGCAGTGTCCGACTCGTTTGCAGCACAGATGCTGCTCGTGGTGCTGGTGCCGGGCCTGCTCGCCTTCGTGTTCGGCTTCTTCGCGTTTCGCTCGCGCATCAAGGGCGTGTACTTCTCGATCATCACGCAGGCCATGACCTATGCGGCGATGCTGCTGTTCTTCCGCAATGAAACCGGCTTCGGCGGCAACAATGGCTTCACCGACTTCAAGCGCATTCTCGGCACGCCCATCGCCACGCCCTCGATGCGCATGCTGCTTTTCGTCATCACCGGCCTCACGCTGATCGGCTTCTTCCTGCTGGCCAAGTGGCTCGTCACCAGCAAGTTCGGGCGCGTGCTGCAGGCCATTCGCGATGCCGAGACGCGCGTCATGTTCACCGGCTACGACCCGCTGCGCTACAAGCTCGCGATATGGGTGATCTCGGCCGTGATGTGCGGCATTGCCGGCGCGCTGTACGTGCCGCAGGTCGGCATCATCAACCCCGGTGAAATGAGCCCGGCGGCGAGCATCGAGATCGCGATCTGGGCGGCGGTGGGCGGGCGCGGCACGCTCATCGGGCCGATCATCGGTGCGTTCTTCGTCAACGGCGCAAAGAGCTGGTTCACACAGGCCTTCCCCGAGTTCTGGCTGTACTTCCTGGGCGCGTTGTTCATCGCGGTCACCATCTTCCTACCGCAGGGAATCATCGGCCTCGTGCGCCGCAAGAAGGAAGGGCCATGACCCCCGAACTGATGAAGGCCGGCGCGCTGGCGAAGATCGGACACGAGCGTCGCATCGCGGCCATCAGTGGCGGCGGCGGTGGCCGCGAGACCAGCTACGGCCGCATCGTGCAGCCGGGGCAGCTCGACGTGGCGCACGGCGCCATCCTGTACCTCGACGACATCACCGTCAGCTTCGACGGTTTCAAGGCGCTGAACGCGTTGAGCCTGAGCATCAGTGCCGGTGAGCTGCGCTGCATCATCGGCCC
>Ga0209512_1001602_pt1 | contig 27151 bp, 21 predicted proteins | sample frozenSSSSmetaG_FD_184142 | JGI IMG/M metagenome (GOLD analysis project Ga0209512, IMG submission 184142) | Glacier valley bacterial and archeal communities from Borup Fiord, Nunavut, Canada, to study Microbial Dark Matter (Phase II) -... | ecosystem: Environmental > Aquatic > Freshwater > Ice >...
TGACTTCCTTCTCATCGGCCCGTCGTCCTCAGAACTCTCAAATCTTAAGTCTCAATTAAGCATGAAGTTCAAGATGAAAGACCTAGGCCCATGCAAGCTATTCCTCGGTGTACAGATTACTAGAGACCGGGCAAAAAGGAAGATTCATTTGTCTCAAGCTGCCTACATCGACAAAGTCTTACAAACCTTCGGCATGGAGACCGCCGCTCCTAAGAGCACACCAATGGAACCAAATGCTCTCAAAGTTCTCATCAAAAACACCGGACAAGCTACCCCTGAGGATATACGGCAATATCAATCCATCATTGGATCTTTGATGTACGCCATGACACAGACTAGACCAGATCTAGCTTTTCCTGTATCACTTCTCTCTCGATTCGCCACCAATCCGAGTGCGGCCCATATGGGGGCCGCAAAAAGAGTTCTCAAATATCTCAAACATACTCGGGATCTTGGGATTACATACAATGGGAATACGCAAACCGGCAACGGCGATTTTCATGGTTATTCAGACGCAGATTGGGCCGGGGATATTGAGACTCGGACCTCCACCTCCGCCTACATCTTCTTTCTCTTTGGCGCCCCTATTACTTGGAAATCCTCGAGACAGCATACAATAGCTCTCTCGAGTACTGAGTCCGAATACTACGGCCTCACAAACGCCGCCAAAGAAGCTATATGGCTTCAAACTCTTCTCACGGAATTGCAATACCATGGAAAAGAACATGTCCCCACACACATTTATGGGGACAACCAAAGTAGCCTTGCATTGGCCGAGAATCCGGAATACCATCAGCGCACGAAGCATATAGATATCAAATATCACTTCATACGCCAACAGGTTGAGAACGGCGCAATCCATTTATCCTATATCCTAACGACCCAAATGGTGGCCGACGGCATGACGAAGCCTTTGCTAGCCGTCAAACATGCCCTATTTATTCAACAACTTAGCCTTGAGGATTGGACTACGACTGTCTAATTTTTCGACCTTCACGGAGTCAGCTATTGAGGGGGGGTGTTGCGTGAATACGGGCATTCACTTCCAATAGCTGACGGCCACCCGGGGATTCTGTTTGTGTTCATGCATGGAAGCCACCATGCATGGAACACTGTTTGATAGTCTTCACTTCTTTATTGAGGCTCTCTATATGAGAGATGCCCATTCCGTAGTTTAGACTAGACTTTATTCTACATGCTATTTTATCACTTTTGACTCTTCCGCCCGTGAGATATTCAACACTACATCATTGCCCACATCGACTCTGCACCCGCGGGGACGGTCTTCACGCAACAGCGGCGCGTCGACCACTTCCTTCCCGGTATCCGGAAGAAGATTGCTGCCGGCGCCCAGGTCGTCGAGGCGGGGAGTTGGGCGGGTGCGGCGCTGTGGTAAGTGCATCGCTGCGGATTTTTCTCGGATTCAAGTCCATGCTCAAAACGTGACATTTAGGTTCCCACCCGGGGCCCAGACGCCACCTGTGGATCGCAGCGTCGTGCCTGCTCCGCTGTTGGAATACTTTGACAAGTTTGGCGAGATCAAAGCAAGGTATCTCGGTTCGCGGAGATATTGGTATCTCAACTTGATCGGGCGTGACCCGAAGAGGTTGGAGATTGGTAAGTTTCCACTGCCACTGCACGGGGAACTGGGACCAAAGAGCTGGGACTGAAGAGCTGCAACTAACACGATCCAAACCGCTAGGAGTGGCTCAGACTCTCATTCTGCCTTTCCTGGAGAAGGCCAGAGTGGAGAATGTTCCTGCATGGCTGGAGGCCACCAATGACCACGCACGAGATGTGTATTCTCACTTTGGCTTCCGTGTAGTGGAGGAGGTGAGAATCGGCGTGGGGAAGGTGGATAGCACGGGCAATTTGGCTGAAGGAGGAGAAGGCGTTTTGGTGTACGGAATGATGGCCGAGGCGGAGCCTGCTGGACGTTAAGGAGAGAGGAGAAAAGGGGAGGCGGGGAGAGGAGAGAGGGGAAAGTGATAGAGTAGGAAGTCGCGATATTTCGAGCCATAGACGAGAGAGGAGAGTGGAGAGAGAGGAAATTGATAGAGTAATGACAGGAAGTCGCGATATTTCGAGCCATGGCAACATATGAACTTAAGACAAGCCCGGCGTAGGTATATATACCTAGTATATAATAGTATGTATGTATGTATAGTAATATATACAATATATACAATATATACATATGGCCAAAGAGTAGCAAACGGAATAGCTGTGACGTGATGTGATGTGATAGACGAGACGCTCGCTGATCAGTGATCGCTGCCGATTCGGTTGGCAGGTGGGGGTTGACAGTTGACACCACGCTGTCGCCATACGCCCTATTGAAGCCAAAAATGACGCCTTCTCACTCTCACCCTCCAACAACATCGTACGGTATGTACAGTATCTCCTTCCTCTCCTCTCCTCTCCTCTCCCTCCTCTCCTCTCTCCTCGGAATTGGAATATGTCCGTGGCGTAGCATAGTTACGAAGACTCATACGAACATGCTTTCGACATTACCTAGTGCTCACTGCCCAGCTATTTACGGTATTTGTATCTGTATCTCTATCTCTCCTACTTATTTAAGGTATTTGCATCTCTATCTGTATCTGATACACCCTCAATTCTCATATCTTCCCCTACTTCACTGCTACATACGTCCTTCGCTATTCCATTCACTACCATCGTGAGCACAATGGCGGCAACAACTATCTTCCCTTCTCTTTCCCACCTGGCAGACAGTCTCCCTTCTGATCTTTCAACTCCTCTCCTCTCCTTCACGCCCTTTTCTCTCCCAGCCTCGAATCAACGAGTCCTCACGTCTCCTCACGAACCCGAAACCGTCATCCCGCTGGCTCTGAAGCCCGCCGCAAGCACTGATGCCGCACCGCCAACGCTCGAGCAGTCCATCGACTCCATCAAGTTCCTCGCCCAGGCCGGCGAGCTGGACAGGAAACTTGCTAGGCACGGCGCGCTTCTCTTTCGCGACCTCCCCATCAACAACGCCAAGGACTTCAGCGACTTCGCTCATGCTTTTGGCTACAAGCCGCATGAGATCATCGGCATCGTAGTTGATCGCCCATTGCTTGCCCCTAATGTGGCGCCGGCGAACGAGGCCGCGCCAGGCACGATAATTGGAAGCCACAACGAGAGCCCACAGGTGCCGCACGGTGAGGAGGGCATGACAAGATAGACTATCTAAACTTTGCTGATGCTGTGGTAGCGCCTGCGTATATTTTCTTCTACGGACATGTTGTGGCAGAGAAAGGTAGAATTTGGCTTAACAGGTTCTAGAAAGTCACTGACCAGCATAGGCGGCGAAACGCCAATCGGTTCATCCCTGGAACTGTTCCGCCTCGTCAACGAAGAGATCCCAGAATTCATCACCGAACTGGCCGAGAAAGGAGTTCTCCACACAATCATCTACAAGCCGACCCGGCAATACAAAGGCAACAGCACAATCTACCAAGCCTTCGGCCGCGAGATCGTCGACGGCGACAGCGAGCAGACCAAACGCGACAAAATCGAAGCCCAGATCCGCCGTTTCAACCGCGACCCGAAGCTCACCTCATGGACATGGGACTCCGACGGCGGCATCACGGTGAAGCACATCCTGCCCGCCATCCGCACGCAGCCGGGGACGGGCTATCCGTCGCTCTTCACGAGCCTGGCGGCCGTGCATGCGCAGCGCGTGAGGCAGCCTGACTCGGATCGCGCGAAGGCCATTGTGCCGCCGAAGTACGGCGATGGGACGGCGATTCCGGACAGGTACCTCGACGTGCTGCTGCGCGTGACGGACGAGACGAGGGTGCTGCATAAGTGGCAGAGGGGGGATGTGCTGGTCTTTGATAATCGGATTGCGCAGCATGGACGCGAGAAGTGGGAGGGGGAGCAGGATGATCGCAGGGTCTTTGCTTCGTGAGTTGATCGTCTCTGTAGGAAAGGATGTTTCTGGGTTCACTGCTGACTTTCGCGTAGATTGTGGGATGGCGCTCTTCCTGGTCCATATAGCAAGGCTGATTTCGCGACGGTGAATGCGGCTGTTGATGCTTGATCAAGGCTCTCGTTGCGGCTGGGAAAGGCCCAGCCGCTAGGCATCTTAGTCTGAAGAATATCTGTATCCATTTGACGATTCAGTTCTGATGTAAACGGCCTCAGTGTTCTTGTTCAGGTATTAGGTGTATTGTATTCGGCCTACTCTTCAGTTTTTCCGGTCGATGGGTTCCTTAGTTTGCCTAGTAGTTATCCAAATTCGTCTTCGCTACTTAATTCAGTCAAGCCAAGCCTGTATGCATGCATAGCCTCTACCTTGCATGTACATATCAATGTCGGTTTTCCATGCGGCATAATTAGTGATAGACGCAGAATCAACACCCACCCTGCTTGTGATATGTTGCCAACACCGTGGACGGTGGGCTATCATCCCAACAGCATAATAGCCATCAATCTTGCAGTCACACGCCTTGCCTACGATCTCCTTCCTCATTTCCAGGACCTCTCTATTCGCCTCAAGCGGCTGCATGCATGCTTCAGCCCCCACCCCGCGGTATCAGACAAGACACACGCCCACATATACTTAAAAACCCGCCCTGCCTTCCACTTCAGCCCTGCCCAGCGCAGGCCATGCAACTCATCTCCACGCCGAATTGGACGCGGAATATGGCAAGCACGATCCCGCTGCGCAGTTCCAGCACTCACTCCAAGGCGCAGGATCCGGGAGTCGTGCTCGAGGCGTCGTACGCGCAGGAAAGAAACGACATAGGGCGCCTTGCTGATGAATAGAGTCCTAGGCCCGACAGCGATATCCGGGTCGTTGTGGGCTGCATTAGCGAATGTGAAATAGGCAAGAGGGGGGCTTTGTATGTCTGGCGGCCGAGCGTTGTGATAAATGAAGCTGGGGAGAAAGAATTAGTCGTTGTAAACTAGGTAGCCCACATAAATAAAATCCATACCTGTGTTATGAATAATACGCTTATTTTAAATAGGTTTTCCGTGACGGTAATGGCGACCTGAAAACATCTCGCATAGGGGCCTTTAACGACGTCTGAGAGACTTCACCACAGAGGCCTTAGAGAAGGAAGGCTACACGGTCCGATTCTTATCTCCAGTAACACCCTATGCTCGTTTGTTAAGGGCGCAGAGGATAACGCATCTATCATTACGCAGCAAACAGGTGTTATCACACCTGCTACGTGGATAAGGAAGCGGGGTCGGGAAACCACGCACCGGAGGAGCTCGTTCTTGGGGATATGAGAATCCTGAAGAGCCTCCAGATTCATGCATGGAACCATCTATGCATGAACCACCAGCTCTTTAAGCCTTTGTTCTACGCTCTCTATGTTATAAGAGGCCGAGTCAGATTTAGATGGATTATCGTACATGGACTAAATCGCTTTTCCCGTGTCGAACCTGAGATGTGAAATACACCTTGCATTTTTATACATGTTGATAATTTTGATAGACGAGCAGAGGGATGCGGACTGACTGGAGTGAGCTTGTGTGTTATAAAAGGGCTTATTGTCAGCCACTCAGCCACCGACTTTAGGGATGCTTAGCTGTCAGCTTGCTGACAACCTGTCGTCGTCGTTATGGTCCATTAGGCTCATGGCATCTGAGTGCTGGACCTGGTATGTACGTAGGTGTGGCAGCTCCGACTCTGCACACCAGTGCTTCGCGACTGGATTTAATAAACCACATCGTAAATCCCCACCAAGGCAGATAGAAGAGAAGAGCAATTATCCATAAAGTCCAGTCTGGAATATCATCCATTCCTGATCCTCTCCATCCCTTCGATCCAAATCGACAAATGCTTCCACGATAACTTCATTACACATCATGCCTAAAGCGCCATCCCCCTCCCATATGTCCCAAACGCCGCGCGTGCCCAAAAAGGTATACGGCACCAAGCTTGACGATTATATGTACACACACCACTGTATAGACTTTCCAAGATCCCCTCTAGATCGTTCCGTCCGCTCATGCCACCTGCTCATTCTCGTCGCCCAACTTGTATTCCCACGCCACCGGTTCCGTGTTCACCACATGCGACCTGATCGGGAAAAGCAGCATAGGCGGCAGACACGGCCGTCCTGTCTCTGTCTCATTCTGCCACACGCATCATCAGCTCTCTCTCCTCAAAACCCTTAGAAGAAGAAGAAGAAGAAACCAAGCACTTACCCTATCCAGCCACCTCCCCATCCACATATCCCACAATTTCGCCCCAACCCTCGACTCTGTATCAAAAGTGCTCTGCCCCCAAAACACATGCGATCCGCGCCCGCTGTGCCCATACGAGCTGCGCTGGCCACTCCCAACCTCGCTGCGCGGCCCGCTGTTGAAGAACTTCTGCAAATCCCCGCCCTGCCACGGCGTCTCGAACCAGACGGGATGGGGCGCATACACGGCCTTGAGCGCATGCAGCAGCGCCACCGTCGGCGCCGCCATCTGCGCATTCACGAACCGCCCCTCCATGCTCTCCACATGCATCAGGTCGAGCAAGAGCTTGCTGACGACCGAGAACGTGCCCCACGTCGCGCGCCGCGGCAGGCCGGCGCCGAGCTTGTAGCCCCAGATGTCGTTCCGGCCCTCCCACGTCGTGTCCGCCGGGTCGAAGATGGGGAAGAGAGAGATCAGGTCCGCGTCCTCGCCCACGCCCCATTTGAAGTGCTCGTTCTTCGCGAGCTCGGGCGGCGGCCGCGGCCCGTGCTGCTGGAACTCCGGGATGACGGGCGCCTCCCAGACGATGGCGTCGGGGTCGGATTCGGCCTCGACCTTGTCGCGGAAGGTGGACTCGTAGGGGCCGTGCAGGGAGGGGATGTACAGGCGCTCGTTGCGTTCCCAGAGGCACTTGCGCGGCTGCCTCTTGGCGAATTTGGGGAGCGAGAAAACAAGGTCTTGGTAGTGCCCCGTGAACCGGATATTAAGGTCCCAGTTCCAGTAGTACGCGAAGGAGGGGTTGAGATGCGCGAAGCGCTGGATCGCGAGCCAGGAGAACTTCTCGAGTACGTCGCCGGAGATGGCGGAGGATGTGGGCATGGCGGGATACCATGTGCGCAACAGACTCTCCGTGTAGATGTGTGCAATTTCGATGAATTCCGCAGGGACGGTCTTGGTGACGACGGCGTCGTAGAGGGCTTTGTTGGACCAGGTTGCGTCCTCACAGTCGCTTTCTCGCGCTTCGACGAGCAGGAAAACCTGGTATTCACCGCCAGTCTTGAACGAAAGCTCGTTGATTAGGGCGCGGATATTTTGCATGTCGGCTTCACGGTAGATAGTTCTGTAGCTTGCTCGGAGAAGAATCGCGGTTCGGCTTGCTACAGGCGGCGGTGGTACTCTGTTTGGATCAGGTCGAGGAATTTCGCCTTTTGAGGGATCTTGTCTCCGCACTTTACGCTTCATATGGGAATGGTCGAGGTCTGATAAGAATCCCAATCCCTTGCCTGCTGATCCTCGCCCCTTATCACTCAGATCGAAGCGTTCGATATTCTTATGAAGACAGTGCTCCTGGAGCGCTCCCCAGTTGACTGATTCCCAGTGTATCGCAGGCTTGACCTCTGACACTTCATCGCCTTCCGTATATCCATACGGGCCCCATCTCCCCTGTCTATCAAAGCATGTATACTTCTCCCAATCCAGGACATCACGATTCCCAAACGCCGGAGACGGGAATCCCTTCGGATGTCCTAAAAACGTGCGTATATCGTCCGAGATTCCGAGGGCTCTCCATGGACTGTCGCATGTTACGAAGTCTGCGGGGTGAGTGCGCTCCCAGTGGTCTTTGTCTTGGATCATGTATTGCGGACGATATGCCTTTGGCGGAACAGGACTATATGGCGCACCAATCGCCGGTTCGCGCAATGCATCTGTGTGCCGTATTTGATCCATAATCGAGGGGTCGGTATCGAATTCTTTGAGATTTGGAGTATAGATAGCTCCAGTTCCAGGAGCACTAAAGCCATAAATCAGTACACAAAATCCACTAAGGGGAGGCAGGTGTTCATAAGGCGCGCTCACTTCACAAGAGTCCCGGTGACCTTTGTCAGCTCGTTTCTCAGCTCTTCGTCTGCCTTCTCGTCGAAAGAGGTGTCATAATGTCCCTCTATAGGCCCTGGACGAATCGATGTAGCTCGAAGACTGTCGTTCCACAGCACGAAGAAGAAGACTGCAAAGATCAGGGCGGCGAAGAACACGCTCGACGGCCGCCATCGTAAGGCCATGTCGGCGACAGTCGCCCTGAGCTGCGTTGCTCGCCAGCTCCAACGGAGTATTTATCTCTCCTTGCTTCAATATCGTTCTCTGTTTGCGGAGTTGACGCTTCGTTCGAAGTGGTTTTGGGCGGCTTCGGGCGCGCTGGATCTAGAGCGCGTGTAGGCGTGAGAATGAGGATGAGGATTAGGAATAGGATGAGGCGCCTGTTTATGAGCCCTCATAGGAAGACATTAACCACACAGCAAGGCCATCGTGAGTATCGCGGAGACACTTCGACATTCACATCAAAGGCGCCATGTCAATCAGAGGATGAGCAGGGTCCTCCCACTAACGGCTTGGCAGGGTCCAGGGGTCGTAAATTGTGAATCGACTCGGCGGTCACGTTGTTCCGTTCCGTCTCTCATTCCGCATTCCATATTCCGCATTTTGCATTCCGCATGTGAGAATAGAAAGTGACGACGACGACAAAGACAACGATAAATAACAAACGAAGACAACAGAGACAACAATGTTTTAGGTCGTTATCGTTATGATTCTCGATTTCACTCCTACACAACCGTTCACCACAAGTGAAGGGCGTGCAGTGACTGATGTAGTCTAGCTATGCCAGTCAGTCAACACATAAATATCTATTTGCTGAAGGTTCAACACCAGCAATTCTTCGAGGGCCTGGCTGTCCTGTAGGAGAGCAAGCAAGAAAACAGATTCGGTGGGCTGTCCTGCTCTATATACCTTGACGAGTTTATATTTATTTTGACCTTTGCATTTTTGTATTCTTTTCTGTCACTTAAAGGCGTTCTGTTCCTTCAGTCTTTTACCGCCTTTTGCCGTGCTCTGTTACTGATTACATTTATTCATTTTATGGTTAAACATCTGCGCAGCCACATCTTGTTCATACAACTTACCTCAAAGTTGAGACCTCCAACCCGATGAAAGCTCAGTGTATTAGGAGGCTTCTGAGGCCACAAAATCGCCCAACAGTCTCACTCTTTCACGCCTTCCTGCTAGCATTGGATGATACTCACCTGATATTATCTGCCGTCCCCAATCCAAAATTCTCTGAATGTTCTCCTTCCTTCAAAGGCGCCAATGTTCACCTGCACACTCTAATCTCGTGGCTGCCATTTAGCACCCTCTCAATCCTCACATCTGGGCGGCCAACCCAGCGATTACAACCACTACAAACGCATTTTAGTCAGTCTATTTCGTATGCCAGTCACAGTCTCGAATTGGGAACTCACATTTCTTCCAAAGCCACTCGTCTCTTGTCAGAATTTCCATTATCTCATCTATCTCTTTTCCTTCCTCTCGCACGTACCAGCGCGCTCGATCTCTATCCTTCATTAGCTCCTCCCTCCTTGTTCCTCTTCCTCATCACCCTTCAACTAACCTATTCTCCTTCTCCGCCTCCCCTTCCGCCTTAACCCCCCTCTCCGTCCACCCTCCAAAACTCTTCAGCCAAACCCCCTTATCCGCACCCTCTCCCCTACTCTTCTCGTCCCTGATCTCGACGACGCTCGTGCGCCCCGCTTGGTCCTGCAACTTGCAGGCCGCACAGAGCGCGTCGATGCGCGACAGCATGTCGACCGTACTGTCCCAACAGCCCGTTGTCGCACACCCCGGGTGCGTAGCACCGCGTGCACAGAGCGTGTGCGCCATGCGCGCTCCGAAGTGCGAGCAGTGGGTGTAGTAGGTTTCGGTGAGGTGGCACATTGCTGTGTGGTGAAGATGGGGGGAAGAAGGGGATGGGGGAAAAGGAAGATGGAGATGGGTGTGCAAGGAAAGGAATGGGTATACCTGCTACCTTCCTGACCGTAGGAGAGGAGAGACGAGCGACGAAGGAATAGAACGAGGTGAATATGAAGATGAAAAGGAAAGAGAGAGGAAGAGAGGGAAGATATATATACCTTCATTGAACAGCTCCACGACGACCTGGATAAAGAGCTTGTCCGCAGACTCGAGGACGCTGTTCATGAATATGGGAGCTGTTCAGAGACGCTCTGCAACAAGATGGGGGAAGACAGATATGGTCATCATGGACTGCAGAGTTTCTTTGTTTTTATGTATCGTTGAGCAGCAGGCAGGTGTTTTGTGTGATCTAACTCCAGAGAAGACATATGGGCGTTGAAGAGGCTGTTCAGATGGACGGCCGCCAAAAGGATGGAGGCAGCTAGGTGAGCCGCGTTTCTTTGTGCATCTCGCGCGGCTCTGCGCGCTTGATTGCGTTGCGCTCATCGCTACCGTCCAGCATGCAGCATCCAGCGTCCAGCGATGCAGAACAGAACACCAACTCCCCATCCCAACATCTCGGGCCTCTCTTCCTTCAGCACACCACACTATATATGCAACCCACCCGCGGTCAGAATAGGGACAATGCGGATGTCGTAAACCAAAAAAGCCAGCCGCTGCTCATTGTAAAGTGAAGAAAGAAAACGACGGTAGCGGCGGGACAAAGCGTGAGTCCCAGGTCGCCAACAATAATATGTACAAATACACGCTTTGTCCGCGCCAAAGGGCAGCTTTGTTTCTTTCTTTGTCCCCCTCATTGTCCGGCGCGGGAACGGAGGAGCGGCGGCGGGACGGGAGGTGGACGGCACAGCGCCTTGGGTTCGCAGGACGGCATTCTGCAAGAATCGTAAGGAGGCAAGCAGGAGAGGTGGTTCGTTCAATGGGCGGAGAGTGGGGTTGCTCGCTGCTGGCGGGTGGCGGTGCTTGGTCTGTATCGGTACGCCTCGGAGCTATGATAGACAGACGCGCTGGGGCGGGATCACTGCGGAATGCAAATCAGAGGAGCAGAGAGAGGCGCGCCTCTCGTTCCGGCAGTGCAGCATGTGTCGTGTGAAGGGGTGATAACCGTGATATGGTGCAATCATACACTCACGGGGAGACCGGCTAACCTGCGGAGGAGGGCCATGCGCGCGCTGAACGAAGAGAGACGCGCGGGGCTGGTTTTGCGGCTGCGCGAAGGGCTGCTGCTGCTGCTGTGCTCGCATAACGGCGTTCATGTCCTTTGTCTGATGCTATGATGGCGGGCGAATCCACGCGCTGGCGATTGTGCCATACCATACCGTACCATACCGCACCGATGATTTTGAAGCTGTTTGCGAGCGGCGCCCCTTTCCTGAGAGGGGAGGGAGGGCCTTGCGGCTTGGTGGGTGGGTGGGTGATGTGCGTTTTCAATGGATGAGAGGGATGGGATGAGAGGGGGGTATCTAAACATCTCCACTACGTAGGCAGATGTACTTATATATCCAGGTATGGAGGATACATCCGCGAATGGATTACATCACCCGTGCATACATACATAAATACTATACCATTCAGAATCAGACCTATATAGCTGTAAAGAGCCTGGGTTTGTATGACATCAAAGCGGCACTCGTGGACGGATCTCGACATGTGGATAAATAGGATAAATATCTTCAGCCCGGTCTAATCTATCATCCATCATCTCCCCTCCTCTACTTCTCTACATACAAACAAACAGGATATCATATCGCCTTAACCCCGTGAACAGAAAACAGACCCTCCCCCACAGCTAGATCCCAACTCCAAATCCCCCACCTACACAATCTCGCCCGGCGACCTGTACGCCCCCTCCTCCTCGGCCTTCAGCCCCGGCTTCCGCACCTCCCCATCGAACGTCTCGCTCTCGCTGCCATCCGCCAGCGCAAGGTCCTCAATCGCATCGCCGACCTCCATCCACGTCTCGCTCGCCGCCGGCACGGGGCTGACGCGGTGCAGCGCGTAGTACACGCCGCTCGACACGATGAAGCCGCAGAAGAAGTTCAGGTTGTACAGGTACTGCGCGCCCATGGGCACGGGCTTGCCGCCCGTCGGCGCCGTCACCGCGCCCACGAAGCCCACGATGTTGATCAGGATCCCCGAGAGGTACGCCGCGTACCCGCGCCAGTGGAAGCCGAGCGTGTAGTAGTACGGGCCCGTCTTCTTCGCCGAGTACAGGTCCTTGACCTGCAGGTAGCCCTTGCGCACGAAGTAGTAGTCCGAGATCATGACGCCCGCGATCGACGACAGGAACACCGAGTACGCGCTCAGGTACGTCGTGAAGTTGTTGCTGCTCGACAGCAGGTTCCACGGACACATGGCCAGCCCCACGAGCGCGCACACGTACCCGCCGCGCCGGATGTTGATGTAGCGCGGCAGCAGCGCCGTCATGTCGGTGCCGGCCGAGACGGAGTTGGCGGCGATGTTGGTGCCGAGCTGGGCGAGCGTGAATGCGGCGGCGATGAAGAAGACGCCCGCGCGGTTCGCCGAGCCGCCCTCCTGCAGGAACGACGTCAGCAGGTCGAGCGGGTTCCAGATCGGCTCGCCGCCGAAGATGATGACGGACGACGAGGACACCATGATGCCGATGAAGCTGGTGGTCGCGAAGCCGATGGGGATCGTGAAGAACTGGGACCAGAGGGCGTCGCTTGGCTTGCCTGAGAAACGCGAGAAGTCGGGATCGTTGACGATCAGTGTCGCGAAGTTGGCGATCGACGACATGATGCCCTTGACGATGGCCCAGCCGAGGACGCTGCCGTGCACGGTGTTGGGCTGGGAGATGACGGGCCCGATGCCGCGCGCGCGCACCAGCGACCAGATGAAGAAGGCGATGCCGGCCGTGGGCACGACGAAGGCCTTGGCTGTGAAGAGGTGGCGGATGTGGTGCACGTGGGGGTAGATGGCGGGAAGGGAGATGAGCCAGAAGAGGAAGAAGGAGACGAAGTCGCGCGTGTTGGTGCCGGAGCTCGCGGGCATCGAGTTGTGGAGGTGTGTGTACTGCGGCCAGATGGAACTGATCATGAGGGTGACGCATTGGCCGCCTCGTGGGTCATTAGTACATGAGGGATTCTGGAGTTGGGGAAGGTGAGCCTACCGATCCATGATTGCACGCCGTACCAGACGCAAGCCATGGCGGCTCTGTTGAAGACGGGCCATAACGCGCCCCAGATACCGAAAGACGAGCGGCTCACGACGGGGAAACCTATATGATAAACGGCACCGATGCGCCCCGTGGCACAGATGAAGGTGCCAGCAATGGTATATCCAATCCAGACACAGAGCCAGGCCTGCCACCAGGAGATGCCCGCGACGACGCTGGACGAGGCGATCATCCAGGTGTTGATGTTGAAGGAGTCGGCGATCCAGAAGCCGACGAAATTCCAGGGACCCCATTGTCTGCGCGCAGGCTCAACTGGAGAGATGGGTTAGCAGCTGCAGGCCTTGGGCTGTGGGTTCGAGGCTCGTACCAGGCTTCAAATCCTCGTTCGTCAGCATCAACTGAGCCGTGGTCAATCCAGGCTCCGAGTCGACGGCAACCTTGTCCAAGAAGGCGCGGGCCTTCGAAGCAGCTGCGGACACCATGCTGGCGGTCGACGTCGGTGTCGCAATTGCGCGCGGTGACAAGAGCGCTTGGGTTTCTGACTCCAAGGCCAGAGGGGGAGAGATGGGTGAGATATATGTCGCCTGGCAGCGATATTGTCGAGAGAGGGAAAACGATGTCGCGTGAGCACAGGACAATAGGTATTCTAGGTATTATAGGGTATGTGATGGGCAAGAGGTCTGCGTCGAGATGCTCGTTCGGCCGAGATGAGAAGAAAGAAGTGCGAATTGACAGTGCAGCTGGCTGGAATGGAATGGAAGAGAAAAGGAAACAAGAAGACTCTCCTCGATGGGCATCTCGAGATTTATATGCAGATCTTCGAGGACGGGACTTGGACGGGACTCAGCTGTCATTGTATGTCACAGCTCCAAAAGGTGGATGGCTCCATGCTGTGGGACGAAAGCTTATCGACCGAGAGCTCTCCCCTGCTCGCGGTCGTCTCTCCACTCTCGTCTCCTCAGCTATCTCCAATTCTCCAATTCTCCAATTCTCCAATTCGCCATGTGCAGATTACCGTGGGCACGGGTATGGGAGGGGACGAGGTACATACTGTCTGTACTGTACTTGGATGTGGTGAGGGTGAGTATGCGTTGAGCATCTTCAGTGTAAAGTGAGTGTGAGTGTAAAGTGTAAAGTGAGTGTAAAGTGTCAAGTGTAAGGAAGAAGCGCAAGGTACTATCTACGCTAAGCCATAGATAGGTACATACTTCGTAGATAGCGTTAACGATCAACGATGAACGATAAGCGATAAGCGATAAGTGGGCGTGTCGTTTATCGTTTGTTTGTTTACTCGATCTCATCGAGTCACACGGAAGAGGCTGATATACATCTACATATATACATCTATTTCATATGTATACTTCGTATACGTATAATACTATACATGTACATGTACGTGTACATACAAATAAAGTCAGTCCATCCTCGCCCCATCCCCCCCCAGCAAACAAGACATGATTCCCCGCCAAGACCCTCGCTGGGCCACGCGGGCTTGGACCACTTTCCCACTTTCCCACCTTCCCACCTTCCCACCTTCCCACCTTCCCCATGCCATCCCTGCCTCGGCCTCGGACAAGATAAGATAAGCGTGATAACAGGATCCTCCTTGGCGCCTCTTTACTCGATCTCATCGAGTCACAGGTAACAGGTAGAACCTGAAGGGCAGGTGCCTTAGGTGCCTTAGGTGCCTGAGGTATCAGAAGATGATAAGGCTGATTTTGTTAAGGCTGTTGAGATTCTTCTTCTTCTTCTTCTTCTTCTTCTTCGTCCCCCTCCTCTTCCTCTTCCTCCCCTTCGTCCTCCTCCTTTTCCTCTCAGTGAGGGAGATTAATCATACCAAAGTCCTAGGACAACATCTACATCAGCCTCGCCCCCAGCTTTCCATCTTCCATCTTCCATCTTCCATCTTCCATCTTCCATCTTCCATCTTCCATCTTCCATCTTCCATCTTCCATCTTCAGACGCTCTATGCTTCTCCTGCTTCTCCTGCTTCCCCTGCTTCCCCCGTCTAGACGTCAACGTCAAAGGATACACTTCTCCCTCACTCCAGGCGGCCTTCCTCCATACCTCGCTGCACAGTGGAGACCTCAGACACCTCCATCTCACACTTCCCTATTATCCCCACAACGGGAATCTTCACCACAAAAGGCGAGACTACCGCCCAGGAAGACAAAAAGGGGATATGGTTTAGTGGTATAACGCATCTTTCGCATAGATGAGGTCCGGCGTTCGATTCGCCGTTTCTCCAACAGGAACATCACCAACAATCAGGCAATTGCATTTTTTTTCTTGCATGTTTTCTGCTGTTTTTGCCTATTCATCTTCTGCGTTGCACTTCTGACATCTCTGTTTCTGTCCATTTGACCTGGCATTCCCCATCTCACATCAGCGCACTGCGAGCTCGCCGAAGAGACGAAGGCTGGGTTATAAGAGCATCTGAGCATCTATTTACAAGTGACGGATAAATGCGACGTCTGCTAAGTGCTTCGAGCCTCCCCATCTCCCCACCTCATCTAGCCACTCCGCTCCACATGCACACTGCTATTCCTCGTCCATCTGCGAAACGTCTTCCCATGGTACCAAAACACAACCCCACACCCACAGAACAGCGTGACCAGCGCCATGTTCGTCAGGATCGGCGCCACGTAGCCCGCCTGCTCCGTCCACTGCGTGATGAACCTGCTGAACCCGTAGCCCCAGACATTCTTGTTGACCGTGATGGCGACGAAGATCGGGCCCGCGACCGGCTTGTAGCTGTCCACGGCGTACGTGCTGAAGATGCTGGGCAGCGCCGTCACCTGCATGCCGACGGCGCTGTAGCCGAGGATCACGATGACCTAGGCACTCGTGCGTCAGCGTCCGTCTCGCTCATCCCGGGCCCGGCGACGCCATGTGCGGCGGAGAGAGAGGGGGGGGACTTACCTCCCACGGCCACTTCTTCTCGTAGCCCACGGCCACAATTACGTTCCCGACAATCATCACGGCCACGTACGGCACCGCGGTCAGCAGCCTCATCTCGGGCTCCCTGACCCCGCCATTCCGCCTCGTCAGCACCTCGGCGACGTAATCGCTCAACGGCCCCGCCGTGCACAGGCCCGCGAGCGCGCCCGCGAGCGTCGCGAAGTTGAAGAAGCCGACGGTCTGCGAGGAGAAGTTGTACGGCGGCGCGGCGAAGACCTGCGACTGCGTCAGGTTCAGCATCAGGAAGGCCGACGCGCTCCAGGAGACGGTGAAGGCCGCGAGCGCGACGATGGGGAAGAGGAGGAGCTTCCAGGGGAGCAGGAATTCCGACACGAGGTTGCCGATGAAGGGCTGCCAGAGCGCCCATTGCTGCCTGGAGGGACGGCCGTGCCCGAGAAAGAGGGAGCTCGAGGAGGGGATGGGTGAGAGTTGCTGGTCTAGCGGTGCCTTCTCTGTATCATCCGTGACGACGTTGGTGATTCCGTTGGCGTTCACTACAGCGGCGACGCCTTTGCCATCCGCCGTCGCAACCCCAGTCTCCGTCACAATCTTCTCGCCACCATTGCCGGGACGATCGCGCGTCGTCAGCCTCTTGCCCTCCGCATAGCCCATGGGGCGGTGGAAGCGGGTCTCTGGGAGCAGGAACACGCAGCACAGAAGCGCCACGGCATTCAGCGCGACGTACAGCCACCAGAAGTTGCGCCAGCCGACGTTCTCGGCCATTGCGCCGCCCAGGATCGGCCCGATCATCAGCGAGATGAAGTAGATGGCGAAGTAGAGCGTGTTGTAGACGCCGCGCTCGTGCAGGAAGATCACGTCCGCGATGACGACCGGCTGCACCGTCTCGGCGGGCCCGGCCGCGATGCCGTTGAGCCTTGCGGGGTGTCAGTGGAGAGGGGTGGAGAGGCTGGGGTTGCGACGTACACGCAGGCGCCCATGAAACTCCCGTAGCTGTCGGCCCTGGCGCGCCAGATGGCGCTGCCGAGGCAGATGAGCGTGGAGAAAATGAGACATGGCCTTCGTCCCCAGCAAGTCATGATTGGGACCCTGTGCAGAAGTCAACATCATGTTGCCCTCGAGCAATTCTGTGCATGAAAGAACCCGACTGACCATATGAAGTTGCTGAAGCCTAAGACCAAAATCGCTACGCCGGTGAACTGCACGACATCTCCCAAACTTGAGTTCCATTCTTCCATGTAGAAGGGGAACATGGGCGCGAGTGCGAGTGGCCCGAAGCCTTGCGTAAATGTAACTAATGTTGAGGAGAAGATGACTGCGAATTTCCAGAACGGCGACCAGTTCTGTCGCGCCATCATTTAGTTAGCTCAACTCCATGCGCAGAGTCTGGAATGGCGGGTGTTAAAAGAATGGGGATAAGGAGAGAGAACATACAAGAGGGTCATGTTCATCATCGCTCGGTTGAGGCACCAGGACATCATGATGTCCACCGCCGGCTTTGACGAAGTGGTGGCTGCCAACATCTTTCATGATCTCCGTGCCGGGGAGGATCTCAGTATGGAGCTCCTCCTCCAACTGGTGCACCGTCTGTGTGTTGCATCAGCATCATCTCCCCATCCCACGCTCCCAAAGGCAGCAAGCCACGATGCTGCGACAATCCTCACCTGCTCATCGAGATTCTGATCCATCCTGTCTTCTCTTCGTCTCACTCAACCGCGGATCTCGCAACTTTGCTCAAAGCTCGCTCGTCACAGGCACATGGCCTGCGCCTGCTCAGCGGCATGCAGATCCTTTAATACCTCCCCGTCCCCCGAGCTTCCGCCCAGAGCTTCGGGATAGCGCTCCCCTCTCCTCCCCCTCCAAGCCTCCACCATCCATCCCCGCACTCCGCAAGTCCTATCCTTCCCTCCCACCCCCCCGCATCGCAAACGTGGATATTCCCTCTTCCACCATCCACCCCCGGCAACACCACGCCTCGCACTCAACAAGCACTGCCAATCCAGCCCGGCAGTTGGCCGTCCCGCCATTGCCGCGTCGCCGCCCTCTCGCGCGCGCGCGATCCCGATAGGTGGGTAGGTAGTAGGTACCAGCACGGAGTCTCTCCGCACATACAGCGCCCTTCCCCTCTCCGGATCGCGACGCACACCTACCTACGTACGCAGCAGCCCGCCAGTTCCGCGCGCGCAGCGCCGGCACGCGAGGCGGTAGTGGTGAGCACCGAGCTGTCGCCTCCTCGCCGTCCATCGATCGAGCGACCCCTGGCGTTTACCCCAGCTTTCGCAGCGCCAAGGGCCGTGCGCCAAGGCGCGATTTCCCCAGGTTCCGCTACTGGGGAGAGAGTCCGCCGACGTTTGTCCGCCTGGGCAGCGGCGATCAGGGAGGGCAGCGACGGACGGGCGTGCAGACAATTACATAGGTAGGTAGGTAGCTACCAAGAATCGCGGAACAGAGAGGTGGGATGGGCCAGGGAGGCCCTTGCTGAGGCGCCGGCTTGTTGTGGGCTGATCTGATTGCTGGACGTCGCATCCGAGGCTACAGACTACAGGGGACGACGAGCAGGGCGGCTCGGAAGGGAAGATGATTGATGGGTGTATATGTGCCCCCTATCTGGCTGGCTGGACTCCCGGAGGCGCCCTCAACCGCCTCCATGCGTACGGGGAAGTCGAGAGCGGAAATGGAAAGCACGCGTTGTGGACTTCCTGAAACCCAGGAGTCGTTGCTGGTATAGATGATAGATCCAGAGACGCCGGTGGGCAGGACGAGACGGATAAGCAATGGTCAGTACTCCATACTCCTATGCTGCTAGAGATCCGCTGAGGTGGTTTTACTTGCAGGTGCTGCACCGAGGCGGGAAGTGGGGTGGAGATATCTGCTGAGCTGGTGTGCCACGCAGTGCAGTGCGCGAGTTGCTTCGGCACTCTTGGTCACGACACGATGCGATGCGATACACCACCTACCCAGCTCTCTGACCTCCCCATCCCTCCTGCATCATCCATGGATGCCTTTTTGCACAGGGCGTGTGCGTGTGGCCAAGGTATAAATTGGCAGTTTGAAGATAATACATTCATTAAGCATGTGTGTTTTTTTTCTTTCTCTTATAGTACAAGTACATAATATACAGACAGGCCTTACCAGTTCCCCACCTCGGCTCCATCCTCACTCTCCCTGCTCCTTAAACTCCCACACCACCACCCTCCCCCGCCTCCGCCAATCATCATGCCAATGGCTATTCCATCCACTCCACCTCCTCCCCAGCGTCCTCCCCATCCTCTCCTCGCTCCACGCCCCCAGCACGCCCTCAATCCCCTCAAACCCCACCACATACCGCGGCGGCCACGGCCTCTCCCCCCTCCCGACCTCCCGATCCAAGAACCCCGCCGGATCGTCGTAGAACCGATCCGCCTCGTCGCGATACGCCGCCCTCTCGGGCCCCGCGGGCATCGACAGCGGCGGCTCGCACGTCAGCGCCCAGGCGCGCAGCGTGGGGTGGACGAGGTGCGAGCGCCACGGCGTGGAGTGGCAGGGCATGAGGAAGACGGCGAAGGTCTCGTTGGCGGTGGCGGAGGGGAGCGGGAGGCCGCGCGCCGACAGGTGCAGGGCCTCGTAGTCGTGGCGGAGGAAGGAGAGGACGGAGAGGACGCCGCGCTGGTGGAAGAGGGTGGTGTAGGCGGCGAGGGCGAGGTTGGTCGTGAGGAGGGCGGCGAGGAGGAGTTTGCGGAAGGGCGAGGTGGGGGAGACGGTGCGGGGGCCGGAGGATTCTGGGGTGCGGGAGGGGGGGGAGAAGAAGTTGAGCAGGTGCGGCGCGAGCAGGATGTGGAGGGCGGGGAGGAGGGGGTAGATGAAGCGGACTTCTTTGTGGGAGATGAGGCTCAGGGTGCTGATGGTGACGAGGACGGCGAAGGTGAGCTGGAAGCGGATGTTGGAGGTGGCAGTGGAGAGGGTGGGGGAGAGGGAGGTGGAGGTGAAGAGGGCGGTGAGGGCGAATGGGAGGTAGGTGGTCAGCAGCAAGGGCAGCCCTTCAGTTATGTAGTAGTCCCAGCGGTTGGTGCCGTAGAAGACGGCGAGGTCTTGGTTGATGTTGAAGTTGAGCCATTGATAGGGTGGGAAGGTCCAGGTGCCGAAGTAGAGACGGTCGGAGAGGGCGGAGATGGATAGGGCGATGGATCTGGGACTGTCAGTATGAATTTGAAACGGCTGCTGTGGGAGGCTTACCCGCAGAGAACCGCTTGCTGTAGCATAATTAGGAAGTCGCTGAATCTGGCAGGAGAAGTACCCGTAAGGCCGAGTCGGGTGAAGGATATTGTGACGAGCGAGAACCAGATCAGCAGATTTGTAGGGCGTAGGAGACAAGCGATGGCAGCCAGGAAGAGGCAGATTCGAAGACTGGAGAATAAGCTCTAGTCAAGGGCGATTGGGAGTGGACTTACCTCTTGATATCTGCATGAGATTTGAAGATTTGAGACCCTTCGGACTCGTCAGTTGCTCCTTTAGTGGCTACTTCACCAGCAGATCCGGACGGCGCTGCGCCTGCATCTTCATACAAGGCCCAGGGCCAATAATTAAGGGCCGCGACGGTCAAGACTGTTTCAAGTGAGTTGGAAAGGGTTCTCGTTGAGCAGAACCACTGCCATGGGCTGAAGACTGTCACAAGAAGCTGCATGGCAAATCAGCATCCATCATCAACTAGACAATACGCAAGAGAAGAACACACTGCAGTCCAAGCAGCATTGCTTCCACGCCCATATATCTTCTCAGCCAGCTTCCATGTGTAATAGTCTCCTGCAGCAGCAACAACTCCCTGGGCCACCCTCGGCAGGTACGCCAGAATCATGGCTCTGAATTGCGGATACATGGACAGATATGCCATGATGGTGTCGGCGGCATAGTAGAGAGCGGCAAAGAGGGCTGGATGAAGCGACGATCTTAGCTGGTGTTGCCATTCCTGCACACGTCAGCTATGCTGCAGTGGTATAGGGGTCGAAGCACGCACCCACGTGATCCACGCTCCACTCTGTGGGCCAAAAGCCATCTCCCATGCCGGCTCGAGAGACTGGAAGTACTCATCTGGCTGGAAGAATGTCCGGAGCGTGATGGCGTTGATGAAGCGGAGCGTCAGCAGGAGGTAGAGGATGTCTTTCGCCTGCTGCTCCTCCACCAAGGCATGATAACGGCCTTTGGAGTTCGTGGTGCCGGCATCACTGCTGCGTCGCAGGGCCGCCTCTGCTACGGGAACAGGCGGAGACCTCACGGCCGTGTTCATAACAGCTAGAAGCTGGATGTGTTCGGGGAGAGAAGAGAGAAGAGAGAATTAAAGATTAAACCAAATTAAAATCAAATTATCGAATGTCGACGGTTGAAGCACCCTCGATCAGTGAGCACGTGAATGGAGGATGGACAAGCAGATGCGATCGCATCACGTGGTTGTTATGTACCTGCTCGAATTGCCAAGCAAGCTAGATAGCCAATGGTTGTCGGCCGTTTCGTCATCTCGTAATTGCTTGGCATCTGCTCCAAATTATTAGGTAAGGCAGTGGACTAGTACTCCGCATACCGGAAGCCGAAGGCCGCATCTAGCCGACACAAGCTCCGTGCCTGACAGCCTGACGGCCTGACGGCCTGACAGCCTTGCTCCCAGCTCCAACTATGCTGTCATCAGATCCACTCGCGATAGACATAAGACAAACTGATTCCCCTAAGTGCAGGACTTGACGATCGACAATCGCTATCGGCAGGTCTGAACGGTTTTCACGAGAAGGTCTGCATGTCTCCCTTTCTGCCCAGTCAAGATGACAATGAATGCCCATTCCCCGACCCAGACCAATATCAGGAGGCCGATAAGCTTGCCTGGGACTATTTACCTATTTAGCTTGTCATCCCCCTCGTTACCCAAAAACTTCCCCTCCATAACTCTACACCGTACAGACCAGATCCTACTGCTTCATCTCACAGCTTCATCTTTGACAAGACGCATACGCTATACCCAGTTGCATATTATATCCATTGATATCCAGAATGGCACCTCACGCAGACCGAGTCGCCAATGCCAGCACCAGCTCTTTGAAGCCTCTCGCTCCACCCTTCACCTCCAAGTATCATGCCACAACCAGCCACAGCGCCATCGAGTCCGAAGAACGCTACGCTGCGCACAACTACCATCCCTTACCCGTTGTCTTCGCCCGCGCACAAGGCTCAGACGTCTGGGATCCAGAGGGAAACCACTACATCGACTTCCTCTCAGCCTACTCCGCCGTAAACCAGGGCCATTGTCATCCCGAGCTCGTGAAGGCCCTCTGCGACCAGGCGCAACGGCTCACCCTGTCCTCGCGCGCCTTCCACAATGACGTCTTCCCAAAATGGGCAGAGAAGGTCCAGCAGGTCTTCGGCTACGACATGGTCCTGCCCATGAACACCGGCGCGGAGGCGGTCGAGACAGCGATCAAGATCGCGAGAAAGTGGGGGTATAAGGTGAAGGGCATACCACAAGGCAAGGCCCTCATCTTCGCCGCCGCCAACAACTTCCACGGCCGCACCCTCGGCGCGATCACGCTGTCGACCGACCCAGAGTCAAGGGACAACTACGGCCCGTACGTGCCAAATCTGGGTGCCGTGAACCCAACCACCGGCGCCCTGATCCGCTACAACAACGTTCCTGATATCGAGGCGGTCCTCGAGGCGCACGGCAAGGAGACCGCCGCGATCCTGCTCGAGCCCATCCAAGGCGAGGCGGGCGTCGTCGTCCCCGACGACGACTACCTCTCCCGCGTCCACGCTCTCTGCAAGAAGCACAACGTCCTGCTGATCTGCGACGAGATCCAGACGGGCATCGGGCGCACTGGGCGCATGCTCTGCTCGGAGTGGTCCGGCATCAAGCCCGACCTCGTCACGCTCGGCAAGGCCATCTCCGGCGGCATGTACCCGGTGTCGTGCGTCCTGGGCAGCAAGGAGATCATGCTGACCATCGAGCCCGGCACGCACGGCTCGACGTACGGCGGCAACCCGCTCGGCTGCGCCGTGTCGATCCGCGCGCTCGAGATCATGGAGGAGGAGGACCTGACGGCGCGCGCGCAGCGTCTCGGCGCGGTGCTGCGCAAGGGCCTCGAGGATCTCGGGTCCCCGATCGTCAAGCTCGTCCGCGGCAAGGGCCTGCTGAATGCGGTTGTCATCGACGAGAGCAAGACCAATGGTCACTCGGCGTGGGACCTGTGCATGCTGCTTAAGAGCAAGGGACTGCTGGCGAAGCCGACGCATGAGAACATCATCCGGTTCGCGCCGCCGCTGGTCATCTCTGAGGAGGACATCCAGAAGGCACTGGGTATTATCGGGGAGGCGCTCATTGAGCTGCCGACGCTGGAGAAGGAGGTATTCCCGGCGGCGGAGAAGGAGGTGCATATCCGCATGGAGGACTAGCTGTTGGTGTCTGTGTGCGAGGAGTTTTGGATTCGGGACATGGTTGCGTGTACGTTAGGAAAAACGAGTCTTTTGGGATTGCGAAAGCATGGCTGGTTATCCTCTCCTCGTTTCACGAGAGTGAGTCTTGGATATGGCATCGTTGTCACTGATCACGATGGCATCATTAGGATAAATAAAATGAAAGATACTTCTAGGAAGCCTGGAATCCTGGAAGTCTGGAAGCCTCTCGGTGTTTAAGATAAGACGTTGCTGAAAGAGCTTCAATGCCTACCTCCTAGCTACAGTAAATGCCTCATACCCCGCAATCTCATCTCATCTCACCTCAGCTGTCAGATCTCTGATCTCACCCGTCGCCAAGACTCCCATTCTTCCAGAGCGATTCCATGGCTGCACGTGACTGCACTGCGGTGCATTACCGCTACCCGTAGCCCCCATTACGGCCTGCCTGTATCGCACTTCGCGCCAGTATGTCTTGTATCCCATCCTCAATCCCATTCTTCATCTTCATCTTCATCTTCACATTCCACTTAGACAAACACATTGCTTGTATGTCGATATCTCGCTGGAAGCAGATATCGCCGTCTGAGGGCGGGTTGTCCTGCGCCTTTGGAGCTGTTGCTGAAGGGCGTGTGGTTTTCCATTCGGCGACGTGAATGTATGTATGTATCTTAGGTATGTACCAAGCCGTGGCGACGCCATGCATAGGTGTGGCGCCCGGCTGTCAGAAACAAGCTCATGGGAAGGGCGTCTTGTCGTTGACGCCCTGTCACTGGCATCATATCATTGTCATCATCACCTCGAACATCAAAACTCTGGCCGGCCTTTGTGTTGCTGCTGCCGTGCCTTTATTCTCCAGCGCATTTCATGTTTTATATTCCACACGACATTATTAACTGCGCACAGATAGGCCGGAATACTAGTCTGATGCTTTACACTTTACACTTTACAATTACGAGCTGTCAAAGTCAAAATCCCCCATTTCCGACAACGGCGGCCCACGGGCACAAGACCAACCGAGTCTATTTCCCCTAGTTGCTCCCTCCCCGCACTCTCCTCGCTGCGGCCAATCAGCCTTTACGTCAGATGAGCGGTCACCTCCACCTCCACCTCCCTAGCAGCGCGGATCTCCGACATTGACAAACATTGACGGCGCCAGTTACCTTTTTCTCACATTGCCCGGCGCTTACGCACGTCCAAGCGGATCTGTACAGCATCGCAGCCTCGCACATCGGGGCAGGAAGCAGGGGGCAGGACTAAAACGCGGAGGAGGCATGGGCGAGATCGCAGCTGGCTCGCATTAATGGCCGGCTCTGCTGACGGTGCTGTGATGGATGGACTCGCAGATGCCGTGTTGGGTAGGTGCATGCATGTGGGAGGTGGATGAGGGGAATGACCGCAGATGGCTCCTGGAGTTCATGGGGTAGGGAAGAGAAGCTTTGTGTAGCCGCATGATAGTTAGGTAACGGAGACGGAGACGGAGACGGTAGGGCGCGTAAGTAGTGCTATGAAGTTTCTTCTTCTATTTCTCTCTCAATTTTTTTTTTTCCTTTCATTCCCTCGTTTCCTGAAATAAGCTTTGGCGACGTCGAATATCCCTTGAGAACAGAAGGACGAGATAGTTGCTGTCAACTTTCAAGATGTTCGGATTCGGTGAGAAGAGTTAGTATATCCCCATACCTCCAATTGTTACTGGGAATGATTCAAGACATGCCTACTGACGATCTTGACAGAGGACTCGCCGTCTTCGTCATCCCAAATCGACAGTGAAGTCAACGTCAAGGGCGAGAAGCCATACTTCGCTGCCCCAGTCACTGAAGACAGCAATGCCGTCCTCGACGAGCTGCCCGTCGAATGCCCACCGCACACAACGGAAGCTGCACTGGTCCGCAAGATCGACTTCCGCGTCATCCCCATCCTCTGCATCCTATACCTGCTCGCATTCCTGGACAGAGTGAACATCGCGAACGCTCGGTCCTTCGGCTTGGTCGAGGAACTCAAGCTCGGCGGTGTTGAATTCAACACCTGCCTAACCATCTTCTTCGTCCCCTACATCCTCTTCGAGATCCCCGCCAACATCCTTCTAAAACGTCTAAAACCGCATGTCTGGCTCTCCGCCTGCATGTTCTTCTTCGGCCTCATCTCCATCTGCCAAGGCCTCGTGCACAACTACGGCGGTCTCATCACTACCCGCTTCTTCCTCGGCGCCGCCGAAGCCGGCATGTTCCCAGGCTCCTTCTTCCTCATCTCCACCTGGTACAAGCGCACCGAGGCCCAGCGCCGCTACTCTTTCTTCTTCTCCTCCACATCCCTCGCCGGCGCCTTCGGTGGCCTCCTCGCCAGCGCCATCGGCAAGATGGACCACATGCGCGGCTTCCGCGGCTGGCGCTGGCTCTTCATCCTCGAAGGCGTCCTAACCTGCGTCGTCGCGCTCCTCTTCTACTTCCTCATCCCCTCCTTCCCCGAGGACGCGGCCTGGCTCAGCAAATCAGAGCGCGCCTACGTCATCGCCCGGCTGCACGCCGACCAGGGCCGCTCGGCCGCCGAGCGCAAGATCACGCTCAAGGACGTCGGACGAGTGCTGGCGGACTACAAGGTCTGGCTGGGCGGCCTCATGTACTTCGGGCTCATCGTGCCGGCGTACGGGTACGCGTACTTCGCGCCCTCGATCATCGGCGGGCTGGGCTACAGCCCGATCAAGACGCAGCTGCGCTCCGTGCCGCCGTGGGCGTGCGCGTTCGCCTTCTCCATGATCATCGCGTGGCTGTCCGATCGCACGGGCCACCGCCTCGCCTTCTGCGTCGCGCCGATCTGCGTCGCCATCGCCGGCTTCGCGATCCTGCTCAACGTGCACCACGACGTGAATACCGAGTATGCGGCGCTGTTCCTCATCGCGATGGGGTGCTACAGCGCCATGCCCGTGATCGTGTGTTGGTTCAACATGAACCTTGGCGGACATCATCGGCGCGCGGTCGGGACGGCGTGGCAGGTGTCCTTTGGGAACATCGGCGGCATCATCGCGACGTTTTCGTTCCTGGCCACTGATGCGCCGACGTTTTATCGGAAGGGGTACGCGATCTGCGTCGGCTTCATCTGCTTGAGCGGCGCGGCGTGCTTTGCGTATGCGGTGGCGGTGGTCTATGAGAATAGGAAGAGAGAGAGGATGGCGGGGCAGTCGCAGTTGACGGAGGATGAGAAGGCGGAACTTGGGGTATGTTGGCCTCTATTTTCCCTCATGTTGTCGCGGGCCGTTTCCCTGCTCCTCCTCGACTTATGTGATCTTCGCGACGATGCTAATCCCCCGACAGGACCTCAGCCCGGACTACCGCTACCTCCTCTAAGCGGCATTGTGCCGCCCTGCTCTTGTTATGCATTACGTCAAACGTCGAATATAGTTATATCCCAAAATTAGACAGCGAGATAGAAATGAAGATGAATGACGAAATGACCACATTCCGGCCGTGGAACCTGCGAAGTCGCGATATGATATGATAGGAGATTGATGGCGTCTGCGTTCTTGCATACACACAAGATGAAAGCTCCCGCCTGTAGATCCGCCTGGCCCGGCCTCCCCTCCTCCACCCTTCCCACTCACAGAACCTGCTCCACTCCCGAACGCGTCAAGACGTCCTTCTCTTCTCAAACCCTTCATCCAGATCCTTCCCCTTCTTCACCTCCCGCCCTATTCTCGTCCTCTCTTATGCCATGCCACCCCCATCCCCTCCCATTCTCCTCACG
>Ga0209512_1001603_pt1 | contig 27095 bp, 11 predicted proteins | sample frozenSSSSmetaG_FD_184142 | JGI IMG/M metagenome (GOLD analysis project Ga0209512, IMG submission 184142) | Glacier valley bacterial and archeal communities from Borup Fiord, Nunavut, Canada, to study Microbial Dark Matter (Phase II) -... | ecosystem: Environmental > Aquatic > Freshwater > Ice >...
ATGTGTACACAGGTTTTATCCATATCAAATCTTTTCAGCAGGATATGGTGGATGTGATACTGGAAGAACGAAATAAAAATGGATTGTTTCTCCACTTGCAAGACTTTATTGAAAGAACAAATATTACCAAGGAACTTTTGAATATTTTGGTAAGTATTGACGCTTTTCGTTTTACAGGAAAAAAGAAAAAGCAACTGTTGTGGGAAGCTAATTTTCTGCAAAAGAAAAATGTATCGCATGTTCCGGCTTCAAAGTCAATGTTTGAGGAAGCCCCGATCAATTTTAAACTGCCTGAATTAGTTGATTATCCTTTGGATGATTTATATGATGAACTGGAAACATTAGACTTTACATTAGGCAACCCTTTTGATCTCGTTAATGATGATCCTTACAAATATTTACTGGCTAAAGACCTGGCTGCAAACCTTAATAAGATTGTTACGGTACTGATTTATTTTATTGATTATAAAGTGGTGACAACAGTGAGAAACGACAGGATGAGTTTTGGAACTTTCCTTGATGTGAACTTAGACTGGATCGATACCGTTCACTTCCCTGAATCTTTACGTAACTATCCATTAAAAGGCAGAGGATTTTATAAAGTTACGGGTAAGGTTGTTTCAGATTTTGGAGTGTACAATATTGAAGTTCATAAAATGTATAAAGCAGGTTATAAAGAAAGGAAATATGTAAACTTATAAACTAAATAATGTGTTTTAATTCGTGTAATTCGTGCTAAAGATTCGTGTTATAAATGTTATTAAATACTGAAAGACATATTACCCACCTTGACCTTGATACATTTTTTGTATCGGTAGAATGTTTGCGTAACCCTAAATTGATTGGCAAGCCTGTGTTAATTGGTGGCAGTGGCGACCGTGGCGTGGTTGCTTCCTGTAGTTATGAGGCCAGGAAATTTGGTATCCACAGTGCCATGCCTATGAAGATTGCAAGACGTTTATGTTCTCATGCTATTGTTGTTCGGGGAGATATGGAAGCATATAGCAAATATTCCCGGCTGGTGACAGATATTGTACAGGATACAGTGCCATTATTTGAGAAAGCATCCATTGATGAATTTTACGTTGACCTTACCGGAATGGATAAGTTTTTTGGCTGCAAATTGTTTAGTGATGAACTTAAAAAAAAGATATTAAAAGAAAGTGGTTTACCCATTTCTTATGGTCTTGCCAGTAACAAGTTAATCAGTAAAGTTGCCACCAACGAAGTAAAACCCAACGGGCAGATTGAAATACCATTTGGCATTGAGAAAATATATTTGGCGCCTTTGAGCGTTGCAAAACTTCCTGGCGTGGGAAAGCAAACTGCTTTACTCCTTTTAAAAATGGGTGTGGAAACGGTGAAAGTGCTGAGCGAAATACCGGTAGAAATGATGCAGAATTTATTGGGTAAAAGTGGTACGGATTTATGGCGTAAAGCAAACGGTATTGATGAAACTCCGGTAGTTCCTTTTCACGAACAAAAATCTATTTCGACAGAAAATACTTTTCAGCAGGATACCATTGATATCAATTTCCTAAACAGTGAACTGGTAAGAATGACAGAGAAGATTGCATTTGATTTGAGGCAGCAGGATAAGGTAACGGGATGTATTACGGTAAAGCTTCGTTATTCCAATTTTGAAACATTTACAAAGCAGTTAACTATACCTTATACCAACGCCGATCACATTCTTTTAAAAACGGCGAAAGAGCTTTTTAGTAAGTTGTATGAAAGGCGGATGCTGATACGGTTAATTGGCATTCGCTTTACCAATCTTATTCCGGGTAATTACCAGATAAGTTTGTTTGATGATAAGCAGGAAACGATTAGCCTGTACCAGGCCATCGACAGTGTAAAAAAAAGGTTTGGCGAAGGGTTGTTGATAAGGGCTGCTGGAGCATCCCGTCGTTAAAATATAAAATTTTAAATTAGGCAACTTCCAAAGCTGGTAAATCAGCGTATTCGAAAGGTTGCTGGTGATCCAACGCCGTAATAAAATCTTTTGAAATTGAAACGGCTTTCATTTCTTCGGCTGGATATTGTGTGGTGGTAATTTCAGTAATTCTTTTTTCATCCAGCTTACCAAATATCCATTCATAAGCAAGACCCTCATTCAGAATAGTAGGCATTCTTTTTTTTGCATTATGAACCTGCTCCATTAGTTTATTTGCTTTGGTAGTAACAATTGAAAAACTCTCTACATATTCGCCGGTATTTTTATCCGTCCAGGGTGTCCAGATACCAGCCATATAGAAGTATTCTTTCTCCGGCAGATTGATGTAATAAGGGTACTTTACGGCTGTTTTAAGTGGTAGTCCGGTCTTCTTGTTTTTAGGAAAAATATGCCTCCATTCATAGAAGCCCGAAGACAGTACCAGACACCGTCTTTCCATAGCAGCTTTTTTGTAGGTAACCTTTTGAAATAATTCTTCGCCAATGGCATTTAGTGTTATAATTGGCACATCAAATTTGCCCGACTTTGGGTTAACTCCACCGAATCGAAAATGCTTTAAATCCTCTCTGTTATTAATGTAATGCGGAATGAATCCCCATTCCATTTGAACTAAATCAAAATCTTCTTGGTCAGGCATTGGCTTTAACACAGCATTCAATCCATACTCAAAACCAATATTTAAATCATGCTTAAGGAAATCGTATTTTGCCAAAGCCTTTTCCAATTGCTTCAGTTTTATGAATTCAGCATGTGTAACCATTTGTCCGTTGTAATAGCACATAGTATTTTATGATTGATTTGCTTTAATAAAGTCTGCAATTAATGACCCGATTTCTTCCGCTTCTCTTTGCCTGCCTTCAGGTATGGAAGTCCACCAATGGGTAGCAATATCTGTAAGCGCCCTGGTAAAAACTAAAGGGTCTCTTTTATCGGAAAATACAATACGGTAAATGGTTTGGCTCGCTACAAAATGTCGCTTTACCCTGATCTTTCCTTCTTTAAAGTCTAATTCAAAAATATCCTGACTGTTTTCCATACCATGAATTTAGTAATTTTCTAACTTTAAAACAACCTTATGAAAGTTTCCAAATTCGATCTCAGTTTTACTTTTTAAGGCAACAAACTAAATGCAACCTGCCACAAAATGAAGGTTTATAAACATCCCCATATAAGAGTTGCGGTAAATAGAGAAAAAGGTAAAGCTGATATCTATATTTTTCACGAAATAAATGCGCCCAAACAAAGATATTTCTGGTTTCAATTAAGTGGTATAAAGGAAGAAATTGCTACAATAATTGCAAAAAAACTGGAGGAGATAATGGTATATTCAAACTAAATATTTTAAGCAGGATTACTTTAATATTTTATCATTTTCTGTGGCATCAATAGCAGATTTTAGCATCCTTAAAATACCTTTTTCAGCAAACATTTTTGCCTCTTCAATATCATACCAATTGCCATCTTTTGTTTTGTATAATTTGCAGAAAAATTGCCCGTTACTATCTTCCTTTTTTGTAAAATTATATTCCTGTAAAACAGCTATAATACTGCCCAAAGCATTAGTCAATTCGTAAGGGCTAATTGTGTAATAAAACTGGCTGTTATCTTCTAAATTAATTTGATTGCTGAAAAGGTTCTTTAAGGCATCTCTCATAGCACAATAATAATTTAATCTGCAAATGCTGCAAAACGAACTTATTAACATGGCTAAATTTTAGTACCATATTGCTTGTAATTGGTATAAAATTTGTCTTATGTCTTATGGTAGATTGATAGTGAAAATGAATTTGTGGAAAGAGAAAAAGTCTATTTAAGTGATTTTATTGAAAAGCCTCCTGGCTTTGTCTTTTATATGTTTCAAAGTATCTCCGAAACATATCCTCACAAATTCTTCAAGCATTAATCTTTATCAAGGCGTAATGTGCCGGGTCTTGCACATGGCAAGATGTACAAACGTGGCCACGTTTGAAATCTTGCCCCTTCACTCCGGAGTCGTACGGGGGTTGTAAAAGACGATTCAAGTATTGAATAGAGGGCATGGCAAACATCAGTGACATTTTATTTTGTTTCGTAAACAAATAAAATAAGGTCAGCTAATTTAAAACGCAATTAAAGTTACCCGATGGTATACAGTACAAGAGGGCGACGCAACGATGTTGCCCATTGCCTTACAGCTCGGACAACAGTTTTATAAATTTTTTAAAAAAACATGAAAGATACATTTATGAAGAAGCATGAAAATGAGGTACGGAAAATCTTTATCAAAATCCGCATGAATGATGAGGAGTTAAAACAGGTAAAAAAGAAACAGCAACAAACCACAGAAAGAAGCCTTAGTGAATATATTCGAAACGTATCAATGCATAAGCCAGTTACGGTGAAGTACCGCAACCAATCGGCAGATGATTTTTTGAAACAGATGCTGGAGTTAAAAAAAGAACTCAATGGTATAGGTAATAATTTTAATCAGGCGGTACATAAACTGCACATACTTGATAAGATACCGGAGTTTAGGTTTTGGATACAGCATTACGATGGTTTACAAAAATCATTGGTGAGCAAAGTGGAAGAAATAAAATTAAAGGTGAGTCAACTCTATGAACAATGGTTGCAAAAATAACGATACCGAAAAGTATAGAAGCTGCACTGAACTATAACGAAAAGAAAGTGCAGAAAGGTGCTGCCGAATGTCTGCATGCAGCTAATTATTTAAGTGAGGCAAAGAACATGAATTTCTATCAAAAATTAAATGGCTTTGAAATGTTGAATAATTTGAATAGCAGAGCAACCACTAAGACCATCCATATTTCATTAAATTTTGACCCTTCTGAAAAGCTATCAAATGATAAGCTGATTGAGGTTGCTACCGTGTATATGGAAAAGATTGACTTTGGGCAACAACCTTTTCTTGTTTACAAACATGAAGATGCAGGGCATCCACACATTCACATTGTAAGTACAACCATCAAGGAAGACGGCAGCAGGATTAACACCCACAACATTGGCAGAAATCAATCAGAAAAAGCAAGAAAAGAAATAGAACAACAATATGGATTGGTAAAAGCGGAACGACAGCAGCAATTAATGAAGCCTGGCATCAAGCCAGTTGATGCACAAAAAGCCGTGTATGGGAAGTTTGAGACAAAGCGTAGTATTTCAAATGTGGTGGGTGCAGTATTTAGTCAGTACAAGTTTACTTCTTTACCTGAATTTAATGCAGCTTTAAAACAATTCAATGTGGTTGCAGACAGAGGCAAAGAAGAAGGAAGAATTTACAAGAACCGTGGGCTGGTTTACCGCATTTTGGATAGCGAAGGGAATAAGGTTGGTGTACCTATCAAAGCAAGCTCTATTGGTTGCAAGCCAATACTTGATAATCTTGAAAAGAAATTTACCGCTAATGAAGTTGCAAAAGAACCATTGAAACAAAGAACTAAAAATGCTATTGATGATTGCCTGCAAACTTCACCAGGAAGTATGAAAAATTTAGTAGCTGCTTTGAATGAAAAAAATATTTATACCGTACTAAGACAAAATGCAGAAGGCAGGTTGTATGGTATCACTTTCGTGGACAATCAAAACAAAGTTGTTTTTAATGGCAGTGATTTAGGCAAAGGATATAGTGCGGCTGCATTGCAAAGCAGGCTTGCTGTAGTAGATGAAAATCCTCTTACCCAGGACGAAACAAAGGGCAGTAGTTCTTCAGGCGTTTTACTTAAAGAAGTTGATCTTAATAAACAACAGAACAAAACTATTTCACCCATTACCAAAAACGAAAATTTATTAGTTGTGCTTTTATCAACCAAAGAGCAATACGATAACACACCAAACAGTCTGCTGAAAAAGAAAAGAAAGAAAAAAAAGAAAATTAATTTATAAAATCAAAAGTTATGTCACATACCGGGGAGAATGAACAGGGGTTAAGAAAGATATTAGACTTTACAAGATTTGCCAGCATCTTTATTTTGCTACTGCATTTTTATTACTACTGTTATGCTGCTTTTAAGCATTGGGAAATTAAAAGTACCATCACAGATAGGCTAATGACCAACATCATGCACACTGGCCTATTTAACAATCAATATACTTCCAAGTTTTTGGCCATTGGATTATTAGTGGTTTCTTTATTGGGAGCACAAGGCAAAAAAGACGAAAAGATAAATTGGAAATCTGTTGCAGCATATTTACTGATCGGTTTACTACTTTTCTTTGGGAGTAAAATTTTATTAAGCCTGAATTATACCGTAGAGAATATCGCCATTATTTACATGGCCGTAACAGGCATTGGATATTTGCTAATGCTGGCTGGTGGTAATCTACTCAGCCGGTTAATTAGCTTAAATTTATCAAACGATATTTTCAATTCTTTGAATGAAACTTTTCCGCAGGAAGAAAGATTTTTATCCAACGAATATTCTATCAATCTTCCTGCCCGGTATAATTTAAAAAACAGGGTTAGAAAAAGCTGGATAAATATCATCAATCCTTTCAGAGGATTATTGGTTATTGGAAGTCCAGGCTCCGGTAAAAGTTGGTTTGTAATTCAGCATGTCATCAAACAGCATATAGAAAAAGGTTTTGCCATGTTTGTATATGATTTTAAATATGATGACTTATCCAAAATAGTTTACAACTGGCTGCAACAAAACAAACATAAATATTCTGTGCCGCCATCTTTCTATGTTATCAACTTTGATAATCTTTCTGTATCGCATCTCTGCAATCCTTTAGATCCAAATACTATGAATGATATTACTGATGCAACGGAATCTGCAAGAACAATACTTTTGGGATTGAACAGGGAGTGGATAAACAAGCAGGGAGATTTCTTTGTAGAATCACCTATCAACTTTGTTACTGCCATCATTTGGTTTTTGAAAAAGTATGAAGATGGAAAATGTTGTACACTGCCGCATGTAATAGAACTGATGCTGGCTGATTATGACGAACTGTTCCCGATACTCAATACTCAGCCAGAAATTGAAGTGCTGGTAAATCCATTTGTCACCGCTTATCAAAACGATGCTATGGAGCAATTAGAGGGACAAGTTGCCTCTGCAAAAATTGGTATGGCACGATTAGCTTCACCGCAATTGTATTGGGTGTTATCCGGCAATGATTTTACATTGGACATCAACAATCCAACGCATCCGAAAATTGTTTGCGTTGGTAACAACCCTGAGAAGCAACAAATTTATGGTGCAGTGTTATCGCTCTACATTTCAAGATTGGTAAGGCAAGTAAATAAAAAAGGAATGCTAAAATGTAGTTTGGTGTTTGATGAATTTCCTACCATCTATTTCAATAATATGGACAGCCTGATTGCTACTGCAAGAAGTAATAAAGTTGCCACCACATTAGCAATGCAAGATTTCAGTCAGTTGAAAAAAGATTACGGAAAAGAACAGGCAGATGTAATTGTAAATATCACAGGTAACATCATTAGTGGCCAGGTGATGGGTGAAACTTCCAAACTGTTATCGGAACGCTTCGGGAAAATTATGCAGGACAGGCAGAGTGTTTCCGTAAACCGAACGGATACTTCTATCAGTCACTCCAAGCAACTGGACAGTGCCATACCTGCTTCCAAAATTGCTGCCCTTTCATCAGGAGAGTTTGTGGGTCTTGTTGCAGATAACCCCGATGAAAAAATTAAATTGAAAATGTTTCATGCAGAGATTATTAATGATGCTGATAAACTTAATGAGGAAGTAAGCCTTTACAAAGACATTCCTGTTATATCCAAAGTTACCCAACAGCAGGTGATGGATAATTACTACCAGGTAAAGATGGAGGTGAAACGGTTGATTGAAGAGGAAGTGGAGCGGTTGAAGAGGCTAATTCCTGAATAATACCTTTTATTTACTAAACAATACCTTTTATTTACTAAAAAATACCATTTAATAAATACTATAAAAAGTCTATTGCCTTTCCCAAAAATTACAATTATTTTTATTCAATCAACTCTGACATCCAGGAATTAAAGTTTTTGCACTTAACGTAGTTTAATTCGAATTATAATATGCAAACTAATTCTGACTATAAGTCTTCTGACTCTTCAAGGAGCGAATCTAAGTTTCATCCGTCGGGATTTTTAAAAACGGATGGAGGCAAAACAAAATCGAACTCTATTGAAATTCCCTCTATTACTTTACCAAAAGGGGGTGGAGCAATTAAAGGAATTGATGAAAAATTTTCGGTAAATGCTGTTAATGGCACGGCTGCTTATAGTATGCCTTTACCCTTCTCTCCCGGTCGAAGTAATTTCACGCCATCACTATCACTTTCTTATAACTCTGGTGGCGGTAACAGCCCTTTTGGATTGGGATGGAGTGCCGATTATCCGCATATTCAACGAAAAACGGACAGGAAGTTGCCTGAATATAATGACGTATTTGAATCCGACACCTTCATTTTTTCGGGTGCTGAAGATCTTGTTCCGGAGTTAATACTTGGAAAGGATTTTAAAGGAAATGACACCTGGAAAAAAAATGTTTTTAAAGAAGGTACTTCGACAGTCACTCGTTATCGGCCCCGTATTGAAGGGAGCTTTGCCCGTATTGAAAAAATAGATGATTCCGGTAACATCTACTGGAGAGTAAGATCGAGGGATAATGTTGTTTCCGTTTTTGGCAAAACTGACGATGCAAAATTATTTAGTCCTGTTCCTGGCGAACATTACAAAATATTTAGATGGTGTCTCGAATATAGCCATGATGATAAGGGAAACTTTATGAGTTATGCTTATAAGAAAGAAAATTCAGACAAAGTTGTTCCGGAAATTTTTGAAAAAAACCGCAGTAAGGACATTGCTCCAATTACAAACACTTATCTGAAGGCTGTTAGATACGGTAATAAAACTGCCTTTTACGAGGGCGATAATTTGCCTAAAGACTTTTTATTTGAACTGGTGTTTGACTATGGTGAGCATGATGTTTTAAAACCAACTACAAAAGCAATCGACAAATGGGATGTAAGAAAAGATCCTTTTTCAGATTATCGCTCTGGCTTTGAAATCCGAACCTATCGTTTATGCAGACGAATTCTCATGTTTCATCATTTTACATCAGAATTAAAGCAGGATGATTACCTGGTACGCTCTACAGATTTACAATACGACGAACAGAAACATCTTACGTACTTGAAGAGCATCACCCAAACCGGGTATATCTGGAAAGATGATGGAAATTTACAATCGAAAAAGTCATTACCTCCGCTGGAGTTCTCGTATTTCAAGCCTGGTCTGTCAAGGGAAGTAAAAGAAATATTATCCGATGATATGGTTCATGACCCTATTGGTTTGGATGACCAGTTATACCAATGGTCTGATTTTTACAGTGAAGGCATCTCCGGCATATTGTCTGAACAAGCCAGTGGTTGGTATTATAAGAATAATCTGGGTAATGGCCGCTTTAGTCCGGCAACGCTAATAAGCCCAAAACCGTCTTTTACGGGTTTATCGGATGGAAGTTTGTCCATCCAGGAATTAGATGCGGATGGTAAAAAATACTTTGTACAGAACAATGCATCACCCAAGGGATACTTTGAACTAACCATGGAGGAAGAATGGAAATCCTTCCGCCCTTTTGGAGCGTATCCAAACATTAATTTGAAGGACCCAAATCTTAAGTATTTGGATTTAAATGGGGATGGAATGCCTGATCTGCTTATTTCACAACAGCAGGAATTTGTCTGGTATGCTTCAAAAGGAACCGCCGGATACGATGACCCGATTGTTTCCGCCAAAGTGGAAGATGAAGAGAAAGGCCCGCTTATCCTGTTTGCAGATGAGGACGAAAAAATATTGGTGGCAATTGCTGACATGAGTGGTGACGGTCTTTCTGACATTGTACTCATCACCTATGCTAATGTCTGTTATTATCCCAATCTTGGATATGGAATATTTGGAGCAAAGGTTACGCTGCAGATGCCTGATTACTTCGATACGGCTACTAGTTTTAATCCCCGGTTTATTCATCTTACAGATATCGATGGTTCAGGAACTACCGATATTGTATATACAGCTAAGGATAAAATACAAATTTGGTTTAACCAAAGTGGCAATAGCCTGAGTGAGCCCTCAGAAATCTTTTATCCACTTCCTTCTATTGATAACCTGACGAAATTGTCCTTTGTTGACCTGCTGGGCAATGGCACTTCCTGCATGGTATGGTCTTCCCCTCTGCCGGGCCATCAGCATGCTCCTTTAAAGTATATTGATCTGATGGGCGGCAGAAAGCCGCATATAATGTTTTCGTACAAGAATAATATGGGTAAAGAAGTAGAGCTTGCATATAAAAGTTCGACGCAGTATTACCTGGAAGATAAAAAATCGGGTAATAAGTGGATAACCAAACTGCCTTTTCCTGTGCATTGCGTAAGCAAGGTTATAATTGAGGACAAGGTGTCGCAAACAAGGTTTGCCAACGAGTATAGTTATCATCACGGCTATTATGATACGATTGAACGGGAATTCAGAGGATTTGCGCTGGTGATTCAAAAGGATAGCGAAACGTTTGAAAATTTTGTACAGCAACCTGTAGGTAATCAGATCATAGAAAAAGATTTCTTCCAGCCAATTGTTACTACCAAGTCCTGGTTTCATACCGGGGCCTATATCAACAGGAATAAACTGTTTCATCAATTACAGGAAGAATATTATCCCGATGCGCTGGTTAAACAGGGAAAGATTACTGACCCCGCACTCATAACGGCATTGAATAAGTACCAATTAACAGAGGCAGGGCTACCGGCAAACCTTTCCGGCACCGAAATCATCGAATGTTTCAGGGCTTTAAAAGGGTTGCCTTTACGCCAGGAAATATATAGCGATGAAGGTGATGATAACATCCGTTTACATCCTTACAGCGTAACCCAAATGAATTATGAAGTCCAACTGTTGCAACCAAAGTCGGAGCAAAAACATGCAGTTTTTTTAAGCCATGAAAAAGAAAACCTGGCTATTCATTTTGAAAGAAATCCTGCTGATCCCCGGATGGCACATGCTATCAATATTGAAATAGACCGATTCGGAAATGTGCTGGAATCTGCAGCAATCGTTTATGGAAGGCTGGAAGAAGATCTTACACTTCCTACAAAAGAAGACAGGCAAAATCAAACGCGGCAACACGTAATTTATACGAAAAATGGGTTTACTAAAACAATTGATATTCCGGGTGCTTATCACCTACCTATAGCCTGTGAAAGTGAAGCTTGGGAAGCGAATGCACCAAAGCCAATGGATACGCTTTTTCATATTAAAGAAATCAGGGATTATTTTAATAGTGCCACGATAAAAAAATATGAGGAAGAAGCTTTGCTGAATGAAAAAAGACTTATTGAACATTCGAAAATATTATTCCTGAAAAAAGATCTGAAAGGGCCAATGCCCTTTGGTTCTATTGATATGCCACTACTACCCTTCGAAAATTATTTGCTGGCCTTTACGCCATCACTCCGTAACGAAATATTCGGGAATAAAACCAACAATGCATTTTTGCGCAGCAGGGGTAAATACGTTGAATTCGATGGGGACTCAAATTATTGGATCAAATCCGGCAGAACCTATTTTCATCCGGATTTATCTGCTAATCCTTTTGCAACAACGATACTGCCTGCAACACCTGCAGATGTGAAATTTGCAAAATCAAATTTCTATTTACCGGTAGTCTTCGAAGATAATTTCGGTTTTCTCAGCAAGGTTTTCTACGATAAGCACAAGCTTTTTATTAAACGCAGCATTGATGCCGTAAAAAATGAAACGGTTGTAGAAAGCTTCAACTATCGTACACTTTCTCCTTACCTGATGCGTGATGCCAATGATAACCGGGCAGGAGCCAGGTTCGATGAAATAGGATTGGTAGTTGCCAGTTTCATCATGGGAAAGGAGGGTGAATTTAAGGGAGATTTAATGGATACCGGTAGTATAGAAATATCTTCAAAGGATCGGCCGACGACGAAGATGGAATATGAATTCAGGTATTTTATCTCTAATGGAAAATTGCCGAACCGGGTAAAAACATCCGTCCGTGAAAAGCATCACTACAAACCAAAACTACCGGAAGCAGGTAATATTGTAAACTGGATAGGTATATTAACCGGTACCATCAACACGACTGATCCGGGACCGGCAACAGGTGTAATCTGGCAGGACAGTTATTCTTATTCGGATGGATCGGGGCATGAAGTATTACGTAAGGTACAGGCTGAGCCTGGGGATGCTCCTCCCCGTGATGCAAATGGGGATCTGTTACGCAAGGCTGATGGAACGTTGGTAAAACCTGCAAGTACAGCACCTGCATTGCGGTGGGTTGGCAATGGCCGCACCATTGTAAATAATAAAGGCAATCCCGTTAAACAATATCAACCCTACTTTGACAGCACACCTGAATACAATACTGAAAAAGAACTAACAGAACTGGGCTTCACGCCGCTCCTGTTTTATGATGCTGTTGGAAGAGTAATTAAAACGGTGTACCCAATCGGCACCTTTTCTACTGTTGAGTTTGACGCTTGGATGCAGAAATCCCGGGATGAAAATGACAATGTAAAAGCCAGTGATTGGTATAAGGCCCGGATTGGCGGTGGCCTGGGTGCAGCTGAAAGAGACGCTGCCCAAAAAACAGAACTGCATGATGAAACCCCCTCGATTACTCATCTTGATAGCCTCGGTCGCCCCTTTCTGGCAATGGCGCACCATAAAAGCCAGCGAAGCGGTGAAAGCGTGGAAGAAAATTTTTATTACACCCGCACCGCACTCGACATAGAAGGCAATGCAAAAGGTATTACAGATGCAAAAGGGCATGTGATAATGACCTGGAAATATGATATGCTCGGCAACATATGTTTCCAGCATAGCATGGATGCCGGCGACAGGTGGATGCTTGCAGATGTAATGGGGAAACCATTGCAATTATGGGACAGCATGCAACAGGTATTCACCTACGAATATGACGATTTGCACCGGCCACTTACGCATTTAGTAAATGAAGGAGCAGGTGACAAGATTTTTGAAAAGTTTGAATACGGTGAAGGCGTGGTACATGACAGGGTGCTAAATATAAGAGGCAAATTGTATACGCATTCTGATACGGCAGGCCTGGTTACTAATGAAGTATTTGACTATAAGGGAAACCTGTTGCGTTCCTCACGCCGGTTGCTGGAAGATTATACACGCACACCTGATTGGAAAAAGAATCCTGTTTTGGAAACGGAAAAATTTGCCAGTGAAACAAATTTCGATGCGTTGAACCGGCCTGTGCAAACGGTAGCTCCTGATAACAGCATCTTGTTGCCAACATATAATGAAGCCAATTTACTGAACAGTGTTGATGTAAAATTAAAAGGTAGCCCTATCGTCACGCATTTTGTAGTTGATATCAACTACAATGAAAAAGGCCAGCGGGAAAGTATTTTGTATGGAAATAATACGCTGACAAAGTATAAGTTTCAGCCCGAAAATTTGCGGCTTACCAGTTTAACCACAACGGCCAATAGCGGAACCAAAACATTACAGGATTTACATTATACCTACGATCCCGTTGGAAACATTACGCACCAAACGGATGATGCACAGAAGACTATTTTTTACGGTGGCCAAAAGGTAGATGCCCAAAGTAATTATTTGTATGATTCACTTTATCGCTTAATTGAAGCAGAAGGGCGGGAGCATACGGGGCAGGCCGGAACCAATGCGCAAGATAATTGGGACGATAACTGGAGCAGGCTCATTCTACAGCCCAATTCGCCGGTTCAACTGCGTGGTTATACGCAGAAGTACACCTATGATGGTGTTGGGAATATGGAGAAGATGCAACACCTGCCCATCGCCTCACCGGGCTGGACACGCAATTATTTTTACGGCAATCCCAATAACCAGCTTACTAAAACAAAAGTGGGAAGCCAGACCTATTCTTATACCTACAATGAGCATGGCAGCATGAAAACGATGCCGCACCTGTTGCAGGAAATTGATTGGAATGGCATGGAAGAAATGCAGCACCTGCATTTAGGCGGTGGCGGTGAAGCCTGGTATGTATATGACAGCAGTGGCCAGCGGGTACGCAAAATAATTGAAAGGCGAGGCGGTACCAGCGAAGAAAGGATTTACATCGGAGGCTTTGAAGTGTACCGTGAACGATCCGGGAATACGGTTACACTGGAACGGGAGACACTGCATGTGATGGACGATAAGCAGCGCATTGCTATGGTGGAAACAAAAACCGGTGAAGAGCCATTGATTCGTTACCAGTACAGCAATCATCTTGGTTCAGCAGCTTTAGAACTGGATGAAGACGCAAAGATTATTTCTTATGAAGAATACCATCCTTATGGTACGACAGCCTATCAGGCAACCAAAGCAAGCAAACAGGTTCCCGCTAAACGATATCGTTTTACGGGAATGGAAAGGGATGAAGAAAGCGGGTTGAGTTACCATAGTACGAGGTATTATGTGCCTTGGCTGGGGAGGTGGTTGAGTTGTGATTCGATTGGAATTGAAGATGGTGTAAACTTGTATGCGTATGTGCATGGAAATCCTATGCGAGGAGTAGACTTAAATGGAACAGACGAAGTTCGTCCCAAAAATGACATGATACCTGGAGGGGCTGCTCCTACACCAGAAGGAGGGGCAGTTTATGAATACAAGGGTACCAAATCTGATAACATTAAAGAAAAAGAAGAGCCTGAGACTAATGAAAAAGCAGAAGAACCAAAAAAAGTAATTCCTCCTCCAACCAAGCCTATTGTAAAACCATTACCACCGCCCCAAAAAAAGGAGCCGGAGGTAGAGAAAAAAGAAGAGGAGCCAAAGAAGCCAGAACTTCCTCCCCAGAGAAAAAACCCACCTCTTTTTTCTCCTTCATGGGGGTTGGCTTTGGTGCTCTTTTTGGGAGCTGTAATACTTGAAAAAGGGGCTGAAACGGCAGGAGGTTTTGCCGTGGGCGCAACAGGTGGGGCAGGTATTAAAAGTGGGATAGGTACACAACCACAGATGCCTCATTCAGGTATGGCAGACCCAAATACTTTTGTACATGATACATTACCCAAAAATGTGAGTACCGCTTTTGACGATTTAGAAAAAACAAGAAAAAGCCTATCTGTTGCTCCTTCGGGCAGTGAGGGAGATAAATCGACTCTTGCCAAATATATAAGCCCACAAGGAGAATCATTTGGAAGCAATGGTAGCACTGGTGGAAGGCCTTTTGTACCCCGGGAAGACATCCGTAGAATGATAAAAGAAATGTATGGAAAAGCACCTGGGCAAACAACAATGGGGCATGCCGAAGCTGATGCGCTTTTAGATGCTTACAATAAGGGTTTAATAAGCGACAATGGTGTTTTGGTAGTGGACAGAAAACTCTGCGGTTTTTGTAACTCCTCTTTAAAAAATCTTTTACCATTTTTAAACATTAAAAGGTTAACTATTTATTCTAAAGTAGGCGACGTATTTGTTAGAACAGTGATAAGTGCGCTATAATTAGCAAGGATGAAAGTGATAAGCAAAATCAAAGTTTACGATATTTCACCTTTGTTGGTGTTTTTACCAACAAGCATTTGAAGATCATTACCTATTAAAATAACAGTCAAAAACATTAAAACAAAATAGATATTAATAATAAAAAATATTTTTTCACAGGACAAGTGATGCTGGTAAATGATAAGCCAAGGGTTTATATTACCATAGCCACATTCAACGAAAACTTCGTAGCGAAACAGAAGTTGGAAAGACAACAATCGATGATTACGGCGCCTTCAGCATTTCATATAAACCAGTTTTCGGATAGAGCGAATAAAAAACAATGGATAATTTTTCAGAATATTTTCATGGCAATTATCTTATTCTATGTCATCCTAATCTGGCCTAAAAAAGATGGAAAGTAGAATTAATTATAATTAAAATAAATAAAGATTTTATGCAAACCATTACTCCCCCGCTTCAGCAAACAGATCAGGGCAAGGAAGTAAAAAACCTCCACCTTGTCCTTGTGTTTTTGATACAAAAACTGAATGATCCCGGGCTTAACACCCGGTTTAATGAAGTGTCGTTCGAGGATGATTACAATGCGGATGTAGTTAACGAATTATACGGATCAGCCACTACTAAATTGGTATTCTTTTTACAGGAGTATTTACAGGAACATGAATTCAAAATGGGCGTTGTTGACAACCCCACTGCACAAAAATTTAATGAGCTGTTATATGAATTTGGTGGTTTGCAGGTTAGTGAGCAGGTAGGATACGCTGTTAATGTTGTTGACTATAATAAAACATATACCATTTCCGGCAAAGTAGCTCCGGCCGGCATTCATTTCACCGTAGCAGCATTTAACAAAAACCTGCGCAGCGAAACAGAACTTGGAAAGACAACAACCAATGACTCCGGCGCTTTCAGTATTTCATATAAACCGGTTTTCAGAAAAAGCGAATATAAAACAGCGGATATATTCTTCAGGATTTATGATGGCAGAATAGAAATAAAAGATTTCGCCGTCTCACAAGTAATCAATAACGTAAATAATATTTTACAGAATGGTATCCTTTTCAACGCAGGTGAAATCTTTGAAGTGAACATCAGGCTGAATGAGCAAAAAATAAATGAAACACTGTCAGAATTCGAAACAATAAACGCATTAATTCAACCTTTGCTGGAAGGCATTGCTATAGAAGCAGTGAATGAAAATGAAGAACACAAAGATTTTAGTTTTTTGTCAGGAGAAACCGGATTTGACAAAGATAAGATCATCCGCTTTGCATTGTCTCACCGGCTTTCCGGCCAATCTGAAATCGACGCAGAATTCTGGTATGCGGTAAGTTCAGGGAGTTTTTATGCTGATCTTTCAAAAACATTTCAAGATGAAAACCTTGATAGCAACCTGCCCAAAATTATAACTGCCTTATTTGGGGTTACCGCAACGGCTGTAAATGATACGTGCAAATTAGCATTCAGCTCCAATCTCATTTCGTCTAAACTGGAAGACCAGTTGCCAAAGTGGATCAAACAATTTACAGCTTTCATCATACAACGCACCGTTCAATCCACACTGGATGACACCTCTCCTTATGTAAAATTGCTGATGAATAGTGCCGGCTTAACCAAAGAAAAGCAGGAAAAGTTTCTCAGCATTTATTTCAACCATGGCTCCTTTGATGAAGCTTTCTGGAATGAGGTTTTAAGGAACAAAGGGCTGGAAGAAAAGGAAGTTAAAAAACTTCAATTCGCCCATTCACTTACAACACTGGGCGAAAACAACAAAAAGCTTGTAAGCCTTTCCGCTTCTATGCCGGGTATCAACAGCATGCGGGAGTTGGCGCTAAAACACAACACGTCTTCACTAGCCCAACTGCTTACAGACGATATGCTTCCTGAAAACGTGGAAGGCACAAATCCGAAAGAGAAAATGTATAACTACGCTATCACATTACAGCGTCATCTTTTTACAACACAGACATCTGCCGTACTGCAACGTATGGCAATAGACAAAGAGCTTCCTATTAAAGATGATCAAATCAGTAAAAGCATTGCTGGGTTTTTCGACAATCAACCTGATTTTAATATTCGTACCACCTCTATTTACAATGCGTTAAAAACCAAAGACGCCTTTAATGGAATTGCGGAAAAATACCAGGGTGAAGTAATCGGTCATCTTAAAACGTTGCAACGGGTCCAGGCCATCAGCCCCACACATGAATCAGTGGCCACGCTGATGATATCAAATATCCATACGGCACACCAGGTAACCGAAATGTCTGAGAATAGTTTTATGACAGCCTTATCTGAAAAGATGGGTGAAGATGTTGCCCGGCAAGTGTATACGAATGCCGCCAATCTAAAAATACGAAATGAACATGCCCTTGTTTCCATGAAAGAAGTGGTGCAGGGAAGTGGCATCGCCTTAATAGATGGCAATGGTACCATGGAGGATCGTAGAACTGCTTTTAATTCAAAAGCAGCTGAGAAAAACATCCCGGTCAACTGGGAATCCCTTTTTGGAAATGTTGATTTTTGCGAATGCGGTGAATGCACATCCGTCTACAGTCCTGCGGCTTATTTTGTAGAACTGCTGCAATATTTAAGAAACAATGATCTGGACCCGGCGGCGTCCGGTGTGCAGGCGATTAAGACAGATCCAAAAGATATCTCAGGTACAGTACTCGAAAAATTATTTCGCCGCAGACCCGATCTCGGTTGCCTGGAACTAACCTGCGTAAATACAAATACCATCCTGCCATATGTTGATCTTGTGAACGAGGTGATGGAAAGTTTTGTCGTTCACCTAAATGACTATTCAAAAAATGGACTGATTCCTAAACAAGCCACTATCGAGGCCTGGAATGTGGAAGATGAGACAAGCGATGAACTATTGGCCCAGCCTCAGCATGTCAATAATGATGCTTACCTGGAGTTGAAAAAAGCGGTCTATCCCTTTACGCTTCCCTACGACCGTCCCGTGGATATGATCCGCATTTTTCTCCAATACCTTGATACGAGCCGTTACGAATTGATGAAAACCTTCAGGGCTGTTGAGCAGACCTCTATTTCTATAGATGCAATGCCGGAAGATACTAAGCTGCCTGTTAGCCCAAGCCCCGATCCTGACGAATCTAAAATACCTGCTTTCAATAAGAGTTTATCAGACAGAGCCATTGATGCTGAATTTTTAAATATCACCCAGGAAGAATATGTAATTCTCACCAAAGAAGCTTTTTTAACCAAAGACTATTTCAATCTCAGAACACCGGGCATAACAGACGGCCAATACCAGGCTCAGATAGGTGTTAAGGAAGTACCGGAATATTATGGCTATACCGGCAAAACCGGCAAGGCCGATATGTTGAGCACGGACGAAGGACTGCAGACCGGATTAACTTTTGTAAAAAAACAATTTTTAAAACGTACCGGATTATTATATGTTGATTTGGTAGAATTGCTAAAAACCGAATCCCTGAATCCGCTCTATCCAAAAGGCAAAGCCCTGGTTATTCTGGAAAGCATTCCATTCAGTTACCGGTTCCTGCAAAGCCTCGTCGATACGGGCATCCCCGATCCGGAAATAAGGTTTCAAAAACTGATCGATGCTTTGGTAAATCCACAAAAGTATATTACGGGTTATGATTACAGGGATGACTTTGATCCCTGCAAACCCCGAAGAAGAACAAAGCCTGCATTTCTAACCGCAAACATAAAGCAATGGGCTTTCTGCTATTTTGAAAGGATTGGGCAAATGATTGTATTAGAAAACGTTATGGAATCGTGTGCCTGCGTGGAAGGTCAGTTTATGCAGTTTAACGGCAGTGATATTATCCAGGTTGGCAATATGGAAGGGCAGCTATTTTTAAATGCAGGCTGCGATCTTATTCTGAAGAGAAACGGCAAATTAGTAGTCGACGGCAAGGTAGGACACGTAGATTCGATAAGTGGTCATATTACATTAACTGATCAAGATGGGGCGCCGATCGATGGCTCTGTTTTAAACGGTCTTGTTTTTGACGGAAATAAGGGAGAATTGGGAGTCACTACATCAGGAAAACTGATTGATGAAAGAGCAGACAAGCCTTTCGGGTGCAAACAGCAGTTAGCCGATAACTGCGATCTTGAACGGGTAAGACTAAAACACCTCGATGGAAGCGATCTGGGTGTTACCGAATACGATAAAATACAGCTCTTTATTCGTCTCTGGAGAAAAATGGGCTGGACCATCAATGAAACCGATAAGGCTTTAGTTGGATTAACGAACGATAAAACAGTATTCACCAAGGGTTTCAAAGATGCGTGTGATCCGGAAGTTGACCCAAAAGGTTTTGCCGAGATCACTCCGAATTTCCTGCATCAAACTGCAGCCGTAAAAAAATTACTGGATAAAACCGGCCTGGAATTGATTAAATTATTAACCTTCTGGACAGACATCAGTACAACTGGCGAAAAGTCCCTATACCAACGCTTATTCCTTAGCCATAACCTGCTCACAATCGACAATGTTTTTAAAGCAGATGTGAATGGAAATTACTTAACTAAAGTAGAAAAAATTGTCGATCATATACCGGTGCTGATGGCGACCTTCCATGTAAAATATGAAGAAATTGACGCATTGCTGTCAGCTGCCGATTTACTCACGCTCTCAAATGTGTCCAGGTTATACCGCTTTACTGTTCTTGCAAAACTGCTGCACGTAAAAACGGCTGACCTGAAAGATGCTTTCGTTCTCTTTAACAGTGATCCCTTTAAAAACGCTGATGAGGCGGTAGCCTTTTTTGATAAATGGGATATGATGGACGAAGCAGGATTAACATTTGCGCAACTCAATTATGTGGTGCAGGACAATGATAATCCTGAAAAGCCACTGAAGCCATCGATAAAGGATGTCATTAATCTTACCAAGACCATTTACGACGGGCTGAACGCCATTGATGATGCACATCCTGATCTGGGGCTTAGCAATGCCCTCATTGTAAAACTGTTACAAGAAGCCACCACTGCCGTTGCGAAAAAGGAATTGCTCCAAAAAATTGCCACTGAGGAGTTGGCGCGTTCAAACGTTTCATTGTTATACGACCAGGTAAGTGTAGAATCTGTGATGGGATTATTGCAGGGTTCGAATGTGTATAGCGCCGCGGTGCCGGTGCCGGTAAAACTGGTTAGCAGCGTAGATGAATTCACTGGAAAGTTTCCTAACGGAACAGCAGCAGAAATGAAAGCATCTGCCCTTCTTATTCCTAAACTTAAATATGATTTTACGAACGGCATACTCCAGGTGACAGGCATTCTTTCCGCAAATGAGAAGATAACTGCAAAAGGGTTGTTTGCTGCCAACAAAATATGGAACGATGCACTCGATAAGATAAGTGACCAGGCACAGAATAAATTTGATGACTTGCTTGCGACGGTGTTTCAAAATGATTTAGCGAATGCAACCAAGACTATACTTGGTGGAGATGTAAAAGACCCTGACAATAGTGATAATGATACCGCACCTGTTAAGCGTGAATATTTCTTAGAAATTTTTCTGCCTTTTCTCCGCGATAAATTGAAAGAGGCCTTTCTAACCGATATACTGGCCGGAGCCGTAGGTATGGAAAGCGATACAACGGCAGCATTGATCACCGGCATATTGAAAGGGGTATCCACAAAACCGCTGCTGACGATTTTGAAAAATACAAATCAACTGGTGACAGGAACTGGCTGGAAAGGTTACCTCGTTCCTTTGGCTGATGATGACTATTTGTTTGAAGTAAAAGATAGTAAGAAACCATTCTCCGTATTACTTGATAGCAAGAATATCTTGGATGAAAAGTTTACGCTCACGAAAGAACTTTTCACCAGTGTTTCTCAAAAACTAAAGGCAGGTCAACCTTATCTGTTAGAAATTTCAGGTCTAACTTCTGATCTGGCTGACCTTAATTGGAGCACAGCTGTTCTTCCGAAGTCACCACTTACTAGGGAGGTGTTGTTGCCCATAGGCGCTGTGGATGCAGTGGAAGAAGGGTTCGTAAAATTATTTAAGACGGCCATTATTTTAAATGCCTTTTTATTAACAGCAAACGAACTAATATGGCTGCAGGAGAAGGGTGTTAATTTCGATAAGCTCGATTTTAATGCCATTAGTTTACAACATGTGATCCGTATTGCGGCATTTGCAGATCTTCGCAATGGATTACCTGCATCAGATCTTACCCTGATTGATTTCTTTAAATGGGGGGATACAGCGGCACCCGCAACGATCCCAAGTGCACAGATCGCCTTATTGCTTGCAAGAAAAAAAGAGGAGGTTGATACACTGATTGCACAGCCGCATTTCAACCTGTTAGCGCCTAACGATTTCTCAAATGAAATAAACTTATTGAAATTACTCGATGCATTCTTCGTATACGATAAGATCAACATGAAAATAGACCTGTTGTTTGACTGGGCTAAACCCATTTCTCAGTTTGGCATTTGTCAGACTATTGCCGAAACAATCCGGAAATCCATCCAGGCACGTTATAAACAGGAGGATTGGGAGCAGGTAATTAAGCCATTAAATGATCAATTGCGTGAACATCAAAAATGGGCACTGATCAACTATTTGTTGGTAAAGCCCGACCTGATTGATTGGGGAGTAGTCGACGCAGATAGCTTATTTGAATTTTTCCTGATTGATGTGCAGATGGATGCCTGTATGCAAACGTCAAGGCTGAAACAAGCCATATCCTCCGTACAACTTTTTGTACAGCGGTGCTTTTTAGGGGAGGAAGAATCCAGGGGTGTACCCAATAATGTGTTGAACCGTGAACGTTGGAAGTGGATGTCACGTAATCCTTTGTGGGTAGCTAACCGGAAAGTTTTTCTTTACCCGGAAAACTGGATAGAAGGACGTCTGCGTGATGATAAAAGTTCGTTTTATAAAGAGCTTGAAAGTGAATTGTTACAAAAAGATATTCAACCACAAAATGTTAGGGATGCCTTGCAATCTTACCTCTACAAAGTTGATGAAGTGGCAAACATGGAGGTAGTAGGTTTGTATATTGAAATGGTTATTGATACAAAAGGCTCTGAAACTAACATTCCCTTTAAAGTACATGTCTTTGGACGCACAAGGAACTTATCTCCTGGATTTTATTACAGGTATTTCAATGTATCAGAAGGCAATTGGTATGCATGGGAAAAAATACAGGTGGATATTCCGAGTTATGATGTCAGCAATTTCTCGCTAAACATAGAAATCTCTAATGCGGTTTTCTCCAAACTATCTGGAACTCAGTCATTGATTACTTTCAATGGAGTAATAAACGGATTTCCGGCTTCTATGAAAAACTTCGTTGGTAAATTTGCAATCGACAATACTGTAACCCTTAGTAATATTGAAACGGCACCAGACAATTTTGGGATTTTGCGGAATATAGTATTTTCAATCGATCACCTAAATTGTAAGGTTAACGGGACCATACATGGAATAAATACTACGACAATAAATTTTTCAGGCTTTTTTGATGGTGAGCTAATCAGGAAAAGTAATACAAACGGTTGCTACCTGACACCCGTTGTGTGGAATAACCGGCTGCTGATCTTCTTTCCGCAGATCAAAAAGAATATTAAAACGGCTGCTGACGGCGGCAACAATAAGCAAGGCTCTTTTTCCAAGCCGGTTGAATATTATGAAATAAAAATGGCCTGGAGCGAATACCGGAATGGAAAATGGACGCAGAAGCAAGTGAGTAAGGATGTTCTCAATACTACTCCAAGGAACGGGTTGCATGAAATAGAATACTTTAAATTCGTTCCCGGGGTATTGAAAGACCGCGTTGTGATCAATATTGATGATAATCTTGACTCTGACGCAGGCTATTCCGGTGCATTCAAATTTGATGGAGCTTGTCTCCAGTTAGATAATGGAATCAGTACCCCGGATATGCCTATAAATTATTTCAATAAAACTGAACCTTTAAGCACAGAAATTGGAAGTACAATCTACTCCTGGCAAATCAGTAATAACAAGCGGTCAAACAGTTCAATTTATTTTGAAAATGCTGCCTCAAAGGAAATGGTTCGCGGTGTGGCCCCTGCTTCTAACTTTTTTAACCCATACACACCTGATCTGCTTGGGCGAATCAACCTCGAAGACTTAGACCAATTTTTTAAATATAACTTAACCATTGCGGATAAGGCGGACGCTTTCGGCGGTAATAGTATATCGATCTACGATGAATTGAAACGGCCTTATTCCCTGTACAATTGGGAAACATTTTTTCATACACCCTTTCAAATTGCGAATGAACTTAGTGCCAACCAGCATTTCGAAGAAGCCATGAAATGGTATCATTACATCTTCGACCCAACGGCGCCGGGCACAGATCCAAAGCGGTGCTGGAAATTTCTTCCATTTAAAGAAATAGACACCACCAACATCCTTGATAATTTATTTGATTCTTTACAACCGAATACGCCAGACCAAAAAATCAGCCAGTGGCGGGATAAACCATTTCAGCCACATGTGATTGCCCGCGGCCGGCCGGCTGCCTACATGAAAAATGTGGTGATGAAATATATTGACAACCTACTGGCCTGGGGCGATTATTTGTTTAGGCAGGATACACTGGAAACCGTTAATTATGCCACGCAATTATATGTACTTGCAGCGCACCTGTCACCTGCTATCGAACGGATTCCCAAACAAGGCAAAATAAAGCCTCAAACTTATATTTCCTTGCTGAACAAATGGGATGCTTTCGGAAATGCTATGGTTGAACTGGAATTGTTAGCGCCTTTTAGTCAACAAACTACACAATCATTTGGAACATTAGGCAGCGGCGCAGACGTAGCTACGGCAAATTTGTTTGGATTTGCCTCCTCGCTGTATTTCTGTATTCCCAATAATCCAAAATTACAAGGTTACCGTGACCTTATTGCCGACCGTTTGTACAAAATAAGGTACTGCGAAAACATTGATGGTGTATTCAGGATGCTGCCGTTATGGGATCCTCCCATTGACCCTGCTTTGCTCGTTGCAGCAACAGCCCAAGGATTGAGCCTTGACAGCGTTCTGAATGATGTTAACTCGGCACTTCCTAATTACCGTTTTATTTATTTATTGCAAAAAGCTATTGATTTATGTAATGAGGTAAAATCGCTGGGCAATCAGTTATTATCGGTCTTTGAGAAAGGAGATGCCGAAGCGATGTCTGTCATGCGGGCAGGTCACGAAACCGCGATGAATAATTTAGTCATGGAGGTGAAGAAAATGCAGGTAGAAGAAGCTAATAGCGCACTTGAAGGATTGCAGCAAAACAGGCGGACTACGGAATACCGGCTGCGGCACTATCTACAGATGATGGGTGAAGATCTGGCTAAGATACCCGAAGCTGGTGCTGCGTTCTCAGAGTTGGCTGACCCCGTGATGATGACTTTCGTAGAAAGCGGGCTAAAGTTAATTGCCGACGAAAAAGAGGAAATGGACAAGGCTGCGCTAGCCCATGACATGCAGCTTCTGGTCAGTATACCAGAAGCGCTATCGGGGATCCTGTACCTGTTGCCGGATGAACTTGCCTTTGATTTTATCGGGTTTCTCAAACAAGGGGGAACTCATTTAGGTCCGGCAGCGAAAGCAGCTGCAAAAGTTTTGGAGGTTGCCTCTTCCGTTTTTGCGTTTGACTCGGCCAGTGCGCAACGAAAAGCAGGCTTCCGCCGCCAGCTGCAGGACAGAATTTTACAAGCGAATCTGGCCGGTTATGAGTGTATGCAAATTGATAAGCAAATAACCAGTCAGCAAATCAGAATAAGTATATCCAACCAGGAGATTAATAACCAGCAGAAAATGATTGATCATGCTGCAGAAATGGAAGCATTTATAAAAAATAAGTATACCAATGAGGAGTTGTATATATGGATGAAGGGACAATTAAAAACAGTTTACAGGCAAGTTTATGATCTTGCTTTTGATTTGGCTAAAAAAGCTGAGCGTGCATTTTGTTTCGAAAGGGGATTGACCAACACTATGTTTTTTCAGGGTGGTTATTGGGATGCATCCCATGATGGTTTGTTGTCGGGTGAAAAGTTATTTCTCGGTTTAAAAAAACTGGAAGCTGCCTATCATGAAAATCGGGGACATGACTTTGAAGTGGTCAAGCCTATTTCCCTGCAATTGTTGAATCCTTTAGCCCTTATTGAATTGAGGGAAACCGGCAAGTGTGAATTCAATGTCCCTGAAATATTATTTGACATGGATTTTCCGGGTCATTATATGCGAAGAATCAAATCCATAGCTTTATCCATTCCATGCATAGCCGGACCCTACACCAGCGTGAATGCTTCACTACGTTTGAGAAAACACTCGTATAGGAAGAGTTCTTTGGCAACCAGCAAAGACGATTATCCGAGGAAAACAGACGGCGATGACGAACGGTTTTTAAGCGCTGTTATTCCAATTGACTCCATAGCTACCAGTACTGGCCAGCGGGACACCGGCGTATTTGAATTAAATTTTAAGGATGAACGATACATGCCCTTTGAAGGGGCCGGGACTATCAGTGAATGGCAATTGGAATTGCCTTCATTCAGGCAGTTCAAATATGAAACGATATCTGATATCATTATCCATATGAATTATACTTCAAAGGAAGGGGGTGACAAGTTAAAGAAGCCAGCACACGAAGCTTTATTAAAATACATAAAAGATGTGGAGGAGCTTAGTCGGCGCGAAGGCTTATTTGCCATGTTCGATATAAAAAATGATTTCCCGAATGAGTGGTATAAAGCATTACTGACGCCACTGGTTGCCGGAAGTAGTGGCAGAATAATGGAGCTCGGCAATTTGAAGGACAGATTACCCTTTTACACTAAGAATGCGAATGGGAAAGGTATTACCGGAAAAGATGTCTATTTGGTCATCGACAAATCCTTTAAAATCACTGATGTGGAAATAGTACATTCAAAGAAGGTATTGACCGGAATGGGAGGTCCTGAAAAGATAGGCAATGATCTGCTCCTACATCGCTTGAGTGATCTGAGTTTATCGATGAACAACCCAACAGATTTATGGAGTTTAAAATTTGCGAACAACACCACTGAGCCGCAAAGAATGTGGATGGTGGTTAGGTATGAAATACAATAACGTGAATTTGGGATAAGGCAGTAAAATACGTCGCTACGAAGTCTTATAAATGAATACGAGCGTCCTTGAGATGCATCAATAAATACGGATAGTTGAGTTACGTAAATTTGCAATTCAAATGAAAGAAAAACTTAGTAGCGCCAAGCATCGCAAATGCGATGCTTTTTTCCGGGAAGAAGTAGTGCAGATGTTACTCAGTGGTCGTCCGGTTACCGAAGTAGCCCAAAGCTTTGGCATTAGTGGGAATCTCATTTAACGCTGGAAAAGCCTTTACAATTTCAACCAATCAAATGGTGAATAAAGCCTTGCGAACAATTCTTTTAAAGTTTCTAATAGTACATTATTTGTATTAGTATAAGTTATAGTCCGTTGCTTGATCTCAGGATCAAAATTGGTCTACCGAACTTTAACGCAAACACAGTCAGTCAATACCTAGCCAATATGATTGATGCTTTTAAACGGCTCACATCAATTTATTGGGGACTAAGCAAAAAGTTTATATAGTCTGAACAAAAAGAACTTGGTATCCACCACCCCTCTTTGATTAGCCCTGAATA
>Ga0209512_1001604_pt1 | contig 27095 bp, 23 predicted proteins | sample frozenSSSSmetaG_FD_184142 | JGI IMG/M metagenome (GOLD analysis project Ga0209512, IMG submission 184142) | Glacier valley bacterial and archeal communities from Borup Fiord, Nunavut, Canada, to study Microbial Dark Matter (Phase II) -... | ecosystem: Environmental > Aquatic > Freshwater > Ice >...
AATTCAGCGATAAGGGTTTTTACGCCATGACCTCCCCCTTTGAACTTTACAACATACTTGAAGTCATCATCGGCTTCTGCCAATGCGGGCAATGAACCACCTTCCCTAAGGGGCTGCATGTACCGGGTGACTGTAACTGTTCGAATAGTTTCCATTGTGAAGGTAAAAGTAAGAAAAAGGACCACTGATTTATAAGAAAAAAGGAGATTTCCGACAATCCGACAATCCGACAGTGCCACCTTTTTTTAATACATTTTAATTTCAGTATATACACAGTACAGAATGGATGTAAAAGCATTGATTTACAAGCTAGTACAGTTTAATGGTCAAGATACGTAGGGGATCTGTATAAAAGTACAATCACTCTTAAATGGGGAAATGCTATGTTTTTATGCTGAAAAAAGGATGATTTTATAGAAAAAAAACACAGTTGTCGGATTGTCGGATTGGACACGGACTACTAAGCAGGTGACTAATGTCGTATAACAACTAATATGACACCTTGGTGTTGGGCTCTGGCAATTCCAAAGGGGTGGAGTTTACGTGGTTTACGTGATTTACGCGGTTTACGTGATTGTAATTTTTGCTTGCAGGGTATGAGAGTAAAACATACAGTCACGTAAACCGCGTAAATCACGTAAACCGCGTAAACTCATTTTCTTTTGTGACAGGCTGAGATTGTTATACTTCCCTTTGGGATTGACATGGCCCAAAGCCAAGACGCTACATTAGCTGTAACACGATACTACTGTCCTGTCTCAGCTAATGTGACGAATCATGAGAGGGCAATATGCCCTGGTTCCGCAATTATGCAATTATGCAAGCACACTTTTTTTTGCATTTAGTATACGTATCCATCTTGTTCTTCTTTATCCCAAATGGATAATGCAAAAAAAGTGTGCTTGCATAATTGCATAATTGCATGATTGCGGAACCATATTGAACTCTTATTTTGTGTCAACTTTGTTTTGCATTTGGTTATCTGGACTATTGATTAGTGCGAATTTTTAGGTGAGACACGCCACTACTGTCGTGTGACATCTATTGTGACACTTCTGGCATCCGCCAAAATGGAATCCATTACCACATTTTAGCTGTCATAGGACAGTGATGTCGCGTTACAGATAATAGTTGTGAAGTGAATAAAATTCAATTCATAGAAAGATTTTGGTTGTAGGTTGTACCCCTGTAAGAAGCTAGGTGTTAATATTTAACATTGAAAATGAGTGCACCCGCAGAGGTGACCCCGAGTACTCGGGGTAAAACCTTCAATATCTCTAGTTGTACCCGAAAATGATTCAAGTGACTGCTGTTTAAAATATTACAAGGGTACAACCTACAACCGGCATGTGGTCAATGGGCATAATGCGAAACCAGCTGAACAGGACTCAATTTGAACACTAAATATAAGATGTCTTCCCTTTTCCCTGCTCCTTTTTCCTTTTTTTAGTGTTCATACGTAAAGTGAGTTACTAAATTAAGGATCAAACTTTTAAGGCATTGAATTGGTTTAATGTTTAGAGTTGCTTGGGTATATGAGCAGGAGGAAATAATTTCTATCCATGCACCAGTCTTGCTTGCTAACGGAATACATTCACTTTCAGGAATCTGGTTTTAGGTGAGGATTATGCAAGAGGTTATGGTAGTTGTGATTTGAATCCAAATGGGAATGATTGCGTTAAATTGATGCGTTATCCTGGTTAAGAGAAGAGGGCCTGTGGCGATAGGAATTGAACAGTATCATGGGGGCAGGCCTGGAATGAATGGAGGAAAATGATCATGAATATTCAGCGAAGCTTTAAAATATTAAAATAAAGAAACAATGAATAAGGATTTAACAAATTCCGGAGTAGAACGGCAAAATATACTGAATAACAAATATGCGCTTAAGCGCATCCAGGATTATATCGGCTTTGAAGGGATGTTGTTTGAAGGCGGATACCGTTTTACAAAAAAAATGATCGCCGACTTTTTTCAAATCGATCAATCTACCATCGATCGTTATTTAAGTGCTCACGAGACCGAACTCAAGCACAACGGATATATTTTATATAAGGGTAAGCCATTGAAAGAATTCAAGTTGCAATTTGGTCACCTTATAGATAAGGCGAGCAAAACCACTGCATTGGGTTTGTTTAATTTTCGTTCGTTTCTCAACCTGGCCATGCTCCTTAAGGAAAGTGGAAATGCGCAACTGCTGCGAAGCAAGATGCTGGATATTGTGATCGATACAATCAACCAAAGAAGCGGGGGAGAAACAAAATACATCAATCGCCGTGATGCCAATTACCTGCCTGATGCTATGAAGGAGAGTAAATACCGGAAAGATTTCACCTCTGCATTAAGTCGCTATGTGAAGATGGATAACAACAAATACTCCTTTTTACGGATAGGATTTATCAGATTATTTTTAAAGAGAATGCCAGGGAATACAAGCAAATTATAAAATTGGCTGAAGACGATAATGCCCGTGATACGATGTATGCCGAAGTTTAAAATGGCATCGCGGGACATGCATTCTCGTGATGCACTGCATTTAAAATTGGAAGAGTATATTCAATCTGTTTCCCCTTCAGACTTCGAACGTTTTCTGGGAGAGCAAGGCATCAGTTTTGAAAAGCAACTGGAAGGAGTTGCCCAAGTGATGAAAGGTCAAAGAGACGATGAATAATGGATTGCATTTATTTCAAGGATATCTTCGATAACTTCGGCAAGACATGGGTTGTGGGCACTGGTGATTGATGATGGCTTTACATCCCTTAAATGAAAAACGGAAAAACAGTCAAGGGTTAGCTAGAAAGTTAAGTTTCCTCAACGTCACATTACTTCACTTCGTATCCACGTTTAGCAATGGCTTCCGAGATTTCTTTTAAGTTGGTTTTGGTAGAATCGAAGCGTACAAATGCTGTAGAATCCTCATAGTTGGAATTGATACTGTCGATTCCAGCCAATTCGGTTACTCCTTTTTTAATGGATGCTTCGCAATCATCACAGGTCATGCCTTCTATTTTCAGGTTTACTTCAACCATTGTTGGAGGAGTTTTACCATCGCCCGCGGCATGTTGTCTGGGTGAACAGGACGAAAGAAGGATGGTGATAAAGGCAATAAAAAGTATTCGTTTCATGATATTAAAATTAAGTGAAAATGAATTGGTTATGATTCCGCATCAATGTACCACAAAGGAATGCAAGATAAGATAATTCAACAACTTCGACAACAATTATCCTATTATTCTTTAACTGAATATTTGAGGGTATCGGCAGAATACTGAAATTTTGGAGGTTCCCGCGTTTCAACAAAGGTAGTTAGTTTACCATTCTTTTTTAGTTCTCTTTTCAAATCGCAACTGGCACAGCCACCACAGAGACCTTTTTCTTTGGTCGTGATTGCTTTGTAAACCGAATAAATGGTTTTCAGTATAACAAGTCCAACAATTATCAGGGCAATAATATTCTGAATCATTTTGTGGATTTTATAATTAGATAAACAAACTTCCGATTTGGTAAATACAGAAGGAAGCGACCCAGGCAATCCCCGTTGTATATACCATTGTAAAAATAGCCCATCCCCAGTTGGCTTCTTTTTTAATAGCTGCCACCACGGCCACGCAGGGAAAATAAATCAACACAAAAACCATCAGGCCAAAGGCTACCAGGGGCGAAAAAACCTTTTGTCCTACTTTAGATCCGTAGGTATACCTTTGTTCCTGCAGTTTTTCTTTTAACGATTGTGAATTTTCATCCGCATTGATGCTTGCTTGATAAAGTACGCCCATCGAACTTACCACAATTTCTTTTGCAGCCATGCCCGTAATAATGCTCATCCCAATTTTCCAATCAAAACCGAGCGGTTCAATCATGGGTTCAATAAAATGGCCGGTCATTCCGATATATGATTTTTCCTGACGTTCGTCTTCCTGCGACAATTGAATTTGTTCTGTCTGTTCTATTTTCTGACCTTGAGTGATTGTATTATCTGCCTGAACATGCGACAACATTGTTGCGTAATCCTTCGAGTATTCCACCGTCCGGGGATAATAGCCCATTGCCCAAATCAATATGGAAGCAAACAAAATGACAGTACCCATTTTATTCAGGTATTGAGATCCCTTATGCCACATGTGAACCAACGTGTTTCGAAGCGTTGGCATCCGGTAGGGCGGCAATTCCATCACAAAAGGAACCGCTTTTTTTGCAAAAAGCGTTTTCTTGAAAAAGAGTCCCATTAAAACAGCTAAAAGAATCCCGATTGAATAAATCAGGAATAAAACTGCACCCTGATAACTCACAAAGAAGGCTGAAATCAGCAGAACATAAACTGGCAAACGGGCGCTGCACGACATAAACGGAATAATGAGCATGGTAAGTACTCTGTCGCTTTTATTGTCGAGCGTTCGGGTAGCCATCACTGCAGGCACATTACAGCCAAAGCCCATGATAAGTGGGATAAACGATTTACCGTGAAGGCCCATTTTGTGCATCAGCTTATCCATGATAAAAGCAGTGCGGGCCATATAACCAGAGTCTTCCATAAGAGAGATAAAAAAGAATAAGATCAGGATGTTGGGCAGAAATACGATCACGCCCCCTACTCCACCAATTATTCCGTCAATCAGTAAATCTTTCATGGCTCCAAATGGCAAATAATTTCCAAGCAATTCGCTTATCCAGCCAATTCCGGCATTCATCCAGGTCATGGGGTAGCTTCCAAGGGTAAAAGTTGCCTGAAAGGTGATCCACATGAAAAGAATAAAAATCGGAAAACCCCATATTTTGTGCGTCAACAACTTGTCTATTTCACGGCTTTGGTCATGTCGGGCCTGAGGTCCATTCTTGTATGTTTCTTTTAAGGCACCAGCGATAAAACCATATTTGGCATCGGCAATCAAAGTTTCCGACTGATCCTTGAATAGTTGTTCAAGCCGGTTGGTTTCGCGGTCAGAAATCTTTTTAATAGCTTCAAAGAGCAAACTGCCTTCTAATAATTTCAATGTATGATTATCCTCTTCCAGCAATTTAATAGCCAAAAAACGGGTAGAATATTTGTGTCTTCCCTTATCCTCTTTTTTCAGTTCATGCTGAATAATACGGATTGATTTTTCAATTTCATTCCCATAGTTGATATGAATATGCCTCACAATTGGGTCATGTTCTTCATACACCATGATAATCCGGTCGAACAGCGCTTTTAGTCCTTTCCCTTTTGAAGCAACCGTTGGTACAATGGGGATGCCCATCATCTTACCCAGATGGTTATAATCAAGCTTGGCTGATTTCTGTTCGAGTTCATCATACATGTTCAGGGCAATCACTACCTTGATATTCATGTCGATCAATTGGGTAGTGAGAAACAGGTTGCGCTCCAGGTTCGATGCGTCCACCACATTGACTACCACATCAGGGCGTTTTTCAGCAATATGGTTCCTTACATACAATTCTTCAGGTGAATATTCGGTGATGGAATATGTTCCCGGAAGATCAGAAATGAGAAATTCATAAGAACCCTGTTTAAATCTGGCTTCTTTGGCATCAATAGTTACCCCGGCATAGTTTCCCACCCGCTCTTTCGATCCTGAGGCATAATTGAACAAGGTAGTTTTACCACAGTTAGGGTTTCCAACCAATGCCACCGAAATAATCTTTCCTTTTTTTTCTCCTGAATGTTTCAATCGGAGTTCATCAATGGTCCCTTCAAATTTTGCTGAAACCATATCTTTGGCCTTTGACGGCGCTAACACTTCGATCAGGTCAGCTTCGCTGCGACGCAAGGATACCTTGTAGCCCATAATCTCATATTCCACCGGATCTTTCATAGGGGCATTTTTGATCACTTTTACCAATTGCCCCTTTACAAACCCCATTTCCGATATTCGCTTTCTAAAAGCGCCCTGACCCAGCACATGAACAATCACACCTCTGCTTCCGGTTGACAAATCGGCCAAACGGGTGCTCTTTTCTTCTTGTTCTGTATCTTTATCTTGTAAAAACATAACCCACGTATTTAAAATTCCATTCCCCAACGCACCAATCCAACTGTGGCATTTTTCAATAAAGCGTCAGTTCCACCAGGATGCAACACATATTGCAGATCGGGCTGTAAATAAATCTGATCAGTAAGTTGAATTTTGTAAGTCAACTCAAAGGTTGTTTCATTATTTCTATATTCATCATTCATCATACCGTCTGCAAAGGCTAAACCTAAAACATCCGTACCTTTTGAAGATAGCAATCCGGAATAAACACATCCGAGGCCAAAATAACCAAAATTATCATTGCGGGGGCACAAACCTACCTGATAAAACATCTTTAATCCTTTACTTTTGTTTCCGACTGAAGAAAACTGATGCTCGCCAACCAGATAAAATCCGTAATCGTAGATAAATTTATTCTCAATTGTCGGATTGACCATAAGTGTTTCATCACAATGCTGGTGAAAGAACGTACCAGCCTTCAATACATTTGTTTTCTTTTGAATACCAGTCCACGAAAATTGACCCTCAGTGATACACAACAAACCTTTTTCATAATTCAGGTCCCATGTAAGATTATAAGGGTTCGAATCAAAATTAACCGGGCATCCTTTATAAATGGCCATCTTCAGGAGTACTTTTTTTGATACATCCATGCAAAATGTGATTCCAGGTTTGGTAATAGGGAAAATAGGCGCTGAAATATTGTCGGCAATCACCGAATGGATTCCAAATGAGCTATTCAGGAAAAGCGAGTTAACTTCACTATTGGCAAATTCGGCATTCAAATCCTGAAGGCCAATGGTAACAGTAACATTCAAAATGGCTTGCTTGAACCATATTTCATATAAGAAAGTATGATTTCCAGCTTCGATGTTTGAAATGCCCTGAAAGTCGCCTACCAAATTGACAGAGGGTTCGCCTCCATGCGAATTTGCCCCGCGAATTAAAAAATCACCTCCTTTCCAAAGGCCCGCCTTTTGGGTATTGAAGCGTAAAAATAAATCTGCCAGGCCAAGATAAGTTGATCCGGTTGAAATTCCTCCCCCAAAATTAGAAACAAAATCGCCTTTGTAGGTGGCCTTCAGTTGCAAGGCTGATACCGGGACAACATCATTTGATTGTGAATATCCATTTTCTGCATTTAAAAGCAATAGCATTAGAACCCCTTTCTTTAAAATTTGCACAACCCTTTGGTGTTGATTTCTGATCGTGTAAAAGTACCCTTCAAAACAAGAGAGGTCAATCCCTATTAATAGGGATTTATACTTGCAAAAAGTTCGGAGTGGATAAAGTATTTAAAGTGACTAAAGTTGAAAAAAAAAGAAAAATGTTCCTTCCAAGCTATAAGTAATTGGCAACCTTGTTGTCGTATTTTTCTACGAATTATACCATGGATTCTATCTATCCAGAATTGAGTGCTTTTTGCAGAAAGAATGGAAGCGAATCTTGCCAAACCCACTTTTGAATAATGGTTTTTTTAGAGTAATGCTTATATCGAACTCACGTTAGTAGTCATTTTAAAAGCCAGTTTTAAAAGATCAATACGAAGTATTTTAAATCAGTTTTTAATCCGCTAAACCCGTTATATCCGCGTTCCATTTTTTTGTCTGTAATTAGCAAATACAACATTATATTGGTACTTTAACTTATCCTTTGCAGTCTGGCTTTTGCCGATGGATAGATTGAAACCTTAATAAATGCTATCCACGATCAGCACGATCATCATTAACAAATAAAGAAAGTTAAGTTTCAGAAAAGAGGCACGAACCGGAATGTCTTTTTTTATAAGTATGCCCGCAGTGAGTGAAAACAATAAGTAGAAAATATATAAAAGCAGAAAGAATAGAACCGTGGAACCCTGCAAAACTTTTATTGAAACGACAAAAGCAGTTGCAATGGTTGCTAAGATCCAGGTGTAGCTCAGCCTTTTAATCTGGTTGTCGTTAAATACTGAATTAAGGCTGGGATAACCTGCCAGAGTATATTCCTTTCCAAACATAAGAAGTAGCAGCCAGAAGTGTGGAATTTGCCCAATAAAAAAGAACAAGCTAACCCATATAATTCGCTCGTCAACCAATGCTCCTCCGCCGGCAAACCAACCAATATAGGGAGGCAGCGCACCAACCAGCGAACCCGGGACAACTGCAAAAGCAGTTACTTTTTTAAGCGGGGTGTATATGGCATTGTATGACAATAAAGTCAGAAAACTGGTAAAAAACACAATAGGCGGGAAACTGGTAAGTAAAATTAATGCACCATAAGCAAAAAACGAAAGTGCTACCAGGATGGCCCCTTTCACACTTATTTTTCCTGAAGGGATTGGCCTGTTTTTAGTGCGGGGCATCAGCGCATCAGTTTTGTATTCCTGAATGTGATTGATGGCCGCAGAGCTGCACGACATCAAAAATACCCCTGTTAGCAGCATCCATACTTCACCGCTGAGCCAGCCTGTTTTCATAGTATAACCCACCAAAGCAGATAAGGCAATGGGCAAAGAAATACGTACTTTGCCCAGTTCAAAAATAATTCTCATCCAGGAAGACAAACTTGTTTGGGTCATTTCAATGTTTTCATATATTCGATAATCTGTGCAACATCATCATCAGATAGTTGTCCTTTATAAGATTGCATCATCCCTTTGTTGTAACCTTTCACCACATCAGCATTGGGTTCATAAATAGAGCGTTTAATGTATTCATCGTCACCATCAACTTCACGTTCGTTGCCATCAGTGATAACGGCGACCTTATGCCCATAGACCCCTTTAAAGGTAGGGCCCACGAGTTTTGAACCATCGATGGAATGGCAGGCAAAGCAACCGATATTTTTCATGATCCGTTTCCCGTTGGCCGCTGGTGAATCAGTAACTGCTGCCACCTGCTTGATAGTGTCAACATACCATGAGTTAAACTGTTCCTGGGGCATTACTTTCACCAGATTGATCATGTATGAATGGTTCAAACCACAATACTCGGCGCAGAATAAATCAAAAAGTCCTTCCTGCTGAGGAATAAACCATGCCATTTTTTCCCTTCCCGGTACCACATCTTCCTTTATCCTGAAAGCCGGAATGTATAAACTGTGCAAAACATCCAGGGAATTAAGCCCTAATTTTACGGCTTTGTTGAGCGGAACAAATAAGGTATCAGTTTTTTTTCCATTTTCATATTCAAAAGTGAAGTTCCACATCCGGGCAACCACTTTTATGTTGAAAGTATCTTTGGGGGGATTTTTCATCGGTGTCCAAGCTGCCCAACCGTAATAGAACATGATCAATACCAGAATCACAGGAATGACTGTCCATATAATTTCAAGCTTTGTACTTCCTTCTATTTGCGTGGCAACGGGATTCTTTTTATTGTTGTATTTATAGACAAAATACACCATGACCAAAGTCAACGCGATCAGAAAGAAAAAGGAAATACCCAAAATCAGCATAAAGGCATTGTCAACCCCTGTGACAAAATTGGATGCTTTTATAGTAGAAGATAATATATACATAGTTTTTATCTGTAGAAATAATCTAAAAATGTAATGAATACAACCACCAGGAGCAAAAGAAATACAGCCAAAACACTCAACTTGAGAAATAGCGTATCAAATTTTAGGTGCATGAAATACGTCAATACAAGGAATGATTTCAGAATGGCAAAAATCATTGCCCCCAATACCGAATAGGCACCAAGGTTGATATTGATAATCCCGATCGACATAAATGTGAAAGCGATCAATGCAGCCAGGATATAAAAGTAGGATCTGTAAGGTATGATATGATTTTTTTCATTTTCCATTGTAAATAGCTTTTTTAATGTATTAAATAAAACAATGGGAACAGGAATATCCAGATTAAATCGACCAAATGCCAGTACAAACCAGCATTTTCGAGCAACAATGGCCGTGAAGCGTTGGTAGTTCCTATTTGAACCTTGTACAAAGCCACCATCATGATAATCATTCCGGCAATGATATGCAGGGCATGCAATCCTGTCATGACAAAATAAAGTCCGAAGAAAAGGATTTCGCCCTGCCCAAAATCAGTTTTAAGATGCTCTGACCCGGGGAAGATCCCATGTTCGAATTTAAGTCCCCACTCAAAATATTTGTTGACCAGGAAAACCACTGCCAGGATCAATGTTGTGAGGATCAGGAAAATGGTCAGCTTTTTATTCTTTTGCTGAAGCGCTGAGGTCGACATGGCAATGGTCATACTACTGACCAGTAATATAACGGTATTGGTTGCACCAATAAATGTATCCAACTCATGACCAGCCAGTCGGAAGGCTTCCGGATTGAGATACCGGTAAACTGAATATACAATAAACAAGCCCCCGAAAAGTAATAATTCAGTAAAAATAAAAAGCCACATGCCCAACTTGCCCGCTTCCGGATCGTAATGTGATTCGGCGTGATTTAAAACTTGTTCCATAGATGGTTGTCAGATTAATATTTGTATGGACCGTCATTCTCTCCGTAAACCGGTATTTCTTCAAAATTCTCCACCGGCGGTGGCGAGGGCACAGTCCATTCGAGAGTTTTCCCATTCCATGGATTCATTTCAGCAATAGGCCCGCTTTTAGCAGATCTGAAAAGATTAAAAATAATAATCACTATTCCAAATGTCATGACCCATGAACCCAGTGTGGATAAAATATTAGCCGCATGAAACTCCGGTAAATAGTCGTAATAACGACGGGGCATACCCATCATCCCTAAATAAAACATGGGTGAATATAAAGTAAGGAACCCGATGGTAAAGAATATCCAGCCTATTTTCGCCCATACCTTGTCATACATCCTGCCAAACATCTTGGGGAACCAGTAATGGATAGCGCCAAAAAAGGAGAAGCCGACACCTCCAAACACGATAAAGTGAAAATGAGCCACTACAAATTGAGTATCATGAACATGCACGTTGGTTGCTAAAGCACCCAGCACCAAGCCTGAAAGGCCTCCGATCATAAAGATAAAAATAAATGATACGGCCCAGTAAAATGGAGCTTCCAGATTCAGGGACCCTTTGTGCATAGTTGCAATCCAGTTAAATACTTTGATGGCACTCGGTATAGCAACAAGGAAGGTTAACAACGAAAAAGTATATTGGGCTGTGCCACTCATTCCTGAAGTAAACATGTGGTGACCCCATACAAAATAACCTACGAAAGCGATTGCCAGTGAGGAAACAACGATCGCTTTGTAACCAAAGATATGCTTTTGTGAGAAAGTGGGGATAATTTCAGAAATAACACCCATGGCCGGAAGGATCATTACGTACACTGCCGGGTGAGAATAAATCCAGAAAAGGTGTTGATAGAGGATTGGATCACCTCCCAATGCAGGGTCGAATACGCCAATGCCAAAAATCCGTTCAAGGGCAACCAGGACAAGTGTGATCCCAATGACTGGTGTTGCCAATAACTGAATCCAGGCAGTGGCATAAAGCGACCAGGGGAAAAGTGGCATTTTTAGCCAGGTCATCCCCGGGGCCCGCATACGGTGAATGGTGACAATAAAATTCAATCCGGTTAAAATAGAGGAGAATCCCAATACGAAAGCCCCAAATATAGCGGGCAATAAATTGGTGCCTGTTTTAAAACTATAAGGTGCGTAAAAAGTCCATCCGGTGTCGGGAGTACCATTCCCGAAGAGTACAGATGAGATGACCAATAAAGCCCCTAAAAGATAAAAGTACCACGAAAGAAGATTCACTTTTGGAAAGGCCACATCTTTAGCGCCAATCATGATGGGCAAAAAGAAATTGCCAAACACTGCAGCAAGGCCAGGGATTACAATCATAAAGATCATGATAACACCGTGCACTGTAAACATGGCATTGTAAGTCTGCGCTTCAACAATGGTTTTTCCGGGCGCAATCAATTCAAGTTTCATCGCCAGGCCAAGGCCTACGCCAACAAGGAAAAGTACCATCATTGAATACATGTACAACAAAGCAATGCGTTTATGATCGGTCGAGAAAATCCAACTGAATATCCCCTTATATTTCCCCTTGTAATCGAGATAACTTACATCATGGGGTATATGAATAGCATTTTGCATATGTAAAATTAATTTATTTAAATTACTCTTTTGGGTTTAAAAATAAGTACCAGAAAAAACAACAGCGCTATGAACAGGATCAATATGCCTGATATTCTTGTTACATTTAATACATAAGCCTGCCCAACGGGATCATACGAAAAGCAGAATTGCATGATTTTATTGATCGTGGGAGATGACATCCCTTTTGATGCTTCGATAGTGGCCATTTTGAAATCAAAGGGCAAAAAATAAATCCCGTTCAGATAACGGGTGATTTTTCCTTTTGGGCTCACCATAACTACCGATGCCGCATGGGTAAAATCATTCCCCATCTTTTTATATTTGAAACCAACGGCATTGGTCCCTTTTGCAATACTTGCACTGTCGGAAACAAAAAACTTCCATCCTTTACCAATGGCTTCTTTTTTATTGACCAAATTCAGGTAGTTGCTTTTCTTCCGGATGCCTAGATCAATCGTTTCACTTGGGTCGAAACTGATGGTCAAAACCTGATAGTCGATGTTGGCAACCAGATCAGATTCATCCATAACTTTGGCAAGACCTTCCATCAACGGGCTACAAATTCCAGGGCATCTGAAATAAACGAAATTGATAATGGTTGGCTTGTCTATTAAATCAGTAAGAACTACCCGCTCATTGTTCTCGTTAATCAGATATATATCAGCCGGAATAAAGGTATCCAAATGTTCAACAATCCCAATCTCAGGTTCTTTCGTCTGATCATTAAAAACCTTCTGTCCGGAAGATAATAATCCAAAGAAAAATATAAAAACCCATAAAATGACAAAAGATTTATTGCCAGTTAATTTCAAAATATCAACTGGAAAATAAGGTTGTTTTTTCCATTGATAACTATCTTGCTTCATTTTTTCCTCCATTTTGATAATTTGTAATACTAACTTAGGCTCCTATCAATTAACAGTATTGACAATTCGGTTTTTGAACCTAAATAATTTACTTCTAAAACCCAAAACATTCTTGAATGTTTATAATGACCCCATTTATTTTTGAAGTGCATTATCTAATTGGCTATGAAATTAAACATTTTTTTTGATTAAATGGCCTTCTTTCATCTGGTTATCTAAATTTTATGTCTTTTTATTCTAATTCTTACTCGGTAAGTAGAAAATATAGCTTTATTTTCTATATTTACCTAAAATAAGATGTAATTTCATACTAACAAAACCAACCAACCAATATACACATCGATTATATTATTGAACATATTTTGCTTTGGCATTGTCAATAAATATAGTTCATAAATTTGCTGAAATGATATAAATCCATTCGTCCTGAAAATTATTCAATCCATCAATGAAAATATGAAACAGGAAGGCCTGTTGCTTTTTATTGGAACATTAGGATAAAATTAAGTTAAAACTTTTACGTGAATTCATGATGATGCAATCCGGAATTCATCAAATAATTAGTAGGTAATAAGTAGCTAATAAGAAGATATTAAGAAGACAATAAGTATTATTGCTTATTAACTACCAGTTAGGAACTTAATAATTACTCATTTTATAATTACTCATAGATGGCTAAACGGAGAGGCCAAATAGGCTTAGGGTATTTTTTGGAAAAGGAAAAAGCAGTTTTATTTGAACAGTTTAATGGTGTATCTTGTATTTTATAACTACCAACAATTAAGTGCTTTAACCAGATAAATAGTTACTGATAGCACGCTCATTCAACAGTGCAACAATGGCTTTTATTGTGTGCTTTAATAATTTGATCAGTTCCATTGTCGGTTCTAACAAAGGTAAGTATTTTATTCGTATATTTGTTATATTAATCAATTTACAATTCCACGATAGGCTCAAGCGGGTTTAAATTTAAATATATTTTAATTTGATGCTTCAATTTACAACCTGATGAGCCTTGCAACTTGCATTGAAAGAACACTATCAATTATTAAATTGGCATTAATAGTGAAATGTTTATTTGATTTCATCTTCAACATTGATTGTTTTTGGTTAATTTTACAGAGTTGAACTTTATAATTTATTTCTAAATAGTAACTGAACACGTATGCAAAAGTTTGGACGATTGGTAGTTTTGTTTTGTCTGATCTATCTGTGCTTGTTTGAGTTACCAGCCATAGGGCAAAGTAAAAAATTGTTTGTTATAACCGGCAAGCTTGTTCCTGAAGCCGTATCATCGGGTACAGGCAGCATAGAAATGTTAAAAAGCGGAGCTGCATCCACAATAATAGAAATTCCAAAGAATGGCCGCTTCAGGCTTGAATTGGAATATTTCAATGAATACACCCTTACTTTTATGTTCCCGGGACATTTCAGTAAAACACTTATTGTTTCAACCGACATTCCACAGGAAGTATGGAAGCGGGACCATGATTTTCCACCTTTCCCTATGATTGTAAAGCTTTTTAGGGAAACAGAGGGGATCGATAAAAGCTTTACATTGAAGCCTTCGGGAAAAATATTTTATGGAAAACAAACCGACAATTTTGAAAAAGAAATCATTTTCAATGATACACAGATCGCTGAACAGATCGCTGCAGCAACCATACAATCAGGAGAGGTAAAAAAAGAAGTACAGACCATTACCAAACAGGAAGCCCAGGATTTAGCTACCAGGCAGAAAAACTTCGATCAGGCAATCATTGAGGCCGATGTGCTTTTTAAGCGTGGCGAGTACCCGATGGCCCTGTTGAAATACCAAGAGGCACAAAAGCTATTTCCTGAAAAGGCTTACCCCAACGACCGTATTGCAGAACTTCAGGATTTGGTGAAAGCTTTGGAAATAACTGAAAAGCAAAAGGCAGAAATTGAGGAACGATATAAGAGTGCCATTGCCCGCGCCAGTGGATTTTTCGATCAGAAAACATACAAGGAAGCCCGCGCCGGTTATCAGGAAGCGTTGGTTATCAAACCTGGAGATGTTATTTCCAACGGTCGCATTCAGGAAATTGATCAATTACTTGCTCAGATTGAAAAACAAAAACAATTTGACGGCCTGATAACACAGGCCGATCAATCGTTCAACAAAAAAGATTATGCCTCAGCCCAAGCCGACTATCGCAAAGCCTTGACTATCATAGCTGATGAAACTTACCCGGCCAGCCGCATCAAAGAAATTGACCAGATTTTGGAAAAGGAACAACAGGCCAAGGCACTGGACGATCATTACAAATCGGTAATTGCAAATGCTGACAAGTCTTTTGATTCAGAAAGTTATGAGGATGCCCTTAAGATTTATACCGAAGCATTGACCATCAAGCCAAACGAAGAATATCCTACTGGCCGGATCAGGAAAATAAATGTACTATTGGCTGAAAAAGCCAAATTATTACAAACAGAAACAGAGTTTCAGGCATTGGTAGCCAAAGGCGATGCATCCTTCAATCAAAAAGAATATGAGGCATCTAAAACCCAATATACAAGCGCATTGGAACTTAAATCAAATTCTGCGGACGTTATATCTAAAATAAAAAACATTGACAGCATCCTGCAAAAGTTAGCTGACGATCAGAAAAAGGAAAAAGAAAATCGTCTTTTAGCTTTGTCGACTGCAATAGATAAAACTTATAATGAAGCAATTACCAAAGGGAATAAGCAGATTGAACAAAAAACTTATCCTGAAGCAAGGATCACTTTTCAGGAAGCCAGGAAACTGAAATCTACAGAGCTGTTGCCTGACGAAATGATTGCCAAAATTGATGCCCTGATAGCCACCACCGAGCGTGAACTTGCAGCGCGCCTAAAAGAAGAAGCAAACCAGAATTTAAGACAAGAGGTTCAGGATAATTCGTTCAACGAGGCAATGAATAAAGCTGATAAAGCCTTCACCGACAGCGATTTTAACACCGCGAAAACTGGTTACCAAACAGCTCTTACAATTAAAAATACAGACCCAACGGCAAAAGATAAATTGGCACAGACAGAAGCAAAACTTGCACAACTGGCCAAACTGACCCAGGACTATAACACTGCTATTAATGTAGCCAACAAGCATGTGGGCGACAAGCAATACAAGGAAGCAAAGAGCAAATATCAGGAAGCGTTGCAGTACCTTCCTGATTCTGATTATCCGAAACGACAGATTGAAAAACTGGATGAATTGCTTCTTCAAGCCGTTGCAGAACATCAGAAAGAGGAATTGTATGCTTCGGCCATCAAGGAAGGCGAGGCAATGTTTGCCAACAAGAATTATTCAGGAGCACGCCTTCCATTTATAAAGGCTTCGGAGTTAAAACCTTCGGAGCCCCTGCCCGTCCAACGTATTAGGAAAATTGACAAGCTACTGGCAGATCTGGCACTCGAAGAGGCCAAAAACAAATCCATAGAATCAGGTTATCTGGAATCCATCAAGCGTGCTGACCAGGCATTTGCAGACAAAGAATATACATCAGCACGGTTAATATATGGAGAGTCACTTTCTGTTAAACCCACCGAGCAATATCCTGCAAGCAGGATTGCCGAAATAGATAAGCTGCTGGCTGATTTAAAATTACAGCAATACAATCAGGCCATTGCAGCAGCGGATGTGGCTTTTAAATCAGACCAGCTTAACGAGGCAACTACCCAATATGAACTTGCACTGACCAGCAAAGCCAACGATGAGTATGCAAAAAAACAATTAGGAGAAATAACCAAGAGAAGAACTCTTCTTCTTGCAGAAAAAGCAGGCCTGGAAAAACTGGATGCTCAATATAAAACATTGATGGCTGGTGCAAACAGCAATTTTAACAACAAAGAATATCAAAAGGCCAAAGAAAAATACCAGAATGCCTTGTCGCTTAAACCATTAGAAGCATTGCCCAAAGAACAAATTTTAAAAATTGATAGATTGCTGAAAGAGCTTGCCACTGCTGAAGAGATTAACCGATTGTATGCTGAAAGTGTTAAAACAGCTCAGGAAGCTTTTCGTCAGAACAAGTTAAAAGAAGCCCGGGATGCTTACCAAAAAGCATATAATTATAAGCCAGCCGAAACAATGCCACCCTTGCGGATTGCTGAACTTGACACCATGATTGCCCAGTTGGAAGAGACGGCAAAGCTGAACGCTATGGAAGATGCCCAGCGATTGACCAAAGAAAAAGCCAACAAGGAAGAGTATGACACGGCCATTGCAGCAGCAGATGAGGCTTTTAAAGCAAAACAATACAGTATGGCGCGTACCAATTATTCCAATGCCCTTAGCATGTTGCCCAATGAAAAATATCCCAAAGATCAAATCAGTAAAATTGATGGACTGATTGCACAGCAGGAAAAAATTAACCTACTTGCCAAACAGCAAGCTATGAAAGATTCTATCATGAAAGTAAGGGATGAAGCTTTTAACCTGGCTCTCTCTTCTGCAAAAGAATTGGAACAATCCAAACAATATCAGCGTGCCATTCTTAAATACAAGGAAGCCATCGACCTCAATGTGAAAGAAAAAACCAAACTACAAAAATTGATTGCTGCTATTGAAGAGAAGATTAGTTTAACAGAAATCCCACAAGAGGTAACTCAAACTGAATCAGTTGTGACTGCTCCTGTTGAAACCATCAAAGCTCCCCAAACCAACCTGCAAGCCCATCAACCTGGCAATAATTACGATGAGGCTATCAAAAAGGCTGATGATTCATTTGGGGTCAAAGATTACACGGTTGCCCGGTTCTACTATTATAAAGCCGTTGAGTTACAGCCAAAAGAAGAATATCCTAAAAATCAAATTGAGCTGATTCGTAAACTGGTCGATTCAGAATTGTCGTCTGTCGATCGTTCAGGATACCTGCAGGCAATAACACAGGCAGATGATGCATTCAAAAAAGAGAGCTATACGGTAGCCAGGTTCTTCTATTATAAAGGATTGGCAATAAAATCGTGGGAAAAATATCCAAAAGACAGGATTCAGGAAATTCTGGCATTGACCAATTCCCTGCTTTCTGAAAAAGAAGAAAAAGCGTACAAAGACTTGATAGCCAAAGCCGATGAAGCATTCATTGGAAAAGATATTTCCATAGCCCGGTTTTATTATAACAAAGCCATTGAAATTAAAAGAGACGAGGACTATCCGAGGATAAAGATCAATGATATTCAAAAGCTGATTGATCAGACCAAGCTAGATGGTCGAAATTTGGAATACAATAAACTGATTGAACAGGCAGACCAGGCAATGAAATCCGAAAGTTTAAGCATTGCCCGTTTTAACTATATCAAGGCATTGAATATGAAACCGGATGAGAAATATCCAAAAGAACAATTGCAACGTATAAAGGAAGCACTTAATAAACTAAAGGGTTAAATGGTTAAAAGGGTTAAAGTCACCAGTTCATTATCATATAGTTATCAAATTATAAATAAATTATAAATACAGATTTATATTAATTCGATATCCTTAATTCCCTTTTTCATAAAGACCTTTTGGCAACGGATTGATATAAATACAATATAAAATACAGATTCAACTTGGAACAAAAAATAAAAGATCAACTCATTGGCTTGTTTGAAGAACACTTCAAAGAAGAAGTATCGACATTCGAACCATTACCCGCATCGGGTTCCTACCGCGAATATGCACGGATTAAAAGTATGCACCATCAAGTGATAGGCGCTTACAATCAGGATATTAAAGAGAATAACGCTTTCTTTGAATTCTCGGCCCATTTCCTGAAAAGGGATATTCCGGTTCCGCGTATCTATTTAGTTAGTTCGGACCAAAAGTGTTATCTTCAGGAAGATTTAGGAAACACTACCCTGTTTGATTTTCTGACAAAGGGGGATGAAACAGAAGACTTCTCAGAAAAAATCGTAGAAGAATACAAAAAGGTTCTACGTCAGCTTCCACGCATTCAACTGGTTGCAGGAAAAGACATTGATTACAGCGTTTGCTATCCCCGCGAAGCATTCGACAAACAATCAATGATGTGGGACTTGAATTATTTTAAATATTACTTTCTAAAACTGGCAAAGATACCTTTCGATGAACAAGCCCTTGAGGATGATTTCCAAACATTCAGCGATTACCTGCTGGCAGCCGATAACAATGCGTTTTTGTACCGCGATTTTCAGTCACGCAATATAATGCTCAAAGATGAGAAAGTTTATTTTATTGACTACCAGGGTGGGCGCAAGGGTGCCCTGCAATACGATATGGCTTCGCTGCTTTACGATGCCAAAGCCAATATTCCAGAGGAAGTACGTGAAGAATTACTTGACTTTTATCTGGATGAACTAACTCAATATAAGGATATTGACCGCCATAAATTCAAATCGCTCTTTGACGGATATGTGCTGATCCGCATTATGCAGTCCATGGGTGCTTATGGGTTTCGCGGGTTCTTCGAGAAAAAGGAACATTTTCTGAAAAGTATTCCTTATGCCCTGAAAAACCTTGATGCGTTGCTGGCTAAACATACCATTGAAGTAAAGCTACCCGAGCTATTCAAGGTTTTAAAAGCAGTCGGTGAATCTGCCTTCCTCAAATCCATAGGCTCCGAAAATAACAAGCTAACGGTTATAGTCAGCAGCTTTTCCTATAAAAAGGGAATCCCAAAAGATCGTTCAGGAAACGGTGGTGGCTTTGTATTCGACTGTCGTGCAATTCACAACCCAGGCCGATACCTGGAGTATAAATATCTGACAGGTAAAGACCCTGAAGTACAGCACTTTTTGGAGGAAAAATCAACCATGGCTCAGTTTATGGTTCCGGTTGTAAGCCTGGTATCACATTCAGTTGAAGTTTATCTGGATAGAGGGTTCACCCATCTGAGTGTAAACTTTGGCTGTACCGGCGGACAGCACCGTTCGGTATACGCGGCTGAGAAGCTGTCGGAATATTTGAAAAACAATTATCCCGTTACAGTTGTTATTCAGCACATCGAACAAGATAAGAAGTAGGAGATGGGCAAGAAGCAGTGTAAAAATGACGATTACAAGGAAAAAGATGAGGCACTATATATTTGTAGGAAATGCGAACGTAAAGCCAAAAAGGAAGAGAAGCTTTGTAAGCCAATGAAAATAAAAGACTGATTCATAGATTATCACTTATCCATTAATTTAGAGTCATAAGATGAGTGATTACATTGATTATCTTTACCTTTAGTATTGATAAAAATACATACTGAAGTAATTGCATTTACATTTTGGTTTCAATAGATGACTTCTGCCAAGCATTAACAAAAAAAGACGAATGGTATGGAAATCATGACAATGCAGAAGGCGTTGATACAGGTGAAGGAACAATCATCCGAATGCAGCCTGATTTTTAAGAAATCATTGGTGTGACGATCCTTCACCCATTACAACGTACCTTATTATCTCTAATGAGTAAGTCACATTTAACCCGTAAAAAGAAAACTTCTTCGATTATAAAATAGTTATAGTTATTAAAAACCTTATTTTCAATTAATAAACCTTGGTAACAGAACTTTAAGATTCCTGTATATCTTTGCATTAAAGGTTTAAGAGAATAGTAAGGTTATATTTGGAACTTGGATTTAATCCGTGTAATCTTTTTTAATCCGTGTAATCCCTTTATTGTGAAAAAAACGCTACCTTACTGCATCCTATCAGCCTTATTATTCGTGATTTCTTTCCACATGATGGCTCAGCATCTTGAAGGCAAGTGTTTAGATGCAGAAACCCAGTTACCACTTTCATCCTTCCAACTCCTTGCAGATAGCAGCGATTCAACTTACCGTACCATAAATATTCAGGAAATAGTAGTCAAGGCCTTTGGTTCTGATAAACGCTTATTTGATACCCCCGGCTCTATCGGAATCATTACCAACCGCCAGTTAATCAGGGAAATATCTTTTACTTTGGCCCCTTCAGTGAATAAACTTCCGGGCGTGTGGATGCAAAGCGGATCAATCAACACCAACCGGCTCACTATACGGGGCATTGGAACACGGTCGCCATTCGGAACCAACAAAATCAGGGCCTATTACGGCGATATACCCCTCACAAATGGAGTGGGTGAAACAACGCTCGAAGACCTGGACCTGGATCAGATTGCCGACATTGAAATCATCAAAGGGCCAGCTTCCGGATTTTATGGTTCTGGCCTCGGTGGAGTACTACTGTTCAATCCTTCAAAACCTGCCAGTACCCAATTTTCACAGCGTGTTGCTATCGGTTCATTTCAAACCATCAAATATTCCGGCAAGCTTGAAGTGGCTTTAAAAAACAGCAGCCATTCGCTGATTTACAGTCGCTTTCATTCCATTGGGTACCGTGAAAACAATGAAACCAACAGGCATAATTTAACAGGATCGACCTCCTTCACCCTAAATCAAACCACCATAAATCTGTTGGGGGCATTCATTCAAACCGATGCATTCATTCCCAGCTCCATTAATCTGAAAACATTTCAGGAGACTCCCGAAAAGGCAGCCTCCAATTGGGCTGCCACGCGCGGTTATGAAGACTATCAGAAAGCATTTGGGGGAATAACCATCCAGCAGGGGCTCAACCGTAACTGGCTGGCCAAAGTGAGTCTGTTTGGACAATACAATACCAACGATGAACTGAGGCCTTTCAACATTCTTCAGGAAAAAAACCATTATGTAGGTGAACGATCGGTGCTGGAGAAAAAAATCACTTCAGGTGAATCGACTATTCGCCTTATGTTAGGCAATGAATACTTTAAGGAAAATTACCAATGGCAAACACTTCAGAATAATAACCGTGCAGTGGGAAACCTGCTATCCGACAACCAGGAACATCGCAGGTACAGCAATGTTTTTATACTTACTGATCTGAATATTGAACAACTCCTGATTGTTTCTGCCAGCATAAACTGGAACCATACAAGTTACAATTACGAAGATCAATTCCTGGCAGATGGCAACCAGAGCGGTGAACACAAATTTCCATCTATCCTTTCGCCCCGACTGGCCACCTCCTTTATTTTAAATGAAAACATTCGCCTATTCTCGGTAGTCAGTCATGGATTCTCCCCTCCCACCCTTGAAGAAACACTGATGCCTGGCGGACAGCGAAATACGTCTATCAAACCTGAAACTGGATGGAACTTTGAACTGGGCACCAAAGGTTATATCACTCCTGCTTTATTTGTTGAACTTTCGGTGTATTATATGAAAGTAAAAAACCTGTTGGTAGCGCAACGCAGGGGCGAAGATGAATACATAGGGATCAATGCCGGGGCAACCAACCATCCGGGATTGGAAATCAGGATGGATTACCGGCTGATCAACCGCCCTTCCATTAACACTTTTTTCAGAATAAATGGAAGCCATACCCGGTATCGCTTTGCCGAATTTATAGATAACGGAAATAACTATGCTGGAAATAAACTACCCGGTACTCCCGCTCTTTTGACCAACTGGATGCTCGAAACCACTCATACAAAAGGCTTCTTCCTTAATATACATTATCTCACTGTTGGCCGTATGCCCCTGCGTGATGACAATTCTATTTATTCAAATGCTTATGCTTTGGCCAATGTGATGGCCGGTTATGAAAAAACTTTCAATCAGTTTTCAATTGCCCTCACATCAGGCATCCAAAACCTCTTTGACAGTCGCTATGCCTCTATGGTCCTGATCAATGCTACGGCAGTAGTTAATCAATCTCCAAGATACTATTACCCTGGACTTCCACGCAATTATAAATCCGAGGTAAGTTTAAAGTATTCATTTTAAGAGAAAGATTACACGAATGAAGGCGGATGAAGCAGATTAAAACCTGCTTTTAAAATTATGTGGACTCTAATAGAAGGAATAGGTGAGTTAATACCTTCCCATAAATAACATGAATTATATTTAACATTGAGATGAAATAAAATGTAACTCCTCGTACAAGTATTCTACCTCTGTTTTATCTCTGTTTTACCATTTTTTTATCAAATACATATCAAATACAAATCAAATACATATATAATACGTATATAATACGTAATAATGCGGTTAATATATGTATTTGATTCTAATTTGATATGTATTATATAAAAATATGGTAAGATAGAGATAAGACAGAGGTAAGAAAGTAATTCAATTGAAGTTCTCACTGGTATATTAAACAAGGGCATCAATATAGATGAAGGGTATTACTTTGAGTGAGTGAAATTATTATCAGGATGAATTCTGCAAAGTATATTTCAAAATAATGAATAGACAATAATTTCAGAAAAAATTATTGTCCACTTTGAGGTGAATGTTTTTAGAATGGAAATTAGAAGATAAATATAAATAATGTAATTATTGATTAAAAGATTTTGTAAATTTGAATGAATAAAAAAGTATCAACATTAATAAAACTATATTGAAAATAAATGATCCCGTAGGGGGCACCCCTGTGTGGGCGCCCTTTTCACGATTAACGCATGCGCCAACATTGATGAAATAGATTTAATATTAAAATGGGTGGATGGATTGGTTGATTCAATAGTGGATGCAATGGGCGCCCCTAAGAGAACCTCGTGACATGAAAAGAAACAAAAACAATTTGCCTAAATAAGAGAGCATGGAACAGCAAAATGAATTATTGAAACAGACTTTGATCAAACAATATTCGAAATTAAGTTTTAGAAATTCTTTTGAGCTTACTGAACGAATTATGGAGAATGAATGGTGGTTGAAAGAAACCTATCGTTTAAAAGTACAATCCAATATTGCCAAAATAGTTTACTGGTTTGCAGTGATTATGACTGGTATAACGTTTATAATATCGATTAAAGTATCTGGCAATCTTTGGCAAATCAGCATTCCAATACTTTCTACCTTTCTTTTTGTTTTTTCAATTGGCTTACTGATAAAAACAGTAAGCGGGGTTGAAGAAAGAGTTAGATTGTTTGAAGTCATGAAATTGGCATTTGACATAGTGATTATAAAAAATCCCATCATTTAAAAAGATAATGGGCGCCCATTTCCCGTTTAACGTGGGCGCCCCAACAACTGACCCAACGCACATCGGAGAAATATGGGATGGACAACAAACAATACAATGCCACTATCGGGGATATGATGAATTGGTTTAAAACAATGTCCACCAATGAATATATAAGAGGTGTAAAAGTATTTAAATGGAAACAATTTGACAGCAAATTATGGCAATTCAATTATTGGGAACACATTATCCGTGAACAACAATCGTATGAAAACATTTCGGGTTACATTGCTGATAATTCTACCAAATGGAAGGATGATAAATTGTATAGGAAAACGTAAACAAATTGGAGGGTTGGAAGGTTGAAGGGTTGGAATTAAAACCTATACAAATAAACGCATAATTGATAATTGTTTAGTTTGATAATTTTTATTTTACCTACATTTAATATCACTAGTAACCGACTAAATTTTGACGTTGAAATGTTTCGTACTTACGGCACTCTGGAAATCACGGTAAATCATTGTTCTGCAAATATTTCGCGCCCATGGCACTATTTCGTGTTCCGTCAGGAACGAAATATTTATAGAAAATTTGGATAAATCAGATTTTAATCGTAGGCTGTGACACTGGCCTCCTATTTTTCGACATGGCCGCCAAACCGCCAAGACCGCCACTTGTCATTTTAATAATAATTTCACTCCTTCAGAGATAAAAACGAAAAGTGGCGGTCTTGGCGGTTTGGCGGCCATGTTGAAAATGAAGCAGGAGTAAACCAAGGATTCTATCTATCCAGAATTGAGTTCTTTTTGCAGAAAGCATGGAAGCGAATCTTGCCAAACTCACTTTTGGATAATGGTTTTTTAGAGTAATGCTTATATCGAACTCACGTTAATAAATGAATGAAAAGGATAAATGTGTGATTAATACAACTAATTTCTTTTAGTGTGTAAGGTTTCCCACCGGAAGAACCTCATCTTTGTTATACAATAATTGAAGGTAAATTTTTAGGTATGAAAACATTGAATTCAATGAAACTTTTATACGGAATTAATTGCAATTGTGTTTTATGAGAAAGTCTGTTGGGCAGGAAAAATGCAAATTATGTAACTTATTTTCAAAAATGTGTAACAAAGTAAAATTCAAATACAATTACTTTTAAATATTCTTTAATCCTATAATTATTTATACACCCTAATATTAAAAATTACAAAGATGAGAACAAAACTATTTTTCGCAGTATTAATGATTTTTGCATTGAGTGCACCAACTACCTTTGGATCTTCCAAATCAAAGAATCTTAAAGCAGACAAAATGGAAAACAAATTGTCAGCAGAAGAGGTAAGCCGCTTAACAAAACGGGTTGAAGAAATTCGTGACATGGACAAATCGAATCTTACAGTTACTGAAAAGCGTGAATTGAGAAAAGAATTAAGGACGACTAAAGAAAATGTACGTAAAGACGGTGGATATATCTATATCAGCGCCGGTACAGTTATTATTATTCTTCTTTTGATTATTCTTTTGACTTAATCCTCTGTTCTTCAAAATAACTTATAGGGAATCGGGATTAATGAAGGACTCTTTCATTAATTTTTAAAGTTATTTATAATTATAACGTCCTGTAAAATGCAGAACGTTATAATTAGTTTTTTTAGTGGTAATAAAAGTTCAATTGGTTATATTTTGGTATGAGTTTTGAGGGAAGCTCTCACACAAGCTAATGGTTAGTCAGTTACGCACTACCAGTTCTACTATATATCGTTATAAATAATGGGACAATTAAAAACATACACAAAATGAAACCACTCAATAGAATAGCCGCAATACTTTTTCTCTTATTTCTCAACTATTCTTGTGCTGTTCAGCAAAAGCAAACTTCTTATGCACAGCCGGAATCAGTCAACTTTCAAGTATTCTATGACGAATTAAGTCCTTATGGCCAATGGGTCGATTATCCCAATTATGGGTATGTATGGCTACCCGATGCAGAACAGAATTTTGCCCCCTATTCCACAGATGGATATTGGGTAAATACTGAATATGGGTGGACATGGGTATCGGATTATAAGTGGGGATGGGCACCATTTCATTATGGCCGATGGGACTTTGATAATTATTATGGATGGTTTTGGGTACCCGACAATCAATGGGGCCCCTCATGGGTCAACTGGAGAAGTGGAAACGGATATTATGGCTGGGAACCGATGAGGCCTGGCATGAATAATAACATTGGTTATAACGAGGGGAACAGAGATTTTAACCGCTGGAATTTTGTACATGACAGGGATTTTGGCAGATCAGACATTCACAGACATTATGTTGACAGACGTGAATACACTACAATCATTAATAATACAACTGTTATCAATAACACGTACATTGACAAAAGCCGCAATACAACATATATTGCAGGGCCACCCAAAGACAATGTTCAAAGAGCTACTGGCAGAAGGATCAACAGTGTTGCCATTCGCGACAGTAACAGACCTGAAGTGAGAATGAGTAACAATCAATTACAAATATACAGACCACAAGTTCAACCAAACGGTGGCAGAGGTCAGGGGGCCGCTCCATCAAGAATTACAAAGCTGGAAGAGGTCAAATCAACAAGAGCAAGAAATGTCACCAATCCACAAAACAATGTAACTCCGGGTACTAATACAAGAGACCAGCAACAAACACAACCAAGACGGCAAGTGGAACGTCGCAGACAGGAACGACAGTCACCGCAGAGAGAAAATCAGAATCAGCAAAGACAGCAAACTCAACCGACTCAAACACAGCCACAACAGCCAAAGGTGACACCTCAGCTACAGCAAAATGAACGCAGAAGACAAGAAAGGCAGGATCAGCAAAGTCAGCAAACTCAACCTGCGCAGCCTCAAGGGACACCTCAGCTACAGCAGCAACAGCAACAACAACAACTAGAAAATGAACGCAGGAGGCAGGAAGTTCAGCAACAGCAAATACAGCAACAGCAACAAAGTGAACGCAGTAGACAGGAAGTTCAGCAGCAGCAGCAGCAAAGACAGCAACAACTAGAAAGTGAACGCAGGAGGCAGGAAGTTCAGCAGCAGCAACAGCAAATACAGCAACAGCAGATAGAAAAACAAAATCAGCAAAAACAAGCAGTTCAACCTGTGCAACCACAGTCACAGTCACAGGTGGCTCCACAAATAGAAAAGCAACAACCTCAGCAAAGCCGGAGACAAGAGCGGCAACAGGGTAGACAACAGCAATCAGAAAGGCAGAACCAGCAAAA